>VSSL01000364.1_pt1 | contig 13497 bp, 11 predicted proteins | sample 4557531 | NCBI WGS metagenome assembly VSSL01 (sample SAMN10986726, study PRJNA523729) | hot springs metagenome | isolation source: hot springs | place: India:Timba, Gujarat | collected 2018-05-31 | reverse complement strand
TCGGCAGCGGTATGGTACAGTTCCACCTCGTCACCAGCGACGCTGTAAATCAGCGTCCAGTCGCGCTCATGCACGGTGGAAGGTCGCGGCGAAAGCACCACGCGCTCGGTGCCATCTACCGCACGGCTGACGGTTTCGCCCGGTTGATGCACAATCGCCCACGAGGTGACGAAGAAGTCACGCCATTCGCCCTTTTCGCCGCGCATCAGAGGAACAAGAGATTTTCCCTGCACCTCCGCAGGTATCTCCACGCCCGCCAGCTCCAGCAGGGTGGGCATCAGGTCTACGAAGCCGGTGAAGACCTCGTGGGTAGCGGGCTTCATGCCAGGCACGTACATGAGCAGAGGGATACGAGCCACCTCGTCGTAGATGGGTGAGCGGTGGAAAATGTGCTTGCCCTCCCGTTCCTCGAACAGCGCCTTGCCGATGATGCCATGCTCGCCGATGTAGAAGCCGTGGTCGGCAGTGAAGATGACCACAGTATCGTCCAGCAGATTCAGGCTCTCCAATCGCGCCATCAGCCTGCCGAACCAGTAGTCTACCATCGTCACCTCGCCGCGATAAAGGGCGCGGCAGTGGTTCAGTTCCGCCTCGGTGAGGAACTCACGCCAGTACCAGTACTGTGGGTAGATGACCTCTTCGCCTTCATAGTTCGGGTCATACAGGTCAGCATAGTGGCGCGGCGGGTCCCAGGGCTCGTGCGGGTCAAAGAGGTCCAGATACAGGAAGAAGGGCTGCTGTTTGAGGTTGTGTTCCAGCCAGCGCATGGCGGCGTTCACCGTGCGGGCGGGGAAATAGTCCTCTTCGCTTCGGCGGTCGGCGACGTTGCGCAGGTACTGTCGCAGGGTGCGTTGCCCCAGTCGGCACTTGTTCAGGTTAAAGGGGTATTCCACCTCCACCGGGTCGGTGCGCCAGCGGTCGTTCTCCTGCCCGCGTATCCACTCGAAAGCGGTGAAGCCGCGGTCAAAGTGGTAGCCGTAGTTCAGCAGGTGCGGGGTGTCGATGATCATCATGCTAGTATAACCCGCTTCCGAGAGCAGTTGCGCCAGCACCGTCTCCTCGCGCGGCAGGGGCGACCAGTCGCGGTGCGGGAACGTCCATTTGCCCGTGAACAGGTCGGTGCGCGAGGGAACCGTGGGGAACGAGCCACAGTACGCACGGTCAAACACCTGCGCCGTTTGCGCGAAACGGTCCAGGTAGGGAGTATGCACCTCCGAGCCGCCGTGAATCGTGAGGTTATCACGGCGGAAGGTGTCGGAAATGAATATGACGATATTGAGCGGTTTCATTCTGCCTCCTCCAGTGCTTGTGAAAGCAGCTCCGCCGGGCGCACGCGACAGCCTGTTTGCTCGGACACATTAGCGGCGACAGCCACCGCCTGCGAGCGCAGGGAGTCTTCCCCGCTGGTGAGCGGTTCCTTGCCCTCGCGGACGCACTCTACGAAATGGCGTATCTCTGCGGCGAAGGGGTCTACCGGCTCCAGATCCAGATTCACGAACCCCTCCGACCATTCGGGCTTCTTGCGCGAGAAGACATGCAAGCCGTTCCAGTTGTGTACCGCCCCTTCTGTTCCTTCCAGCCACAGCTTGCGGTAAAAAGCGCGGTGGGGCGATAGCCAGTTGATGCTCATGGTGGCGATGGCTCCGCTGGTAAACTGCAGGTTGACCACGCCCGCCACTTCGCCCTCCATACGTTCGGGGGCGTAGTAGGTCTCAGCGGAAACCCACTCTACCTCACCGATGAACCAGCGCAGCAGGTCCAGGCGGTGGCATCCTGCGCTGGCGATGGACCCGCCCCCGAGCCTTTGCCGACTGCGCACCCAGTGCCCGGGTGGAACCATCACGTTCTGCAGGTGGTCTAATTGCGCCAGAATAGGCGCGCCCAGCCAGCCTTCATCCAGCAGCTGCTTCGTGCGCCAGTTCTCCGCCTCGAATCGCTCTACAAAGGCGGTCATCAGCACCACGCCCGCCTGGCGCGCCGCACGCACCATCGCCCAGCCGTCCTCTAAGGTGGTAGCAATGGGCTTTTCTACCAGAATATGCTTGCCCGCCTGCGCCGCGGCGATGGCTACCTCTGCGTGCAGGTCGTGTGGCAGGCAGATGTCCACCGCGTCGATATCCTCACGCTTCAGCACCTCGCGCCAGTCGGTGAGGACAACCTCCGTGCCCGATTCGCGCGCCCTTTCCTGCGCGAGAACCTCTTCCACATCGCAGGTAGCAACAACCCGTACCATCTCCTGCCCCAGGCTCTGCATGGCGCGCACATGCGCCCGCGAGATACCTCCGCAGCCAATTAAGCCAATGCGAAGGGGTTGGCTCATGGCTCGTCTCCTTTCGGGGTCCACCAGAGGGCGAAGGTGCTGAAGTCGCTATCGGTGTGGTTGCGCACGGTGTGCCAGGCGTTGGCAGGGATGAACACCACATCTCCTTCACGGATGACCTGTTCCTCGTCCTCGATGCGAAGGGTAGCTTCTCCATAGCGGACGTAGTACAGCTTGGCGACGGGCACGCGCTCCGGCTTCTGCGCCATGCCGGGCTTTAAAACGCCAAAGGCGCACCCGAACGGCGCGCCTATCTCTTCGGCGGCGAACACGCCCTGTGCGAGAATAGTGCCCTCGTGCGCGGGAAAGAGCGCATCGGGGTCAAAAGAGCGAATAAGCATCGTTTATCCTCCTTCGAAAATCGCTTGAGCGGTGACGCTTACCTCACGTAGCACCGCAGAGGGTATCTTTTCCTCGCCTGCGAAAGGTCCTTGCCAGTGCCAGCCTCGCTCTTCACGAGACAGGACGAACACCTGACTCTGCTCCACGTCCAGAAGCCACGCCTCTTGCACGCCCACCAGATGATAGTCTCCCAGTTTTCGCGCCAGGCTGGCGAAGGTGTCGCTGGGCGAGAGAATCTCCACCACCAGGTCGGGAGCTGTTTCTAACCGTCGCAGATTCGCCAGCTCCTCCATCGGAACGCGCTGATTGCTGACGAAAAGCAGGTCAGGCTGGCGCACGCGCAAAGGATGACGAGAAATCACCACGTCAAACGGTGCCATTAGCAATGCGCCGCGCGCCCGCACCGTCGGGTTGCCTGCCAGCAGCAGGTATAGATTGCCCAGTACCATCTGATGTTTTCCGGTGGGTGACGTCACCGTCTTGACCTCGCCGTCCTCTATCTCGACGTGCTCCATGCTTTCGGGCGTCTGGAGGTACTGTTCCCAGGTGAGGCGCGAACGGAACGCTTCCGGCAACGCCATTCTTGTCACCTCCCCACTCCTCCCGTCTTATTCGTGGTCAAAAGGAAGCTTTTCCTGCGCACTGTCGCCGAAGAATCGCTGAGCGACCTGCAGGAACCGCTTGCGGCCCTCTTCGGGATGAACAACGGGCGGCGGATAGTCGGGGAACGCGCGATGCAGACCCTGCAGGTCGCTCAACAGCTCATTCGTTGCATTGCGCAGCTCGGGCACGTAACGCCGGATATAATCGGCGTTGGGGTCAAACTTCTGCGCCTGCAGGACCGGGTTGAAGATGCGGAAGTACGGCAGGGCGTCCGCGCCGCAGCCCGCCGTCCATTGCCAGTTGCCCACGTTCTGCGCCAGGTCGGCGTCCACCAGATGCCGGTAGAACCACCGTTCACCCCAGCGCCAGTCAATGAGCAGGTGCTTGGTGAGGTAGCTGGCGACCACCATGCGCGTGCGGTTATGCATCCAGCCCTCACACAGCAGCTGGCGCATACCGGCGTCCACAAGGGGTATACCTGTTTGCCCTTTTGCCCACCGTTCAAACTGCTCTTCGTCCTGACGCCAGGGGAAGCTGCGCCATTCGGGACGCAGCTCCATGTCCACCGTTTCCGGGTGGTGGTACAGCAGGTGCGAGTAGAAGTCGCGCCATGCCAGCTCCTTCACAAACTGCTCGCTGACGCCCCACGCCTCGCGCAACATCTGGCGCAGGGAAATGATGCCACAGCGGATATATGGGCTCATGCGTGAAACCCCATCTTCTGCGGGCAGGTTGCGCAGGCTGCCGTAGCGCGACAGCGTGGTAGCCACAAAGCGTTGCCACTTCGCCTGCACCTCCGCCTCGGTGGCATACCAACCCGATGCTGGTTGGGTGTTTACCTCTGGGATGGCAACAACGGGCACGTCCAGCGTTGGCGTGTGCAGGCGAGATGGCATAGGGATAGGCGGCTCAGGCTGAACGTGCTGGGTAAAATGCCTCTTGTAGAACTGCGTGAAGCTGGGGTAGGTGGCTTCGGGTATGGGGCTGAGCAGGCTATCCCGTAGCACGCGGTAACGAATGCCCTTGCGCTGCAGTAGCCTCTTCAAGTGCTCGTCTCGCTCGCGGGAGTGAGGCTCTACGTCCTCGCAGAAGCGTACCTCGTCGGGACGGGCGATATCGAGAAACCGCTCCTGCTGTTCCAAAGGCACGACATACAGTTGTCCACCCACGCTTTCGATGCCGTTTCGCAGTTGGCGCAGTGCGTGGAAGAAGAGCGCGCGCAGATTATTCCCGTGCTCCTGCTGGTTGTATTCGTCCAGAAAGAAGACGGGTATCCATTCGTCCCGCTCGGCGTCTTGCAGGAGCGGATTATCCGTCAGGCGCAGCTCGCGCCGGAAGATAGCAACCGTTCGCATGTCGCCTTTATCCCGCCAGCGCCTCGCTAGCGATAGTATCAAAGCCGATATCGGTCGCGCCAGAGGTGACGTACTGGTAATAACCGGCAGCGGCAATCATGGCGGCGTTATCGGTGCAGAGGACAAGCGGAGGAACCACCAGCTGGTAGCCGCGTTTGCCCGCCTCTTCGCTCAATACCTCTTTCAGGCGCGAGTTGGCGGCAACGCCTCCGCACACGGCGATGCGCGGGATGCGATATTCTTCCGCGGCGCGAAGCGCCTTGCCCACCAGTACGTCCACGATGGCTTCTTGAAAGCTGGCGGCGGCGTCTGCGACATTCAAGGTATCGCCCGCTTGCTGCACATAGCGGAGCAGTGCGGTTTTCAACCCGCTGAAGCTGAAGTCGTAACTGCCTTCCTCCAGCCACGCTCTTGGAAAGGCTATTGCCTGCGGATTGCCCCCCTTCGCCGTGCGGTCAATGACGGGACCACCTGGGTAGCCCAGTCCCAGCAGGCGCGCCGCTTTGTCGAAGGCTTCACCGGCGGCGTCGTCGCGCGTGCTGCCCAGTCGTCGTCGGCGTCCATGCGCTTCCACGATATGCAGGTCGGTATGCCCACCCGATACAATCAGGCAGATGAACGGAAACTGAAGGTCAGGCGCGGTGAGGAAGTTGGAGGCGATGTGTCCCTCCAGATGATGCACTGCGACGATAGGCTTGCCCAGCGCGTAAGCCAGCGCCTTGCCTGCGGACACGCCCACCATCAGCGCGCCTACCAGCCCCGGACGGTTGGTGACCGCAATGAGGTCGATATCGCGGTAGCGCATGTTCGCTTTGCGTAGTGCCTCTTCGATCAGCACGCTGAGGCGTTCCACGTGCTTGCGCGCAGCCACTTCGGGCACGACGCCCCCCCGTGAGCGCGTGGATGTCCACCTGTGAAGCAATCAGGTTTGCCAGTATCTCCACTCCGTCGCGCACCACCGCGACGGAGGTTTCGTCACAGCTGGTCTCGATACCCAGAACGTTCATTGCTCTGCCTCATCGCTCCTCAGCAGCTTCCAGCGATTTGCCCTGAGCAGCTGCCGGTATTCCGGGGTTTGCATGTCTGGCGTCCACATGATGAGCGCGTCTTCGCCCGTGTCAGCGTAATAGCCTTTACGGATGGCTACGGTGTAGAAGCCGTACTTGCTATAGAGCCTCTGCGCGGCAGTGTTGGTTTCGCGCACCTCTAGCGTGGCGTGACGTGCCTGGCGGGCGATGGCGCACTCCAGTAATGCGAGCAGAATTCTCTCTCCGACATGCTGGCGCCGGTAGTTGGGGTGTACTGCCAGCGTGGTGATGTGCGCCTCGTCCATGATGACCCACATGCCTCCATATCCCACCACGCGCTCATTGACTTTCGCCACCAGGTAACAGGCGGGCTGGTGATAGAGTTCGTTATAGAAAGCGTTCTCGTGCCAGGGCGTGCGGAAGCACATCCGTTCGATGTCCATCATCTCGGGGATGTCTTCCGCCCGCATCGGCTCTATCACCAGCTGTGGCATCAGGATTGCCATTGGCGTTCACCCGTGTTTAGTTATACCCTAGGAACGGGCTATCCTGTTGGAGCCACCCCAGTTGCTTCAGAAGGGCAGTTCGTGTATCTCTTGACGGCGTCCGCCTTCGCGTGTTATCCTTATACATGCCAGAGGTCCAGCAGAATCCTGTGAGGTGTGTTGTCATGACGCTCGATTCGAAACTGCTTGATTATGTGCAGCGGCTTCCCGAGTCTTACCATGAGGAGCTTCTCGATTTCGTTCGCTATCTGCTTCTGAAAGCCGAACGGCGCGAATTGGCGCACTGGTCTGATTTTTCGCTGGATAGCGCGATGCGTGGGATGGAAGATGAGGAATCGCTATACGACCTCGCTGACCTGAGGGTTGCTTTCCAGTAGAGCGTATCAAACGTCGGTTGGCGCAGTGGCTATTACAGGATTAGGCTATCTACCCGCCGCGCAGAGCGGCGGGTAGATGCTGGTAGATTACTTCACCACCGTCACCACCGGAATGGTGCACACATGGTACTCCGTGCCGTTGATGCTACCCTGCGCGTCGGCGAACAGGGCGAAGGCGACAGCACTGGCGGGCAGGGCAATCTCCGCCGTGTACTTGCCGTTGCCTGCGGGTTTGGCATCCTGTGCCGTCCACCTCGAACTGCGCAGGTCTTTGGTGCTGGACTCCGCCGTCCAGATTTGCACGCCCTCTACCTTGCCCTTCGTGGTGACAGTCACCAGTAGCTTGTTACCCTGTCGCTTCACATCCGCCTGAATCTGCGCCAGAGGCTGTTTGGACGCCACCGCCAGATAGAACGCGGTAAGGTTGTTGACCACGCGCGGTAAGCCCTCCTGCAGGCTATGACCGGCGTTCGGCACGTACAGCAGGTACTTCTCGCCGGGCAGGTCGTTGAAGTAGAACTGCGCCGCGTCGATGACCCAGTAGCGGTCGTTCGCGCCGTTGACTATCATCTTCGGCATCTTGAACCGCTCGCGATAGAAATAGGGGTCCACAATGGTGGTTAACGTCTGCCCTTCGGCGGTGGAGAGCATCTCCGTCAGCCCCTTGCTGGAGTAATCGCCAATCATCTCGCTGTACTTGCCCCAGGTGGCTACTTGATGAGGCAGCTGCTTGGGGAAGTTGAGGATGTCGTACACCAGTGGAGCGATAGCGCGCACGCGCTTGTCTACCGCGGCGGTGAGCCATGTGGTCCAGCCGCGCTTGGAGCCGCCAGTCACCATGAACTCCTTGACATCGATATCCCATTGCTTTTTGGCGATTTCCTGCACGGCGGTCATGGCGCGCACCGCGCTTTTGGTCATCGGCAGCAGGGCGGGCCAGGTCTTGTCGCCCGATTTGGCGAACTCCATGAAGGTGTACGAGATAAGTGCGTCCTCGCTTAGCCCGCCGAAAAGCGGCTGGTTGGGCACGTCGTTGAGGATGACGCACAGCGCGCCTACCTTGTTAGCCACCTGCCCAAAAGCCGCCAGTTCCGCCATTCCGCTGCTTCCGGTGATGTAGAGCACAGCAAACTCGGGAGTCTTCAGCTGCGCCGGTTTCAGGATGTATACCCTGTGCTTCCATACGATATCGCGCCATTTCTGCGAAGTGAGGTTCACTTCCAGAGCGGTGATACCAGCCACCTCGCGGGTGTTGACGATTTGCCAGCCGTAGGTGTTATCCTCCGCAGCCACGTAGTCGTCTAGCGGTGTGGCAAAAGCCGCACATGTTCCTAACACGACCAGCAGAGAGACGTATAACCAGCGGAACATCGAAGCACCTCCGTTTCTATTCTTTCGTTACCATCTGACGATTCGGCTTGGGGAAAGGTTTACCCTTTTCTGCACGTGCCCTATCGGCTGGTGAGGCTCAGCTGTACCTGAATCTGCCGCTGCTGGTAGCTCCAGAGGACTTGCGGCTGGACGCAGTGCGCAGGAAGTGTGAGGGCAACCTGCCAGTCACGCCAGCGGTGATGCTCGATATCCCACATCCCCAGCACGTCCACACCCCACTTCCCCGTCAGGCGTACCCGGACCCTTGCCTCCCTCCGTGTTTCCAGCTGGTCGGATACGAATGGACTGCTTCCTCTGGTGGCGGCGAAGGATACCCCCGTTCCCATCTGCAGGCGTCCTCCTGCATCCCAGTAGACGCCCCATTGCGCCCGCGCCCACCCGTACGCCTCCGAACCGGAGTAGGAACCCGCTCTTGCCTCCAGAGCGAAGTCGGCGTCCACCCCCTTGCCTATCTCCAGTAGGCGCGATTGCCAGCGCAGCAGAGCCACGGCGCGAGTGGCGGTAACCAGCGTGGGGCTTTCTCGCAGTCGCCCCAGTCTCCATTCCGTCTCTAATAGTCCACCGCTCACGGGTTGCGTGGTCTGGTAGCCCAGTTCCACACCGCGCAGGTAAAGGTCGGTACGCTGTAAGTTCTCCACCGGCGAGTTCGCCCGCGCAGAGAGAAATACGCCTTGCTTCGCCTGCGTATCCAGCGGTGTGCGCCAGTTCCGCGTGCTGACGGTCTCTAGAAACGCCGCGCCGGGGCGTTCGGTGGGCTCCAAATGGCGCAGAGGTTCCTGGTCGCCAGAGTCATCCAGTCGACGCAACAGGTCTAAGCGAATCTCGGGGTCATGCCGGGTGAATACTCGCAACCCGTAGCGCACCTGCCCCCACCCCTGCGGCAGGAGGTCGCCATAGGATAGCATCACCCCACGTCGGCGAGAGTAACCAATCTGCGGGATGAGCGGTTCGCCCGGCTCGCGCCTGCCGATTCGCCGGCTCAGGTACGGGAGCGTCAACCACCTGTGCCCCCATACAGATAGAGAAACCCGGCGGGCGCGTATCCGCAGGGTAGAACTCAGGCTCAAATGGCTTGCGGATAGCAGGAAGTCGGGAGGTTGCTTGTCGCAGGTGGTCAACGTCACGTTCCGCATGGTCAGCGTGTTGCCATCGGAGTGTAGCGAATCGGCGGTGACGAAAACGCCCTCGATATCACCATGCACGTCGAGAAGGTCGCCCTCGCGGGTCGTGAGGTTCAAGCGCATCTGCGAGGCGCGGAGCGTTCCCCGCTCATCCGAGAAAACGACATCCCCCGTTGCGGTCACCCAACCGGTTTGCAGGTCCCCCTCAATCCGTTGCGCCCGCACCCGACGGTTGCCCCATCGCACTTCGGCATTCCCTTCGGCAAGGAAGCGGTGGAACTCCCGAGCCTCTACCCGCTGCGCCAGTAGTCGCCATGTTTCATTTTCTTCAGGAGCGGGCGCGGACAGCCCATCATTGCCCAGCATCCCCAGCAAAAGCAGAACGGCAAGCCAGCAAGCGCGCGTTATTCGCAACCGTTCAGCTGGTTGAGAATCCACTCTGTAGCCCCCTGCAGGTCTGGCGCAACGTGGTCTGGAGGATGGTTTTCCATCTCGGGGGAGTCGAGCATTTCCGGCTTCACGTGCCCGCTCAGCACCAACACCGTTTTTACTCCCGCCGCCCGCCCTGCCACAATGTCTCGCCACGAGTCCCCTACAAATACCGAGCGATCCAACGCGATGGCGTGTTCCCGTGCCGCCCGCAGGAGTAGCCCCGGTTTGGGCTTGCGACAGTCGCAACCATCTGCGTCGTCGTGCGGGCAGTAGTAGAAGGCGTCGATATGCGCTCCGTATTCCCGCAGCATCTCCTGCAGCCGACCGTTAATCTTCTCCAGCGTCTCCAGTGTGTACAGCCCTCTCGCTACCCCCGACTGGTTCGAGCAAACGATAACCGGCACACCCGCCGCGTTGAAACGAGCTATCGCCTCTGCTGAGGAAGGGATTAGCTGCAGCTCCTCCGGTCGCGTGACAAACTCCACCGGGTCCACGTTAATCACACCATCTCTGTCCAGAAATACGGCAGGACGAACCCTTTTTTCGCTCAACCGTTCACCTCCTTTTGCCTTTCTCCACAAGGACTATATCGGAGCTGAGGGCGAATCGTCAAGAGGAAATTGTTCACAGGGAGGGCTCGTATGGCGCAACGTGTGCTTATCGGTACCTCCGGCTGGAGCTATGAGCACTGGCGAAGCATCTTCTACCCTCCAGAGCTGGAAAGGGAAGGATGGCTTGCTTTCTACGCACGAGTGTTCCCCACGGTGGAGATTAACAGCAGTTTTTATCGTCTGCCCGTTGAAAACATGGTACTCAGCTGGCACCAGCGTACGCCGGAAGGTTTTGTATTCGCCGCCAAGTTCTCGAGACAGGCAACCCACGTGCAACGTCTGCGCGACTGTCAGCCTATCGTCCAGCGATGGATGGAGCGGTTGAAATTGCTGGAGAGCAAGCTCGGGGTGGTACTGGTACAACTGCCGCCCGGGCTGCACAAAGACGTGCCGTTGCTGGAACATTTTCTGCGGCTGTTCCCCGGAGACACGCGCGTGGCGGTAGAGTTTCGCCACTCTTCCTGGGAGTGCGATGAGGTGTACGGTATGCTCCGTGCGCTGGGTGTGGCGCACTGCACCATCAGCTATCCCCGCTATCCGATGAACTGGACCGTCACCGCCCCCTTCGCCTATGTGCGCCTGCACGGCGTGACACAGGCATACGACTACTGCTACAGCTCGGAGGAGTTGCGCGAACTCGCCGCGCACATTCGCCAACTGCTCCATGAAGTGCAACAGGTGTTTGTGTACTTCAATAACGATACCAGCGGCTACGCTCCCGATAACGCCCGCCAGCTGCAAACCATCCTCGCGTTAAACGAAGAGCTTGCAGGAACCTGACAGACGGGAGCGAATAGCCATATCATCAACGGGCAAGGAGGAAGGATGAAGTTGCGAACGGATTGGCTGCTCGTCTTTGTGCTTTTGTTGGCATTTGCGCTACCCGGCGAGTCGAAACGCCGCCTGAGCGTCACTCACCTTCTCACGGAATGGCTGGAAAACCCCTTGGGGATAGATACCCCTCAACCGCACTTTTGCTGGCAGATGCGACATCAGGACCGCGGCGCCAGCCAGAGCGCATACCAGATTCAGGTTGCCACCAGACCAGAACTGCTGCGTGAAGGCAAGGCGGATGTATGGGACAGCGGCAAGGTAAACTCGTCGCAAAGCCTGCATATCCGCTATGAGGGCAAGCCGTTGCAGAGCCGTACGCTCTACTACTGGCGCGTACGCGTGTGGGACCAGAACGGCGTCACCAGTCCGTACAGCCAGCCCGCCACCTTCGAAACCGCCTTCCTGGACCCCAGCGAGTGGCGGGCGAAATGGATTGTCGTGCCCCGGGGAGGCGGAAACGGCTGGCACTCCCAGTTTGCCGACAGGGTGGACGTGACCAAATGGGTACAGGTGGATTTACGCCAGCCGGTGGAGTTTCAGCGGGTGGTGCTGTATCCTGCGCGACCGCACAACTGGGTGCGTGACGAACCCGGATTCGGATTTCCGGTGCGCTTTCGCCTTGAAGCCAGCGATGAACCCGATTTCGCTCATCCGCGTATCCTCGCCGACTACACGCAAGCCGATGTGCCCAACCCGGGCGCGCGACCGTTCTCCATCGACGTGGGCAATGCGAAGGCGCGCTACGTGCGACTGGTTATGACGAAACTACACCACCCCGCCGACACACGCCCGTTGGCAGCGCTGGCGGAGATGGAAGTGCTCGACGCGCAGGGCAGGAATCTCGCCCTCAACGCCGCCGTCACCACCGACGGATGGAACATGGATAGCATTGAGGAGAACGACTGGAGCCGGGCGATGCTCACCGACGGAGTGCGCGAATCGCGCCCGTCGGATACATACGCCCCCATGTTGCGACGCGAGTTCCGGGTGGAAGGCAGGGTCAAACGGGCGCGCGCCTACGTCACCGGACTGGGTTACTACGAGCTTTACCTCAATGGGCAAAAAGTAGGCGACCGCGTGCTGGACCCGCCCTACACGAACTTCCACAAACGCATCTACTACAGCACCTACGATATCACTTCCCTGCTGCGACGGGGCAACAACTGTGTGGGTGCGCTGTTGGGCAACGGCTGGTGGAAAGGCAAGCCCCACTTCCTGCTGCAGATGCATATCGATTACGCCGACGGAACCACGCAGGTTATCACCAGCGACGGGAAGTGGCGCTGGGCGAAAAGCCCCATTCTGGACAACAGCCTGTATCACGGAGAGAGGTACGACGCCCGCATGGAACAGCCCGGCTGGTGCGAGCCCGGCTTCGCGGAAAAGCGGGAAGAGTGGCAACCGGTGCTGGTGGGCGAACTGCCAAACGTTACGCTCTCCGCACAGATGATGCCGCCCATTAAAGTCATCCAGACCCTCAAACCGAAATGGATTTCGGAGCCGCGCCCCGGCGTGTTCGTGGTGGACTTTGGGCAGAACTTCTCCGGCTGGTGCCGCATAAAGGTGAAAGGCAATGCGGGAACTACCGTCACGCTGAAACATGCGGAGGTGTTGTTTGAGAACGGGCTGGTGAACCAGCAGAACCTGCGCACCGCTCGCGCTACCGATACCTACATTCTGAAAGGCGAAGGGGTGGAGGTGTACGAACCGCGCTTCACCTATCACGGCTTCCGCTACGTGCAGGTAGAAGGCTATCCGGGGGTTTTAAGACCGGAAGACATCGAAGGGCGTGTGGTGTATACCTCTTTCGCACAGCGCGGGCAGTTTGAATGCTCCAACGAACTGCTCAACCAGATTCAGCGCAACGCACAGTGGGGCTATCGTACGAACTGGCATAGCATCCCCACCGACTGCCCCCAGCGCGATGAGCGACAGGGCTGGATGGGCGACGCGCAGATGACCGCCAACATGGGACTGTACAACTTCACCGCCGAGTCCGCCTATGTGAAGTTCCTGCGCGACATCGCCGACGCCCAGGGCGAGGATGGACGTATTCCCGATACCGTGCCTCACGTGTGGGGAACCAATCCGGGTGACCCACAGTGGGCGGGGGCGTATCTCTTCATCGCCTGGGACATGTACCGTCATACCGGAGCCAGACACCTGCTGGAAGAGCACTACGAGGGGTTCAAACGCTACGTGGAGATGCTGCGCCGTGAGGCGGGCGAAAGCTGCATCCTCACCCGCAATAACTATGGCGACTGGGTGGCACTGGTGGACACACCCAAAGACCTCATCTCCACCGGCACATACTATCTGACCGTGAAAGTGCTGGCGGAAATCGCGCACGTTCTGGGCAAACGCGCCGATGAGCAAGAGTACCGCGAACTGTGCCAGCGCATTGCGGATGCCTTTCATAAGCGATTCTGGAGCGCGGAAACCGGTCAATACGGCAACGGAAGCCAGTTCTCCAATATCTTCCCGCTCTATCTGGGCATCGTGCCGAAAGAACACCAGCAGAAGGTTCTGGAACATGTGATACACGACATCACGGTGAACCACAAGGGACACCTCAG
>VSSL01000362.1_pt1 | contig 13501 bp, 10 predicted proteins | sample 4557531 | NCBI WGS metagenome assembly VSSL01 (sample SAMN10986726, study PRJNA523729) | hot springs metagenome | isolation source: hot springs | place: India:Timba, Gujarat | collected 2018-05-31 | reverse complement strand
GGGGGTTCTTGAGCGTTTGTGCTGGATTTCCCGCCACATTGAAGGTCTTGGACCAGGTGAGGGGCATGCCGGCAACCACCGGCGATGTGTCACTGTCGGCGGGGCTAGGAACGTCTTTGTCTTTTACGGGAAGATAAAGTCCGTCCGCGGTCGTCCCTGAAATGACGAAGCCGAGAACTTGGTCGATACAGCCGGCGGCGTAGCTCGAGGTAAGTGTCACCTTCACCTGATTGGTGCCGACGGGTTCGATTTCATAGAGGACCACGGCATCCATATCGTGATCCGCGCCCTGTTCCACGTCTTCAAAGTTAACGCGAAACTTGGCGTAGGTCATGTTTGAGGCGTTGTCGTATGTAACGGAATCCACATAGAAGTCCACGATTTGGTTGGATGGACAGTAGGCATTGGAAGCGCAGGACGAGATCTTCAGTCCTCGTTCGTCAGTGCTCAAAGTGCACTTGGATTTGCATGCGGAATCGACATTCAGACACCCGCTCACCGATTTTCCCACGGGAACCAAGCGCACGAATCGCTCCCCCACTTTGACATGGATGTCCGGAATGGGGGAAGACATGGCCACCGCATAGGTTGTCACCTCAGGGATGTTTTCCTGCGCTTCGATCAGTTCCTTTCCATAGTACGCTACGGCAGCGGCGTAGAAACTTCCCTGTTTGGTTGGCTCCTCGGGACACAGGCCCCGAATGGAGCCGAGGTTCGTGACGGATTTCGCCGAGCAGATAAAATCATAATTTTCCCCGCTTTGGCCGATAAAGAAACTGCCGCCGCCCAATTCTTCTTCCGTGCCTATAGTGTTTGCCAATGAACTCACATTTAGGCCATTGAGATCTCCGGAAAAACTGCCAAAGCCACTGTAAACTCCTGGGATTTGATCAGAATCATAGCTAGGGTTGATGTCGCTCAATACGAGTAAGTTCGGTTTTGAGCAGTCGGGGAAAAGGTCAAAGGGATAGAGATTCTGATTCCCTTTTTTTATAAACCAATTAGGTTTGGAAAGATCAAGGCCAGCGTCGGCATTGGTGCTATAAGTAAATGCGGATGTGGCGGCGCCTTTCCCTGTAATAAACCGAAGCGCCTCATACATCATTTCTCCAATGGGATTACCCCACATACGGCACTCGCCTTGGCTCAGGGCCTTCGTGGTAATCCAGCCGCAGGTGCCGCCGTCCGAAGCTTCATAGGCATAGTCGCTATACCGGAAACCGACGGGGCGCATCCGATCCATCGTCAAGATAATGTTTCCCTGGACGTTTTCAGAGCTTTGGAAGCTTCCCGCTTGCGTATTGATTTCATCCATCACCGTCCAAATATTTTTTCTGAGCACCCCGCCGCTCAAATTCTTCAAATAAGAACCCGTAAGAAAACCTATGTAGAGCGGGCTTCGGAACACGCAGAGCCCATCATTGGCCCCGCAATTTGTGTCGGTTTGGCAAGGCCGGTATGTTTTCGAACACATTTTGCTTCCGTCTCCCTCTCCGTATTTCTGGAGCAGGCCTACAGGTTTCGGTGTTGTACCGCCCCCGGGATAGAGCTTGCAGTAACGCCTTTCCATCCCCCTGTCCCAATCCGTGCTGCACACCTGGACCCGCACAATGTAGTCCATGATGTCGCCTCTCGTGCCAACCGGTCCACGCCTGTAGTTCGAGGGGGTTTCGGGGCCGCTGCAGACGGCCCGTTCCGTTGTGGCCCATTCCCAAATCCGGTTGGAGTCGTTCCTTGCGACCCGAATTTTGTGGGGATCGCCTTCGGCTGTACTGGTCACGCAAAAGAGATGGCGCTTACCTGAAGAAGGCGCATCAAAGGGAGTCAGTTGCCGCGTATCGCTCCCGGCATATTCCTTACCCCAACTATGGGCGTCCTGGGGAATATAAACCCCTTCGAGAACCGTTTCACTGGAGCTGTCGGTGGAACGATGGCCTCCGTAAAGAACCCTTCGAAGGACGTCCATGCGGGACATGGAAAGCCAGTTCAGAAAGTTACCGCTCCATTCTTGGTCGCCCCCACAATACTTTGTCGAGGTATAGCGGGTAGGTTCAAACCTGGCTTGACCGGAAGGATTGTATTTGTAACATTTATACGGATCGAAATAACCGAAATAGTCGATGGAATGCTTATAACCTACGTCAAGCTTTCCGTCGCCGTCGAGATCCTGGGCGTCATTGTATGCTTCATAGTATAATTTGTGATCTCTTTCCATGACCAACATGACCATGGGATTGGCCCCCGCCGAAATGAAAGGCGGAGGATTGCATGATGGATTATAAGCCTGGGCAGGAGAGAGAAAGGCCGCGAAGGAAATTAAAGCGCCCACGAGTCGTGCCCTGGTCATAAGCAGTCCTCCTTTCTCCACGCGACGTCATGAATCTCGATGGTTTGAACTCGCGAAGCTGGAGCGCCCCTCAGCTACGCGGCCTTCTTCTGGAACAAATGGACGAAGTGGGAGAAGTTCCCATTCATTCTATCGGCAGGTTTGGTAAAAAAGTTAAGATTTTTTTGCGATCGCGTGAGAAAAATTTTTCGACTCCTCCCCGAGCGTGTCGGGTCTGGATATAAAATGAATTGTTGCCACTTCTTTTGCTATTCGGGGGCACGATGAGATCAGGATATTGCCAGCGTGCCATAAACCATCCGGCTTTCGGAAGAAAGTACACCCTCGCAGCATCCTCACGGACACTCAGCGGGATGAAGGCACTTCAAAGGATGATCGCCTTTACTCTGGTGGAACTCATGGTGACGGTGGCCATTGTGGCGGTTTTGGCGGCGGTGGCCGTGCCGGCCTACGTCCATTACGTGCGGCGCTCCGAGCAATCCCAGGCGGTGGAGGCGCTCCTGCGAGCGCGGATGGAAATGGAAGCTTACTGGGCGGACCACAATCGCTATGCGGCAACGCTGCAGCTCCTGCCGTCCTTCCACAGTGCAACGCAAGGAAAGTACATGCTGACGCTCAAAACCAGCGCCGACGGGCAGCGCTATCGCCTTGAGGCCGTGCGGCCCGATGTGGGGGACAGGCTCCACCTTTCGGATAACGAAACGAAGCCGGTTTTCGAGACCCCCAAGGCCCTGGGCTGGTCCCTGTTTCAGTGGGTTTTTGATTGAGGTCGGCGACCGGGAGGGGACACCATGCACCGGGTCCAAAGAGGCTCCATGGAATGCGGCCGGGGCATGACCCTGGTGGAGCTCATGGTGGTCCTCGGGCTGATCGCCCTTCTTATGACCGTGATCGCGCTCCGCATCGAAAGCGCTCCGTATCGCCTGAAATCCGCCGTGTCCCAGCTGCGCTCGCTTGTCCAGCGCGCCCGCCTGGAAGCAGTGAAACACAACAAGAACGTGTATCTGGATTTCGACGCGGAGGACGACGGGATGCTGGACACCGTCGTGCTGTGGATCCACGCGGATGCCGGAGAATCCAGCCCCGGATACGATCCCGCGGAGGATCCGGCGGTGGTCTCCGAAAGGTTGTTTTCTCCTCCGGGGACTTCCACCAAGAATCCCACATTGGGGGCCGTCCCTGCATCACACGGGGGACCGAGCACGGGCGCTCCGCGGGAGGGAGGAACAATTCCCGAAGACGGCGTGAGCTTTTCCGGAAACCGCATCAATTTCAATCCGGACGGCACCTCGTCCACAGGCACGGTGTATCTCCATGTACCGAATCATCCCAAAGCGGGAACTTATGGCCTGGTCATCAACAATACGGGGCGGGTTTACCTGCGCTATTTTCCCACGGGAGGCACAGCGTGGGAAGACCGATAAGAACCTTTCGTGACAAGGGAAGAGAAAGGGATCGCGGGCAAGCCCGCTCCTACCGAGGGCATCGCGGGCAAGCCTGCTCCGACAGGGGGAATGTCCGGGGCGGGCCTGCTGTGAGGAAAAGGGCAGCGTGAGAGAGGACGTGGGAATTTTTGAGGCGGTCGCGTATCGAAGGGCTTGGCCCCGGGGCATGAGCCTTGTGGAGCTGCTGACGGCTGTCGCCGTTACGGCTGTCGTCATGCTTTCCGTCTACGGGGCCTTCAGCGCGCAGCAGCGTTTGTACGGCGATGAGCAACTGATCCTGGAGCTGCAGCAAAACATCCGCACGGCCTTGGATGTCGCCGCGCAGACGCTCCAGCAGGCGGGTTACTGGCGATGCGTGGACCCCCAGGGGGTATCCCAAGGGGCGGCGGGCGTCAAGAACGCGCTTCGTGAGGCGGGAGCCTCTTTCACACCCATCCCGTAGCGGGGTTTAACAACGTTTCCACTGATTCGGACCCTTTTGCGGATGGACAAACCCGCCGAGGCACCGACGTCCTAAGCTGCAGTTTCCTTGATCCGGCCTTCCACGGGCCGGTGGCCCAGGATCAAGACCTGGCCTTGGATCCCCTCCGGCTGGTCAAGAACAGTTGGACGAGCAGCCTGAAAAAGGGCCAGATCGTTTTCGTCACCGCGTGCCGTCGAAGCGCTCTTTTTCAAATAACGGGCGTATCGACGGTCGGCGGCATGGTGACGCTGGAGCACGATGCCGGGATCGGCACGCCGGGAAACGCCACCCGGTGCCTCCAATGCGATGACGGCGCATCGAGCTGCGTGGATGAAAGCGGCTGCGCCACTCCCGGCATCGGCTTTCGAAAGGATGTGTCCTTCGTTCACCCGGTCAGGATCGGCTATTTCCGGGTGAACACCAAGGGGGAATTTCAGTGGATCGAGGGCGGCCCGGGGACCGGGGTGCAGTTCGTCTTTTCGAACCCCAGGACCTTGGCCGAGAATGTGGAAGATTTTCAAGTGGAATTCGGGGTGGATCTGAGTCCCCGCCCGGATGGATCCGTGGAGACCTGGGTGTCGGCCGACGCTCTTCGCGATAAGATGCCCGAAGACGGCCTCCCCGATTGGGACCGTGTCACGGCCGTGCGGTGCCATATGCTGGGCCGAACGGAAAGAGCTTTCAAGAACTATGTGGACACCCAGACCTATGCTTTTGCAGATCGGGACGTTCCCGCCGCCGGGGACGGATATCGTCGCTTCCACATGACGAAAACGGTGATGCTTCGCAATGCGATGCCGTGAAAAAACCGATGGAAGAATGAGTCCGGGCTTTACCCTGGTGGAAGTGCTGGTATCGGTTCTAGTGGCCGCGGTGGTTTTCTTGGCCTTTTTCGGCCTCCAGGCATTAGGGATTCGAACCCGAGCCCACGCGCGCCTTGCTTCCACGGCACTCAATCGGGCGGCGGATTTTCTGGACCAGGTATCGGTTTCCGGTGGGGAATCCCTGGTCGTCGACGGGGAGCTTATCCCCGACAGAGGCTTTGTCGAAAGCGAGGCCGTCACGGGTGCGGCGGGAGTGGTTTTTTCAAAGCGATGGGAGATTCGAAGGGGGATGCCTGCGCCGGATCTTCTCACGGTGCGGGTGCTCGTGTGTTGGAAGGAACCCCGAAAACCCCCGCCTACGGCGGCTCATTGCGACTTTCCGGAGCCTGCGGCGCCCCATGTGGCGTTGGAGGAGGTGTTCTATCGGCCGTGAGGGAGCACCGATGGCTGTGAAGATGGTGGACGGGAGCAGAAGAGATGACGCGTGGAGGCGGCAGGGTGAGGTCCTGCGAAGGCCGCTGGCCTTGTTGCTGCGGGGGCGGGCCGGCATGGCCTTGGCCTTGGTGCTCGTCATCGTTGCCGCGTTGGCGGTCCTGACGGTGGGGTTGGCCCTGGATCATGCGGTAGAAATGCGCATCGCCGGGAACCGCAAGGCCGCGGAGACGGCTTTTCGAAACGCCGAGGCAGGGCTTGCTGTGGCCCAGCACCGATTGGCTCAACGGTTCGCTACCGACCCCGTCAACCTGCAGCGCCGCCGAACGGGAAGCGCCGCACTCCCCGATTGGGATTTCTTGTTTATGGAGGCTACGCCGTATACGGGACTGAACAGCCGGGCCGAGCTTTACGATGAGATCAAAATTGATCTCGGTATGGATCATTTGTGCAAGGTTTTCGGGAGGCTTCCCGAAGACCGAAGAGACGGGGCTTTCGGGGACCTCTGGGGAGATAACACCCGGCTGGTGTTGCGCAGCGTGGGCTTTGGCCCGGCCGGGGCGGAACAGGAAACGGAAATGATGGTGGAAGCGGCGGCCGTGCCGTCGGCCTGCGCCTCCTACGCTCAGGAAGGCATGGGTTCGATTCCCAGCTTCGTGAACATGGCGGATCGGGATGCCGTCGCCGTGACGGGATCCACTCTTGCCACGGTGCGCTGAGCCCTCGTGTGTGGGCGACGGGCATCCAAAGCGTCGCCTCTGGGGGGACGAGGTGGAGGAGCCGGTTTGCCGGCGACCAAGGGGTGGCGGGCAATGGGACCGCGGGCAAGCCCGCTCCCACAGGCAAAATCGCGGGCAAGCCCGCTCCTACGGCGGGTTGAAGTGTTGCCGGCAGGGTCCAGGTGTCCCGGGGGTGGCCGCTGTCGACGAAGAAGCCGAGGGATGGAGGTCGAGGCTTTTGTGAGGAAAAGAAGGAAAAAACAGGCGACGCGGTTGGGAGAGTTTCCTCGATGTTTCGGGCAGGATGGAAGCGCATCGGCCATGCGCTCACGCGTGGGGTCTTAAGAGTTGTTGCCTTGGGGAGCCTGGCTTTCTGGGGCGCCGCGGCTTTCGGGGCCGTGTGTGAACCCTCCCGAACCATCCGCTACGACGGCTCGTGGGACAGAGCCCATTTCAGCGTGCTGGATCCTACGGTGGTCATCGACCCCGACACGGGTCGTCTCGTCTTCCGTCCGAGCGCTCCGGCTCCCGACCCGGAAAACGTGCTCATGGCCAAGCCCCTGGACGTCCGCGTGACTTTTATATTCGAAGGGTCCCAAGGTTCACGAAACCATCTGGGTTATTTCTTGAAATCCGCCGCTCGGAGAAAAGGCTACCTTCGAGACGACGGAAGCCTCAACCGCACGGCGTTCGTGCGAGGAATCGATTTTACGGATTCGGCCGGCTACGACGGGGAAACCTTTCGATACGTTTTCACATGCCTTCAGGACGACAATCAAAACGGCATCCCGGACAAGCCCTATGGGCCGGGCTGCGCGAAATCCTTCCCGGAAGCGGCTTCGGCCGTCGTGGACTACGCGAATACGGAAGAAGCCCTGGCGCAGGTGGACGACGGCACGGGACTCCGTTTTATTCCGGACGGCGACGGACGGCTCACCGTTCGGGACATGACCAAAAGCCTCGGCGTCATTGCAGATGGGCAAGAGATCGTCTTCTTCCTTGTCCCCGACGGCCGTTTCCAGGACGCCTTCTTGACCAAGGCTTCGTGGAACGGGGATGTGTATTCGGGGATCGATCCGTGCACGACGGAATTTTCCGAAGGCATGCCGCTGAAAGAGTACCGCCTGCACACTCCGGCCCCGGATGACGAAACCTGCGCCGCGGTTTCAGGTTGGCTCCCGAAACCGGCTTTGGAGCGGCTCCGGGAAGGGTTCGGCATCGTCTTCGATCCCGTGGACGCGGCTCGGGTAGCCGTCCATACGGGAAAGAGATTCTCCCATGTGGTCCTCGGGGCTTCCCATCGCCATCCTGGCCGGTGGGTCATAGGTTGGGAAGACCGGGAAGGCGGAGGCGACACCGACCACAACGACCTTGTCTGTGCAGTTTCCGTCACGGCGGCGGGGCGCGTCATATCCCAGGATGTCAGTGGGATGGAGCTCGCCAGGGCAGGGAGCTCCATCACGGCCGTGGATCTCGAGGTAACGGATCGCCAAGCGCCCTGCGAGACGGCCGAGGCCGGATTCGTCCTGGACGGCGGGGTCTTATCCGGAGCGGCCGTATCCTACTCCATCAGCGTCGATAACGGCACCTCATGGCTTCCCGTGGATCGGTGGGAGGAAGTGTCGCAAACCGACGACGGCTTTCGGACTCGGAAGGCCCATGTGGACGTCCTGACCGGAGGGCGCACAGGCCGTGCGCTTAAATGGAAGGCGGTTTTGGAAACGGCGGACGCGCACTGCGATCCGCCGGAAATCCGGAGTGTGGGAATCACGTATACGGCCGCGCAAAACGGGGAACTGTCGCGGGCCGATCCTGTCGTGCTTGGAAACGTCCTCTATTCCGCCGCGTTGGAGACACCTTCCCCATCCGCGGAGGAGTCTCCGCTCCTTCGGGGGCATCTTCGGGCTTACAAGATCTATGAGCCGGCCGATCCCGCAACCCCCCCTTTTCCGCCTTCTCTGGGATGCGGGCCAGAAGCTTGCCGAACGGTCCTTGAGCGCCGATCCTAGAAAAATAGTGATGCCGATCCTCGAGGCTCGAACGATCCGAGAAACCATCGGGACCGGCGATGGGGCCCGGCGCCGCTTTCAGGGAACTCTTTCCCAAGGCCGGATTATGCCGGGATCGCTCGCCTTCAAGAGCGTTTCTACGGCCGGAAATCCCTTGGTCCTCAACGATTCCGGTGCAGGTGAGCTCAGAGGAGACGGCGCAGGGATCCTTGGGCGTCTCACGGCCGACTATACCATCGAGTTTGTGCAGGCTCCGTGCGACGGCTGTCCCGTTACGGCGGAGTTCGTTTCGTACAGCCTGAGCCATGCCCTGAAAGCCTTTTCGGAAGACGGCGTCTCGGCGGTCATGTTGGGTTTGAGCGACGCCTTCATCCACGGGGCGGGTTTCGCCTGGGACGTGAACAATGACGGTCAATACGACGATAGGGACCGACGGGATCTTGTTCGATGGGTTCTCGGTTTTGACAACGGCCAGGAAAGGCTTTGGCCTTTGCACGGCATCGACCACAGCACGCCGGCCGTCGTGGGGCCGCCGGGCCTGCCTCCGTGGTATTTCGGCACCTCGACGACCGATGAGGAACGAGACGCGTACGATTGCTGGAGGTCTTCGGAGGCCATGGGGCCACGCCCTAGCGTGGCCTACGCGGGAAGCCTTGGAGGCATGATCCATGCCTTTCGGGCGGGTCAGTATCGCCACGGAGACGATCCCCGAACACCCGTCAGAGAAAACCGGGGATATTTCGAAGGGCAAGATTACGGCGACGGCGCCGAATTGTGGGGTTTTCTTCCTGCAAACCACCTTAACAGCTTGAAGTTTTTCCTCCGTCCCGACCCCTGGTGGGCCCCTCCATCGGTGGACGCCTCTCCGGCGGTTCATGACATTGCCGTAAGGACCGATAGGGGCCCTGTGTTCAAGACGGTTCTGTTTTCGTCGCAAGGGGCTGGCGGCGATACGGTTTTCGCCTTGGATGTGACCGATCCCGGGGAGCCGGCTTTTCTTTGGGAATACGCCGATCCCGACCTTTATCGGAGCCGGGCGGCCCCCGCCGTGGCGAAGGTCGGTCGTCTGAACGACGGCGGCACTCCCGTTTGGGCGGCTTTCTTCAGTTCGGGACAGACACGCCCGGAATCCCAGCCGTCCCTGTTTGTGCTCGATGCGGCTCAGGGTTCTCTGATCAGGAAAGTGGCGTTGAACGTCGTGGAAACCAACCAAGGGGCGCTCCTCAGCGGCAGTCCCGCCGTCGTGGACAGCGACGCGAACGGCTTTGTGGACCGGGCCTACGCGGCGGACAACAAGGGCCATGTGTACCGCGTGGACTTTCCGGATCAGCCTGCATCGGCGTGGGACCCGGGAAGAATTGCCGTCAGTCTTTTGGTCAGGGTGTCCGCGCCGGTTTATGCTGCCCCTGTGGTCTACATCGCCCATCGGTACAAACCGGACGGTACCATCGAGCACGATCATGTGAAGGTCATGTTCGGCACAGGGGACGATCCCTACCACAGCGACAGTCCCAACGCACCGACAGGATACAAGTTCTACGTTTTTGACGATCCCTGCCGCATGGACTGGGCCGCCGGGGTGCTGCGCCGAAACGACGGCGGGCTTTGTTCATCGGCGAAGATGTTCACCGAGACCGAGGCCCAATGGGCGTGGACGCTTCCGGCGGGCCATCGCATTTGGGCCGAAGCCGTCGCCGCCGCCGGGACGGTCTATTTCGGCACGGCCGTCACGGACACGACCGATCCCTGTGCGCCGATGCAAGACGAAGGGAAAAAGGGGGGAAAGGTCTATGGTGTGGACCTTGCGACTTTGGATGCCCATGGGGAACCGACCGTTGTTATGGAAACGGAAGGCAACGTGACGGCGCTGTTCGTGGAAGACGAGCACATGTATGCCAAGGTGACGTCTCGGGAAGAGGGGACCCAGGTGCGGGTGGTGGGTGACGGTGTTTTCAACAACGAGACGGTTCTCGGGACGACGTATGTCACCCGGAAAGTGAAAGGATCGTGGCGACGTATTCTGGAAAAATGAAAGGGCCTGAGCTCAGCGCTCCCAGAAACGCGAAGCGGGCCGGCGACTAGCGCTGGGCCGGGAGGACTTCCCAGAGCTGATACACGAAAGGCTTTTGAGTGACACGACGGAATCGGCCGCCAGCAGGGGCTTCGTTCAAAAAGAACAACCGATGAAAGACCGAATCGCCGATGGGCGCTCCGTCCATGAGCACGCCTAGGGACACGGCCTGGTGCATATCCAGGCGAGGTCCGGTGCCGTCTCGGTAGCGCCACACGGTTCGAGTCCCGTCCCGGCCGACCAAACCTAGGGAAGCGAGGGGCACGATACGGTCACCCCAGTGGAGTTCCCCCCGTTGGAGCGCAACGCCGGCCACGCCCGGCGTCCGCCGTGAGGGATCGTCCCATAAGACGACGGGATAGATGGGCCGATAGGCCGGGTGGATGCCGTCCCGGATCTCCGGATCCCAAGTGCCGAACCAGTACCACCAATAGGCGGTGTTGAGGAGCAGCTGATCCAGGAAGAGATATACCGGGCGTGGAGGATCGGGGTAAAAAAAATCCCGCCACGACGCATCCCCCGGAACCCGGTTGAGACCCAGCTCCCAAGCCTTTTCTTCACAGCCGTCGGGGCCGCCCGAAAGGATGGCTTTCAGGGCCTTCAGAGTGTGAGTCGCCGAAAGCCCGTTGGCTTGGGAGAATTGCCGAACGCCGGATAAGCCTCGGGTGCTGAAGAAAATCATAAAATTTGCCGCAAAATTTTCATCCGTCGCGGCCAAGGGCATGGCCAAGGACACCACCAATTCGCCGCCGTGAATTTCCCCGTCGGCGATGGTGCCGCGGCGCCCCCAGTATTGAATGTGATACCCATGGTCCCACCAAGCCCAAAGGACGGCGTTTTCCGGAGTGCGCCGCGCTGCTTCCGCCATGCCGTTGACGACCGCTGCATTTTCCGACGGCCACCGCACGGTCCTGACCGTGTTGAAAAACGCCGGAAGGAGAAAAAGTATTCCCACGGCCAGGGCTGCGGCAGTCGAAACCCAGTGCCGAAGCGAGGCAGCGGGAACGCGCCGTTCCATGCCGCGGCGGATGTTGTCGGTGATCCATCCTAAGCCTAGGCCGATGAGAGGGGCGGCGAAGACGGAAAGACGTTGGGCGAAGAACGATCCCACGAAACCGAGAAGAACCAGGGGGGCGAAGAAAAACGCGGTGCTCGGCTGCTTAATGAAAAGCCAGCCGAGTCCCAAGGCCGCAACGCCCAGCACCGCCGCATGACCCGCCACGGTGCGCCCGAGTTCTTCAAAAGTCGGTCGGACCTGTTCACTAATGGAAAGGCCGATGTTGGGAAAATCCCCGGCCGACTGTTTGATCAGCATGTAGGTGAGTTGCCCTCGAGCGCGATGCCAGGCTTCCGCGAAAGGGGCGGGGCCTCTTATCGCGAAAACCACGGCGACGGCAGCCAAGAGAAGGGCCAAAACAACCCAGAGGGATTTTCTATCGCCCATACGACGGCGTTTGACCAAGGCCGCAGCCATGGGGACGGCCGCCAGAAGAAACGGCGTTTGCGGGCTCAAATCCCACCACCAAACGTGGAGGCCAATGGCCGCGAGGGCGGCCCCAAGCCATAAACCGGCACGTCGGGTTGCGTTGGAGAACACCATGAGGCATCCGACGGCCAGCACCGGAAGCCCCACGTTCAGGCTGTCCGTATCCAGGCGTCCCAAATTGGTGCGGTGCACGAAAAAGGGGGAAAGCCCGAAAGCCGCACAGGCGATGATCGCGCCCAGCTGGCCCATGAGGGCTCGAGCGGGGACGTAAAGACACAGGGCAGATAGGGCACCGAGAGCGGCCGGCAGCGCCATGGCGATCCAAGGGATGGTCATGCCGCTGAGCCTGTGGACTCCGGCGGTGAGAAGACTCAGGAGCGGGACGGGCCGAGGCCGCGGCGGGTTGTCGGGAACCCCGCGCAGCGGGTCCTGGGCTTCGTAGGTTCCTTCCACCACATCGCGGGCCAACCGCATGTAGTACGGCGCATCGAATGTGGTGGGCAAAGGGTCGCCCTGGACAAAGCACCGGTCGCGGGTGCGGGTCCATGCAGGATACGGCGCAAAGCGCACCCACAGCCCGGCGACGATAACGGCGCTGAGGCCCAAAACGATCCCCCACCGAGGGGATCGATAAAAGCCGACCCTACGAGAAGGCGAAAGGCTCATGGAACTCTACGGGGTGTTCAACTTGTTTTCCAAAGCCGAGCGGTCCATGACGCCCGATCGGAAGGTGCCGTCGGGAAAGATGTACGTGGGAGTTCCCCCGATTCCGTGCGCCTGCATGAATTTCATGACGGCGTCGATCTTTTCGGCCCCTTCCTTGCACTGATTTTCTGATTTGTAATTGTTCTTAAACTCGTCGTGCCCTTTCTTGTCACAAATGAGCGCGATGCAGGATTCTCGGGCTCCAGGATGCATGGGCAAGGGAAAGAGCACATACAGCACACGGAGGCTGCCTTCCGAGGCCATGGTTTCCAAGGTGTTCTCCGCCTGCTTGCAATAGGGGCACTGAGGGTCCGTGACGAAATAGACCGTCTTGGGGGCGTTATCCGGGCCCAAGGAGAACGCTACGAGTCCTTTGAGCGTTTCCAGATCCTTCGGGGTCAGTCGGTTCAACTCCTCCAGAGCCGCTTGGGTGAGGTTCTTCTTGTCCTGAGCGTCAAGAATTTGTCCAAGAACGAGATAGCGGCCGGACAGGTCGGTGTAGAGAATTTGATTTCTCTCGCTGGCCAGCACATGAACTTGGCACAAACCCGGCACGGGAGAGGGCGAGACCTTCTTGACGGCTACCTCGCGTCCGGCGAAGGTTGCCGAAACCTTTTCCTGAACGGCGGTCGCATCAGGGCAGGAGGCATCTTTCGGACCGGCAGCCCATAGGAAACTGGCAACACCCAGCACGGCACAACCCCAGACCGACATCAGCATCGCTTTCCTCGTTCGCATGTTTCTCTCCTTGGCCGGTTTCTTATCCCTTAATTGCAGGAAGGGCTTCTCTTGGCAAAGAGAAAACCCTACACAAGGAATGGCACTCTACAGCAATCCTCATGCCGATACAATTCCCATCCTCCTGCGGGGGGGCCGTTTTTCGGACGGGAGGTTCCATGTTTGCAAAGTTGTCATCAAAGAAACCCAATTGTGACAACTTTTTCATTGTAAGGGGCTGTTTATCATGGCATAAGCCTAAACATCGGCTGTATGGGTTTTT
>VSSL01000361.1_pt1 | contig 13541 bp, 16 predicted proteins | sample 4557531 | NCBI WGS metagenome assembly VSSL01 (sample SAMN10986726, study PRJNA523729) | hot springs metagenome | isolation source: hot springs | place: India:Timba, Gujarat | collected 2018-05-31 | reverse complement strand
TTCTCAACGACCAGCAAGACTCCATTTCCCAGCGTGACGCCGGCTGGATTCAGCTCTATTGCAGGAACAGTCAGGAAGTCCTGGACACCATCATCCAAGCGTACAAGATCGCGGAGCATTGCCTTTTGCCGGTGATGGTCTGTTACGACGGGTTTATCCTCTCCCACGCAAGTACGCCGGTGGATGTGCCGCCGCAACACCTCGTTGACCGATATTTGCCGCCGAGAAGCGGTGCGTCTACCATCTTCGACGATGAGCCCTGCAATCTCAATCCTTTGATACTCAGCGAGCCGCGCCCAGACGTGAAGGGAGAGCTCAAGCCTGGATACATGGATTTGAGGTATCGGCTTCACACAGATCTCCTCGATTCCGAAAAGGTCATTGTCTCCAGTGACGAGGAATTTCTGGAAGTGTTCGGGCGGACATGGGGCGGTCTGCTATGGCTGTATTCGATGGAGAACGCCGAACATGCGATTGTGAGCATGGGGTCCCTGGCGTCGGAATGCACTGTCGCCGCAGACGCATTACGAAGTCAGGGTTATAGAGTGGGCGTCGTAGGGGTGCGCGCGTATCGCCCGTTCCCAGCCAGAGATCTTACGGCTGTGTTGGCTCGAGTCTCTGGCGTCACCGTGATGGAGAAAGACGTGAGTTACGGTTACGAAGGAGCCTTGGCCGTGGACTTAAAAGGCGCCTTGTTCGACGACGGACTTCATCCAAAGTTTAATTCACATGTGGCGGGCTTAGGCGGTCGCGACATAACGCCAGACGAAATCGTCGAGGTGGTAAAGCGTGATATGGACAGCGGCCCCATCGTATCCTGGATAAACGCAAGGTTATAGACATGACGCGAGATACTTCTGAAAAAACGACAAAGAAAATTCGGGAACTCCCTCGAGAAGAATACATCCTCCCCGGCACCCGATCGTGCGCCGCGTGCGGCCTCATGTTAACCTACAGGCATGCCTTGAAGGCCCTTGCTCAAAAGAAGGTTGTGGTGACTGTCCCCGCAAGCTGCATGACGGTGCTTCACGGCGTTTATCCGATCACCCCAGTGAAGGTCCACTGCATCAACAACCCTTTTGCGGCGACGGGAGCCTCTTCATCGGGGATAGTCGCTGGCCTGAAAGCTACCGGTAAACAAGACTACACGGTCGTAGCCTTTGCAGGAGATGGCGGCACGTACGACATCGGTATACAGGCCCTTTCCGGGGCGCTCGAGAGGGGCACGGATTTCATGTATGTGTGCTACGATAACGAAGGATATATGAATACAGGCACGCAACGCTCGAGCGCGAGCCCCGCAGGCATGATTACGACCACCACCCCGCTGCTCACCAAGCGCCAGCAAAAGAAGGATATGATTCGGATCGTTGAAGCCCATAATATCCCCTATATCGCCACCGCTTCCCCTGCATATCCATTGGACCTCTATGACAAGTTTGTTGCCGCGCGAGATATGAACGGTCCGAGGTACCTGGAAGTGCACGCCCCTTGTCCCCCTGGTTGGGGCTTTCCCAACAAGGACATGATTAAAATAGGGAAAATGGCTGTCGAATGCGGCGTAAATGTCTTGTTTGAAATAAGGGATGGTCGTTTTCGGCTCACGTCGCGATCCCTTCGGCTGGCTGAGAAAGGAACGAGGAAGCCAATCAAGCAGTATGTTTCGCGGCAGACTCGTTTTCGGAAGATGACTGACCAGCAGATTCAAAGATTTCAGGAGTTGACTGACGCCCGCTGGGAATACTTCCTGAAACGCCATCAGGAGCACGCGTAGCCCATGCATGCGGCAGCGGCAGTACAAGGAGCCGCACTCCTGGCAACGGCGTTTATCAAAGAAATAAAGGGAATACATGCGCGCTGCGTCCACTAAAGAAAGCGTCAGTCCAGACGGATTGGTCGCGCCGATCGAAGGCAACCTGTTTTTCGTTGCCGGCGAAGGCAATGGAAAGTTTCCCGCGTGCCACGGCTTTCTGCTGAAAGGCCCGGAGAATGTGCTGATTGACGCTGGTATAGGATTGGAACGTCTTGCCGAGCTGGACCGAATACACCGGATAGACGTCCTCATCATAACCCATTCGCATCCTGACCACATCCGTCACGGTTTCTATTTACGGGACAGACACATCATGGCCCCGCGGGAAACGCCGGAATCCGTGTGCGACCTCTGTGCACTGGGCGAGCGATTCATGGGCGCCAGGGAGGACGGAGAGGAGTGGGCAAGCTTCGTAAACAAGGAATTCGGCGTGCAAGCCCTGCGGCTTCCTGACGACCGCTTTGGAGATGGCGATGTGTTGGAATTGGGAGGCTGCCGCCTCGAGGCGATCCATGCGCCCGGGCACTTAAACGATCATTATTGCTTCCTTGAACATAACTCTGGGACTCTCATCGCGACCGACATAGATTTAACGAGTTTTGGTCCGTGGTGCGGGAATCCGGAATCTGATCTCGAGCTTTTCAGGAAAAGCGTCGAACGCGTCATGACCATTCCCCACCGACGCGTCTGTTCCTCCCATAAACCGCCTATCGAAGGCTCGGGCCGCCGCTGGTTTGAAAAGTTTCTCGAAGCGTTCGACCGTCAAGCCCAATTGGTGCTAAACCTCTGCGCCGTTCCCGCTACCCTTGACGAAATGGCTCGCAAATCGCCTTTTTATCGCAACACCTTGAAGTACAAGAATGTACAGTTCCGCTTTGAACGTCAAATGATCACGAAGCATCTCGATGTGCTGCAACGAGCCGGCAGGGTAAGGGAATCGCAGGGCGTTTATTTCCGAGTATAGAGGCATCTGGAAAGTACGCGCGAAGCCGATGCCCCGGCGTGATTTCGAGCGCCTTACTCCCTATCACGCGCCTCGCCATGGGGCGGTTGCGAGTCAACAGAGGAACGGATGCCGAGGGGCTGGCGTCTGCCGGGCTTGGTCATGACGATTTGCCAGAGCTGGTTGTAACGGGCGCGAAACGCCCCAGCGCAACTCAACAAGTAATACTCCCACATTCTCACGAATCGCTCGCTGTACTTTTGTTTGAAGAGATCGCGGGAGTTTTGAAAATTTCGATGCCAGGCCATAAGGGTCTTGTCGTAATGCGGGCCGAGGTTATGCAAATCCTCGATGACGAACAAACCCTCTGCCGCTTTGGTGATCTGCGCCAGGCTCGGCAGCATCCCATTGGGGAATATGTATTTGTTGATCCATGGGTCGGTGTTGACGCCAGAGTCATTTGACCCGATGGTATGCAAGAGGAATATCCCGTCAGCGTTCAAGCTCTTATACGCCGACTCCATGAATACCCTATAATTCTTGTATCCAACGTGCTCGAACATGCCTACCGAGACGATCTTGCTATACTGACCCTCTATCTCTCGATAATCTTTTTCGAGAATGCGCACTGGCAGGCCCTTGCAAAATTCCTTGGCAAACGCGATTTGTTCCCGAGATATGTTGACGCCTGTCACCGCGCAGCCGTAGTTCTCCGCTGCGTAACGCGCCAATCCTCCCCAGCCGAAACCGATATCGAGGAGATGGTCGTCTGCTGTCAGCTCCAATTTGCGACAGACAAGTTGCATCTTCTTTCTCTGGGCCTGCGTCAGGTCTTCTTTGCCCGTCTCAAAGTAGGCGCAACTATATTGGTTATACGGATCCAGGAATGACATGAACAATTGATTGTCGAGATCATAATGGGTTTGAGCCACCTCATAGGCGCGTTTTCTCGATTGGCGGTTGGAAAGTCGAGCCAACACATAGGGGATGAGTAATCGAAAGTTTCCCCAGAGCTTTTCTTTGAGATTGCCTCTCAGTATGCGGCAAATAAGATCGTCTATCCGGTCGCAATCCCACCATCCGTCCATGTAGCTTTCGCCAAGCCCTAGATTCTTCTCGGACAGTACCCGCGCAAACATCCGCTCGTCGTTTATCCGGATGTCCCAAGGATTGGATCCGTTGAGCGCGACGCCCACTTCTGCGAGCAAGGTCTGTACCAGCCTCGCTTCTCTTGAGGTGCTCATTGGAATGCTCCCCACGCGACTGCAGCCGCCTTCTCACCACCTGAGATTCTCGATATAGGTGCGACAACAGCCCTCTATTCTGTTATACTTGAGCAACAGCGTGTGCACGACGCTATTGCTGAAACGCGACCGTGATGACGAGGCAAAATTATAGGGAATTGACATCAGCGGGTCAACGTAAGAAAGGCGCCGAGCTGGCGTCTGCGTTGCATCGTTTCCCTTATTTCCATTAAAGGGAACGGCGTCTGTTTATTGCTCGGGGCAAGCGTCCGGGAATTCGGGCGACCTAGTTTTTTTGGTGAGGAGGCTGAGAATTATCACATGGAGTCATTGGAAACCGTTCGTTACGCGATCGAAACCATGAATATTGCGCTGTCGGAATCGCAGTATTTTAACCTGCTCCGTACGGGTGACGCCGCGGACAACTTATTCGCATATGAACCCTCAGCTCGGACGAGGGAAGCGCTTCAGGCGTATCGGAATGCAAAAGGACAACTTGCATACATAGCCTCGTTGATCGACGAAAAAATAGTCCGGCCAGTATTGGAGCTCGAGCAAAAAATCCACGAGCCCTCCGCGTTCGATCCGCTTTGCGATTTTCTTGAAAATCTTGTAAAGGCCATCTCGATCTTCAAGAAATCCGACAAACTGGCGTCCAGCTTTGGCGATGTACTGTCATCATACATCATGGCCCTTTCTCGACGCGCCGGCAACGGCAGGAACAGCCCTATTATTGAAAAGATTTTGAGGAACATCGCTCGTCGTAAAGCCCCAGAGCTGGCTCATGCCCACATCTACGGATCGTACAGCGAACTCGAGGGCAAAGTGTGCGTCGCCCTGATCTCCAAGCGATATGCTGTTCATATGCTGGTCACCAGGGGGTTCATCATTTTATTCAGGGCTGACATCGATTTCGATACCTTTGGGACTTCCCCGGATGAACTGGCTCTCCAAATTATCAAGCTCTTGATAAGGAACGGGGTCAAGATTTCTGAAGTGCAGGATGTCGTCTGCGGCGGGGGAGACCTTGGCCCCATTCCGGACGGCATCTACGTGTTGACCGAACGAGTCAAGGAAGAATCGAGGAAACGATTGCAAAACAGCTCTCTCAATAGAGGCGTGTTAGTGGTGTGGGAGCTGGTGAAACTGTTGAAGGCCCAGAACGAGAATGCGCAGGTAAACGCCTCGGTGTGCAGCCCCCTCTCGTTTTGCACCCTTTCAGCCCAAGACATCAACTTCCTATTGAGGGAGGATTCGCGAGAACTCGAAATGAAATTGAAGGGCTATGTAAAAGTGACCCCCCTCAAGTCCATTACCGCTCTCATTTCGGAAATAGAAGAGATAAACCCAGAAAATCTCAATGCCGTCGTGATGACGCTCGACGAACGATTTGCGTCCGCGGTGAAGAAAATGGGGCCGAGAATCGAACGAGAATTGGCCGCGCAAGATGCCAACAAAATGCTCGGCGATTTTGATTTTGGAAAAGTCATCGATCAACTCCATCGTGAGCAGGTTGTCATCCCACAAAATTTTCGTTTAGGGGCGCGTGATAAGGGCACGGGCGTGCGGGAAGTATGTGAACTCATGATGATTATAGAATCGGCCAATATATCGAGGTCATTAAAGCGAAGCCTTGTTCACATAGTGGACTCCTATGCACGGCAAGTTGCCATGGTCATGCAGATGGCGGCGGCGGGAAAAGAAACAGAGCGGCCGCATTATATTTTGCTGGCCAGCACAATGGCGCGCGATCCATATTTCATCAAGTTATTCGACAAAATCAGGAGTCAGATGACGACGACAGACATTCCTATCATGTGCGTAGATTCCCTGGAATATGAATACCTTGTTGCAAACCATTTCTTCGAAATGTATGTCAATCCAGTAAGAACCGACAAACGGTTGAATGTGGACATCGAGGCCAGGAGCATCAAGAAAGCCCTTAGGGTAATCTGTTCATCTCGCGATATGTCCGAGGTCTTTTCCTTTAGCGCATTGCTCGAAGAGATAACCACCGATATAGCTGAAAAAAAGGCTGGCGCCCGCCAAGATAGTGGTTGTCGGGGGAGACAACGAAGATGTCCTGGCCGCGGTCTCCCAGGCCTTGGAACAAGGATTGGTGGATCAGTTGACGCTGCTCGGCGACCCTCAAGAAATTCGCGCCGCCATCAAGAGAACCAAATTGCCCATCGCGCCGGAATTGGATCCTCACACCCGCATCGTGTCCATCGATCCCCTCGCAGTTGACTTCGAGGCAAAAAGAGTTTTCGCTGGTCCAACATTTTTTCGGGAGTTCTTGAGCGCGAATTCCGAATACATTGTGGTCAAGGGCAGCGTGGATACGGCGACGCTGCTGCATTCAGCTCTGTCGATCTACAAGAAGACAATTCCTGGTCCGGACGGAAAAGAGATCGTTCAGCACCCCTTGGCGACGAGCACTGCGCTCTACGTCCTCCCTGACGGAAGATTCTTTGCGCTTTCCGACGCTGCGGTGAATCCCAGCTTCCGAAGCACTGACGCCTTGGTCCAGGCAATCGAAAATCAAGTGGATGTCGTCCGCAAGGTGACGCAGCCAGGGCTGTTGCTCAAGGTGGCAATCATCACCGCCGTGGAAAAACAGACCTCAGCAATTCCCGCGACCTTGTTGGCCGCAGAAACGACCACAAAGGTAGGGCGGCTGATGGAAAAATACGGCCCCATGATCGTGGAAGGGCCGCTGTCCTTTGATCTGGCTACCGTCCCCGAAGTGGCTGATGAAAAACATTACGAGGGAAAGATACGGGGAGACGCCAACTGTTTGGTGGCCACAGAGATCAATACCGCCAATGTGCTCTACAAAATGCTCTCGAAAACCATGGGAAGCCTTGGCCTCATGGTGGACAACGGCGCCATTATCACTGCCGGTCCCAATACGGTCCCTATCGTCCTTACCTCGAGGGGCGATACGGCTCGGACGAAATTCAACTCCATTGTCCTGGCCCTTGCCTATCTGGCCAAGCAAAAAGACGTCCGTTCAGCGCAAACCGATGCGTTGTCTTCCGCTGCGTGAGGCGTCAGGCGTGTCATCCCGTCCCCGCTAGGTCGCTCCCAATGGCGTGGAATCAACGAAGCCGGGCTTGACACCCTGAGCGTCGTTGGATATTTTTGGGCAAATAAACGCCCATGCGTCACCGCTGCTTCGCGGAGGTTGAATTGATAGTAGCCAAACCGAAACCCCTCAAAGAGATCTTGGACATGATAGAGGGATATTCCAACGTACTCGTGGCTGGTTGCGGCACATGCGTCGCGGTGTGTCTCGCTGGCGGAGAGAAAGAAACCAATATAGTGGCAAGCAGTTTGAAACTGGCAGCGTCTGCTCGAAAAAAAGACCTACAATGCCGGACCGTCACGGTCGAACGCCAATGCGACCGAGAGTTCCTTCGGCTTATTGAAAGGGAAGTAAACGAGGCAGACGCCGTAGTGTCATTGGCGTGCGGAGCGGGAATCCAGTTCCTCGCCCAAATGTACGATCCGAAACCTGTGTTTCCCGGCGTTGACACGTGCTTCATAGGCGTTTCAGAAGGGGCTGGCGTGTGGACCGAACGCTGCCGCGCATGCAATCAATGTTATCTCGGAATCACAGGGGGGATTTGTCCTGTCGCCATGTGCGCAAAAGGTCTGTTGAATGGGCCGTGTGGAGGCCCATCGCATGGAAAGTGCGAAACAGACCCAAACAAAGACTGCGCCTGGGTGCAGATCATCGAACGACTGGAAAGACAATCGCGCCTCGATCTACTCAATGCCATTGCGCCGCCCATGAACAATGAATTGAGAACGCACCCCGCAAAACTGGAACGAGGCGACTACCGAATGACGATGAGCGGCGAGCCCACAGAACGCTGCGACGCCATGGCAGGAAAGTAGCTGTTTGAACGCAAATCGAAGCATAGAAACACATTGCCTTGTTTTAGGCGGCGGCATAGCGGGGCTTGCGTGCGCCAAAGAATTGGCTGATCGAGGATTCAACTCGGTAATCGTTGAAAAGGCTCCTTTCCTTGGCGGGCATGGGGTAAAATTAGTGTGCAAGGCGACGCATGCCTGTCAAAATTGTGGCGCATGCCTGGTCACAGAAGCCATTAGGGAGAGTCAGGAGTCGCCGCGCATCGCCCACTTGCTTTCCGCGGGCTTGACGCGCCTCCGGAGAGATGTCTCCGGCTTCGAATCGCTCATTTTCCAGGGGCCTCTGCGCATATATCCAGACTTGTGCGACGGGTGCGGGGAGTGTGTGCAGGCCTGTGCGATTCCGGGGGCGATTCGTATGTCGCCTGTCGTACAGACCCCGTACATCGTGTATGATGCGTGCGCGAGGTCTCGAGGAGACTCCTGCGCGAAGTGCCAGGACGCGTGCCCTCGTTCCGCAATCAACCTCACGGCATCCGAAACCGAATTCCTGGTAAGGTCGCATGCGGTAGTCGTTGCCACAGGTTTTACGCCTTTTGATGCCGCAGAAAAGCCTCGATTGGGATACGGACGAATCCCGGGCGTCCTGACTGCCCTTGAATTGGAAGACCTGCTCCGAAACGAGCAGTTTGAGTGGAGCCCAAAGGGACGGCCGATTTCCCGCATAGCCTTTATTCAATGCGTGGGAAGTCGAGACGCCCACATTGGGCGCAACTATTGCTCGCAGGTCTGTTGCGCCTATGCGTTGCGGCTCGCGCGTCTCCTGAAAGCGAAGAAACCTGAGATCGAGATAACAGTCTTCTATATGGACATCCAGACGTTTGAACGAAATTTTGACAGGCGGCTGAGAGAAGCTGCCGAGGAAGTGAACCTTTGTAGAGCGATGCCCTCTGAGCTACGAGCCGCGGCGGTGGGAGGCGTCGAAGTGCTCTACCATAGTAGCCAGGGAAGCAATGTGTGGGATGTCTTTGACGCAGTGGTCCTCAGCGTCGGGATGTCGCCGCCGGATTCAGTCCCTGGGCTGGATTTCTTGGGAAGAAACGAGCACGGCTTTTTTCAACCGGCTGGCGGTTCTGGGATATTCGTGGCGGGAGCGTGCCAGGGGCCGAAATCCATAGTTGAAAGTATGCGCCAGGCAAGGGCGGTTGCCGAACGCGTGGTCGGCTATATGGAACGAGGCGATAGAGGAGCGTTGCATTGAGCATGAACCTCCAATCCTTTTCAGGACAAAGCGCTCCTGCTGTCACCGCCAAAGATTTCCGCGCCGTACTGGTTGTCGGCGGAGACGCCATCGCGGATCAATTGGTGGAGCGCCTATGCGCGGAGGGATTCTCGATAGTGTACATAGGCAGCCCGGAACCTAGTTTTGCCGCTGAAAAGTACAACGGAAAGATCGAGTGCATCCCCAATGGCGTGCTCAAGGCCATTCACGGCGTAATCGGGGAATTTCACGTCTCAATCCAAACGCCCTCCGACTTCCTCCAAAAGAAAGTGGGGTTCGTGGTAGTCGCGCAGCCGCCGAAAATCGTTCCCAAATATGAAGCGTACGGCGTCAAACCAGCAAACAAGGTGGTGCGCCTATCTCGCTTTCTCGAACAGTTGCAAGGCGGAGCGCCAAGCGCCTTGGGGGAAGCGGATCAGTCCATGTCGCTTTTTTCGCAGGGTTGGATAACAGCGCCGATACGACCACATTCGCCAATATATTCGATTGTATAGATATCCTTATCCGTCGGAAAGGCGTTCAATGCTACGTGTTCACGCGTCACCTGAAAGTCGCTGAAAACGGTCTAGAGGCGCGTTACCGGAGCGCGAGAGAGGCAGGGACGCTTTTCTTTGCATTCGAGGGAGCTGCGCCGGCAGTGGAACAAACAGACGATATGGTGAAAGTTCTGTTTGAGGAACCACATCTGTCTTCAGAGTTTGAGTTAATACCGGACATATTGGTGCTCGATGAATGGCTTTTGCCGCCGGACGCCGTAGAACCTGTCTGTGCAATGATTCCGTCGAGTCTGCGTTCTAGCCCCTTTTTGACGCCGGCGTCGCCTCGTTTCCCCACGGTCGAGACAGCCAAAGTCGGGGTGTTTGCCGTGGGGCCGGCTCGCGGCGAGTTTTATCCTGCCAAAATCAGCGGGGACATCGAGTCGGTGGTGGCAAGCCTGAAGAAATTGACCACGCCGATCAAAGACAGCGGTCCGGCCTTTGTCGCCGCGGTCGAACCCGAGAAATGTACGCTCTGCCTGACCTGCGTCCGTACGTGTCCCCACGGTGCTATACAATTCGCAGCCTGGGCCTTGATGGACGAGAATTCCTGTCAGGGCTGCGGGATCTGCGTATCCGAATGCCCGATGCATGCCATTGCGCTCGCCGAAAGAAAGCCGTCGCCTCCCTGTAATTCTGAAGAAGAGCGCTGCCTGGCGCCCGCGCCAGAGTATGCTGGGAAGCTTGTCGCCTTTCCTGTGCGTCGCATTCGGGGGCCAACGCCTTTGCCGAGCTCCCCAGAGCCTTGAAAGCCCATGTGACGCCGATTGTTGTGCCTTGCGCTGGCGCGGTGAGAGAGCTGGATATTGTCCAGGCGCTCCTCGACGGCGCCCACGGAGTGCTTGTCGCGGGTTGCTTCCATGGAAATTGCGCTTCTGTGTATGGGACTGATCGCGCCGCGTACCGGGTTGCCTCCATGCAGCGCGCCATAGCCGAAACCGGATTCGACAGGGATCGTCTGATGTTCGTCCCCTCTGCGTCCAATGCGCCGTACACCCTTGCATCGGCGATTGAAGAGCTTTTGGGATTGAAGAACTCCCCTACTCAAGATTCGCCAGCAGCGAGTGTGTCATGAAGCGAACCAGGATTAATGATCTAGACGCGTCGTTCAAGTGGAGAGTTGCTCGGCAGCCCGGCGGCGAGGCGATCACGAAGTGTTTCTCGTGCAAGGCGTGTACGGCGGCCTGTCCCATCTGCCTGATAGAGCCAAGGTACGATCCGAGAAAGATCATCCGTATGGTTCTTTTGGGGATGGAAGAAGAGGTGCTAAAAAATGACCTCATATGGCTTTGTTCCACATGCTACGGCTGTCGAGAGGTATGCCCCCAAGACGTGAGATTCACGGACGTGATGTTTGCGATAAAAAATATCGCGGCCCAGGAAGGATGCGTCCCTGCTGGCCTGGTGGGGCAGAAGACCATTCTCAAGAAACATGGCAGGTTATACGAAGTGGGAGACTTTGAGAACGAGAAACGCCAAAAAATGGGGCTCCCTGCTATACGGGAAATGGCCGATGACTATGACCAGTTACTGTAAACGCGTCTTCACACTGCGAAACCTCAAGATGGATCACCTGATTCAAATGGCGACCGACGTCGGGCAACGTCTCGGCGACGACCACGGCCATCGTTAGGAAGAGGCGACTCATGGACGTCCTCCTGTATCTTGGCTGCACGGTGCCAGTAAGAAATCTGAATTATGAAGTATCGGCCAGACTTACTGCCCGAGCTTTGGGGATACATTTCCACGACCTGGAATTCTTTGGGTGTTGCGGCTTCCCTCTGAAATCTCTGGACGCCCTTGACACCATGGTGATAGCCGCGAGGAACTTGGCCTTAGCCGAATCTCGTGGGATGGAGATCTGCGCCCTGTGCAACGCCTGCGCCGCGACATTGGCGGAAACCGTCCATTCCCTCGAAGCTGACCCATCCCTGAAAGAATCAATAAACGCGAGACTGTCTGCCGTTGGCTCCACTACGAAGGACCTGTTCGCGTCCGGCACTACATGCGGCTCCTTTGGGAAGAGGTGGGAGTGGAGACCCTGAAAGAGAAATCGTGAACCTCTCGCCGGCGCAGTCCTCGCGCCGCACTATGGTTGCCACTATCTCAAGCCCTCCGAGTTGACCGAAGGTTTTGATTCGCCAGACGTCCCCAGGACACTTTCTGAGCTCATCGAGGCGACCGGCGCCTCGCTTCTGGACTACGCAACCCTCAAGACTGGCTGCGGGGCGGACTGCTCGGTCTGTCCGAAGACGCGGCGAATACCCTGGCTGCTCACAAACTGCAAGAAGTCTCCCTTCTCGGCGCGCATGCCCTTGTCCTCGTTTGCCCTTTGCCAACTGTGATGTACGAAGGCCAGCAAAAAAAAGATTGCAAAAAAAAAGTGGTCTTGACCTAAAGGTGCCCGTGGTTTACTATCCGCAAGTCCTTGGGCTGGCATTGGGCTTCTCAGCCGAGGAGCTGGGATTTCGGCTAAACAGGATAAAGCCGACTGAGCTGCTGCGCATCGCTGAAAGGTAGGTATCTGGCGTATGCCGCCATTCTCCATGAATTGAGGGGGAAATCGAGGAGGTTTTTATGGAATTTCAGGGCTACTACTTCCCGGATGATCTGAAATACGAAAAAAATCACTATTGGGCGAAAATCGAGGGCGATCTTGTCGTCACAGGCGCGACAGAATTCATTTCCAAGCAAGCGGGCGAGATCACATTCGTCGATCTCCCTCAAGAGGATGATGAACTTTCTCAAGGGAAACCCTATGGCTCCATAGAATCGGGGAAATGGGTTGGCCGCATATATGCCGTTGTTTCCGGAGTGGTCGTCGAGGTGAATCAGTCATTGGAGGATGAACCGGAGAAAATAAACGAAGATCCCTACGGCGCGGGTTGGATTTGCAAGATACGACCTTCGAATCTTGAAGATGAAATGGCGAGTCTCATGTCCCCCGACGACAACTTCCAGAAATTCATCGCTGAAGAAATCGAGAAGATCGAGGCTCAGACAAAGTAACCTTCGACACGATATTGTCCGCGGCCGGAGGCATACGCAGGGACCTTTGACTGGGCGAGTCTCGTTTCCGCCGAAACCGCAAGACCGGCCAGTAGCTCCCAGCGATGCCTCCGAATACGGAGCAAAAAAGGCCCGAGTTTGGCATCCGGACGATATGCTGGCGACCACCGCTGCTCGCAGCCAAAGCGTCGCACGCTGTGGGGCATGAATATCAGACGCACGCCGGAAGGGGACTAAGCATGGAAGGAATGAACCTCTTGGATGTCACCATAAAGTACTTCAACGTGATAGTCTTCGTACTCTGCGTGCTGTTCGGGATGACGTCATTCTTAGCCTCCTGGGTGGCGTGGCGTGAAATCAAGAAAAAGAATAATATCCTGAGAAGCGTCCTCGCCGCTTACAATGTGGTGGAGGAGACGCTGGAGAAAGGCCGTAGCGCTGAGGGAGACGTGCTCCTAGAACCGTCCGTCGTGGAGACTGTTCTCAACAGCGTGCAGGAAATTCTCAATGTCATCTACGGAGAGATGACAGGCAAGCCAATCCCACCCCTTGATGAACGATTGCACGGCTCTCGAAGAACCTCTCGCGCAAAAAAGGTATTCGATAAGTCGAGGTCCCACGACGCCCTTCCGGTGGAGCTTGATGGTCAGCGAGTCGAGTATATCGAGGAAGAAGACCGATCAGGCCGACACGCCTACCACCCGTGACGCCGGCTGCTTCCTGCACGCAACGAACTCACGTGGCCTATTCGGCTCTGGTGTTGCACTGTAAGAGTCACAAGAGTAAACTAGAAGATTAGGCGCGAATATATTCACGCGACTCGATATTGAGGAGA
>VSSL01000360.1_pt1 | contig 13560 bp, 12 predicted proteins | sample 4557531 | NCBI WGS metagenome assembly VSSL01 (sample SAMN10986726, study PRJNA523729) | hot springs metagenome | isolation source: hot springs | place: India:Timba, Gujarat | collected 2018-05-31 | reverse complement strand
GGGCTTTGCCAAAGCGCTCGTTCTCCCCACCCCTGTGATACCCTGTGGCTACCGCGGCGGTGGTGGATACATGGGCTGGCTACGCTGCGCGCCGCTCACATCGCCGGGTACGACCCCGGAAGGAGGAGCTACAGGCGGCGAACCTCCTGCTCCTTGCAGTCCTCTCACATCACCCGGACGCACACCTGCAGGTGCCATCGGGGAGCTGGTTGGCGCGCCATAGTTGGGAACTTCCATCGGTCGCCCACCTACGCCCGGAGAGGGAACATAGGGTTTAGGACGCAGGAAGTAGTAGCCCAACCCAATAAGCGCCAGAATAACCACTGCAAACACAGCGATCACCACGGGCGTGCTAACCTCTCTCTTCATGGTAAGCCGCCTCCATTACGGCCAGGTGCCCTCTGTGCCACCAGGGCAGGTCACGTCAATACCCGTGTGATACGGCAGGATGTCATGCCAGTTGCCGGAGAAACGCGCCCCGTAAGTCGCGGTTCCGTGCTCCCAGCAGCGGTGTCCGGGCAGTATGTGGTAGCGGCGATTCGCCGGGTCGCCCTTCACCGCCTTCACGTGACCATCTGCGAAGCAGACGTTGCTCATGCTGTTGTGACGGTACGCGAATTCGTTGGTGCCGTCGCCAACCGAGCACCAGTTCCACTCGCCGCCCTGTGTGTTGCAGTTATCGCGCTCGAAGACCATCACGGTCAACGCGGGGTACTGTGCCTTTGCCAGAGGTACGGAATACTGGCAACCAAAGATGGGATTGCCTCGCAGGGTATTGACGCACTCATCATACCCGCAGAACCAGCACCAACCCAGATAGCCGGGCATGGTATACGAACGCTTGACTGTGCCCCAGCGTGAGGTTACCGTTGGGGAATACTGGTCGCTGGGACAAGTCAGTATCGCCAGATTCTTCATGTAAGGCTGGATCAGCCGGTCCCAGGTCATGGTGTCATCCCACCGGTCGCTTCCGCCCAGCCCAACCATCGGTGGACAGAACTGCTCGTCGTAATCCTGTTGGTACATCAGCATCGCTGTACCGATGTTCTTCATGTTGGACACGCAGCTGGACTGACGTGCCTTCTCTCGAGCCTGCGCAAACACCGGGAACAGTATCGCTGCGAGTATCGCGATTATCGCGATAACCACCAGCAGCTCAATCAGAGTAAAACCTTTTCGCATCGTGATTTTTCCCTCCTTCTTTTGTCGTGGTAATGGATTCAGTGACGGTATCTTGTTCTGCATGGTTTACCCACGATGACCGGTGAAGCTGTCTCGTCTCTTTCCCTGCACACCACCTCCTCTGTTCATCGTTGCGACGATGCGCGTATCACCAGATGGGGCTTCAACACGGCACGCTGCACCGGCAGGTCTGGTTGCTGGAGACGCCTCTCCAGGAATAACCACGCTATCTCGCACATCTCTTCCAGTGGCTGGACAATCGTGCTCAACGGCGTCTCCCAGAACTCCGTCTCGTCAATACCATCGCAACCCACCAGCGCCACGTCGTCCGGCACGCGAATCCCCATATCGCGAAGGCACTTGTAGCACGCCATCGCCATCTGGTCGTTGTGACAAAATATGGCATCTGGCACTCTATGGTCTTGCAGGTATTGTTTCAGCCCAGCGTATGTTTGCCGACGTGATTGGTCCACAGTGCGGACAACTTCTACAGGAAGCCCCGCTTGCTCCATCACGAAACGATAGGCTTCACCGCGAGGCTCACCAGCGTGGTCTGACGAGGCATTCACCAGATACGCTATGTGTCTGCGCCCGGTATCCAGAAGATGATGCAACGCTTCAACCGTGCCGGCGAACAGGTCGATGCCCACATGGTCACAGTCAGTTACGTAATAACTTCCGATACTCACCAGTGGAGTGTTGCAGGATGTTTGAAGAAACGTCCGAACACGGTCTATGCATTCATGGGCTATGATCCCATCCACCTGCCCATCAGCAGGATACGTCGTCGCATTCAGATAATCCACAGGAACGATCAGGCTATGGTAGTTGTTACGGTAGAGGATTTGTTGCATCAGATGCGCTACATGGGCATGGAAGCTGGTACATAGCGAGTACATCCAGAGGGCTATTGTCTGTGTGCGCCCAGTGACGAGAGCGCGAGCCGCATGGTGCGGACGATAGCCCATTTCGCGTGCTACTTCGAGTACGCGGCGCCGGGTCGTTTCAGAGATGAACCCTTCGCCCCGACCGTTCAGCACCCTCGACACGGTAGACGGCGAAATACCCAGATGCTTTGCTATCTGCTTCGCTGTAACACGCATGGTTATACGATGAGTGCAAACGATTGACTGCAAACGATTGCTCACTTCCACAATCATGATAGCGTACGCTCAGTGCGTTGTCAATAGGGAAAAGCGAAAGGAAAAGGCTCTGGAAGGCAAAACTCCCCTCTTCCACAGTGCGGAAGAGGGGAGCGAAAGCAGCTACACCAGCGGCGTTTTGCCCGGCATGGCTACTTCATCCACCGGCATCTCGCCGAAAGCGGTGACGTTGCGCACCAGATTCAGTTTGGACTCCTTCAGCGCGAAGTCCCACGTGACTTCCTGCCCGGTGTACGCCGCCATGCGCCCCATGATGGCGGTGAGAGTGCTCTCGGCGACCTGCACGCCCTCATTAATCGGCTTCCCAGCGCGCACGCTGGCAATCAGGTCGGCGTGCTCCTGCACGTAGGGGTTCACGCGCCCTTCCCAGCGCCAGTTCTCCTTGCCGCGCAGCCAGAAGGTATCAAACCCTTCCAGCTTCGCCTGCCCCTCCGTACCGATGACCTGATTGGTCACCCGGTTCAAACAGCCGTCCATCTGTCGGCACATAGCGGTTACCCGTGCGCCGTTGGGATAGATGTATTCAATGGCGAAATGGTCGTAAATATGACCGTACGCTGGGTCGGTACGCACCTGTCGCCCACCCATGCCAATGCACCGCTCTGGCGGTGAGCCCATCACCCAGTTCATCACGTCGATGTTGTGTACGAACTGCTCCACGATGTGGTCGCCGGAGAGCCAGGTGAAGTACAGCCAGTTGCGAATCTGCCACTCGATGTCGCTCATGCCCGGTTGGCGGTCCCACTTCCATAGTGCACCGGTGAGATAGTAGGCGTACGCCGCCACTACCTTGCCGATGGAACCACCGTGAATGCGCTGGATGGTCTCGATGTAGCCCTGATGGTGACGATACTGGGTGCCCGCCACCACGCCCAGTTTCTTCTGCTCTGCCAGCTTCGCGGCATCGATAATCATGCGCACGCCCTCCGGGCAGACCGCAACGGGCTTCTCCATGAACACATGTTTGCCCGCTTCCACCGCTGCCCGGAAGTGAATGGGACGAAAGCCGGGCGGTGTGGCAAGCAGCACGTAGTCCACTCCGCTGTCTATCACACGCTTGTAGGCATCAAAGCCCACAAAGCAACGCGCGTCGGTGACCTTCATTTTGTCGCCCAGATTCGCCAGAGACTTCCGGCAGTTGTCCAGCCTATCCTGAAAGAGGTCGCCCAGCGCCCAGATTTCCACGCCTTCGGCGGCATTTGCCGCATCACGCGCCGCGCCGGTGCCGCGTCCGCCACAGCCAACCAGTCCCACGCGGATACGGTCACTGCCCTGCGCCCAGGCATAGTTCCAGCCCAATGCGCTTGCGGTAATCACCGCAGCGCCGGTGCTCTTCAAAAACTGTCGTCTTGAGAGATTGCGCTTGTTCTGCATGGTACTCACCTCCGTATCAGCGGCTCACCGCTGAGAAGTATCCCGCCAGAAACACCAGCGGGGCGTTGTAGTATATCGCCGGTTCGGTTAACGTCCAGTTGTTCGGGTCGTTACGGAAGTGCTTCGCCGGATAGAGTGAAATCCCTGCCGACTCCCACTGGTTAACCCCTCCGGGCACAAAGCCGGGCGGCGTGGGTAGTTTTGCCGTCGCAGAACGCCCGTAAATGCCATGGTAGATGACCGCTGTGCGAGAACCATATCCGGTGACCATACTGGTAGCTACTGCGTTCCTGCCGAGCAGGTAGTGCAGGGTGTCCTCTGCCAGCCGCACATAATCTTCCTTAGGCGCGAATTGATTCGCCAGCAGGGTATAGTAACCCATCTTGGCGATAATCTGGTTGGAGCTCCAGCAGAAGTGGTTCGGCGTCCATAAGGGTACCGAGTACGCATCCTGCTTCCAAGCCTGCACTGCACGGTCCGCCAGCTGAACCCACCGGGCGCGCGCCTTCTCGCGCAAGCCTTTTCCTTCCCTCTTCGAGGTTGCTAATGCTCCCACCGAGCAATCGTAAATTGCCCACATCAGTGTATCAGGCATATTGCTTCCTTCCGGCAATAGCTGCTCGAGCGTACGCTCTGCCACTACTCGATATTCCTCCTCGCCGGTGGTATCCCACAACGCCGCTGCGGCAACTAACAGATGTTCCGGTCTGGCGTTATCCGCGACGAGGCGTTTCCAGGCGAGTTTTGCTGCCTCCAGATAACGTTGTGCCTTCGGGCGTAGAGCAGGGATGGTAGTAAAGGTGCGCGCCGCGCGAGCCCATACCGCTGCACATACCGCAGTCGCCTCGTGTGTGGGAGGGAGCAGGCGCCTCTCCTCCTGTAGCCACTCTACATTCTGTCGCCTCGGCGCGGCATGTTCATGAATGCGGTCGTACACCGCCCCTGCCTGTGCACCTTGCCGAATCTGCATCTTGAGCAGCCAGTCCAGCTCCCACGCCGCCTCATCCAGAATATCCGGCACACCGTTGCCTGACTCGGGGATGTTCAGCTGCCCGTCGGTAAACGCTCCGGGCTTCAGGTCGTACAGCTCTAACATGAAGAAGAGCGGATGACGCACCCATGGAGGATACTTGTTGTTGTCGCCAGCATCGTGCCAGCCGCCGGTCACATCGCGCGCGTCGGTGCCTTCGCGCGTCACCGCCTGCTTATCTCCGAGATGGCAAGCCGGGCGAGCAAATCCGCCCGCAAATTGCCTGGTCAGCTCCATGCCGCAGCGCTGCAGATAGTAGAAGCGCATCGCATCCACAAAGAGCCTGTCGTAGATGCCTTCACGAATCTCAAAAGGTGGAGAAGGTTCTAGCCCGTCTGCTTCGAGACGGTACTTGCCCGGCTGTTTGACCGTGCTGAAGTCAGCTTCTACCACAGTATCGCCCGACACGGGGTCGTTCTCCCTGACGAGGCGCGTTTCGCCTTCGTACACCACCTTACCGGAACCCGCCTCTACCACGCGAAACCGTTTCACCGGTGCGCTGATTTTGGCAACCTTCACCATACGGGGCAGGTAGCCCAGCTGGTTTACCTTTATCGGGGGATGCTCAGGCTCCGGAGAGGTGGTTACAAAGCGGATATTCCGCAGGTAAAAGGTCATCGGCTGCGGTTCGCCGTCGTTGAATAACACCACTTTGATGCAGTCATGAAGCTCAATGCCCCTGGCGTCCCGGATGAAATCGGCAATGGGAATCCGCGCCTTCTGCCACTCTCTGGAGACGGTAAGATAACGCGCAACCGGTACGACGGCGTTGACATCCGTATCAGGACCGGCTCCGTCCCTATCCGAGTCGGCAAAGCCGATGAGGAACCGTTCCCCGCCGTTCTCCCCTTTTACTTCGAACTCCATTACGCCATCCGGCAGATAATCGTCCAGATACCAGCGCACCCAGCCACGTCGCGCCAGCCCGACACCCCAGTTGCCTCCGTTACCTGTAATCTGCACCCTTAGCGCAGGCTGACCGTCTACCTCTACTACGGGTAACTGCCCGTTCACGTTTGCCACCGCGCAGCCGCCGCTGGAGAACTGGTAGCCTTCAGGGTAGGAGGGTGGTACCAGACGGTCGATGATAACCGTCACACGCTCTGGCGCACCCATTGCCGGAGGGTACATGCCCACGCCGTATGTCACCAGCACAGCCAAGACGAGCAGCCACCATGGAAGCATCAGCCATACCTCCTCTGTTTATTCTTCTCAACCTGAAGGGTTTTATCCTTCGAGCAGAGTTCTTGGCACATGTCATGGGCAGGATACCTACGGCAATCAGCGAATGCAGAAGCGGAGGTGAAACCGGAGATGCCCAGACTGATATCGCAAATTCATCTGTCATGGAGTGAAGACCCACAGACCACCATGAGTATCACCTGGCAGAGCGCAGAGCCACTACCTCGCCCGACGGTGCAATACGGCGAGGGGAACACCCTGTCTCAAACAGCGGTAGCCAGACGTATCCGCTACGAACAGGAGACAGAACCGCTCTATCAGACTACCTTGCGCAACCTCAAGCCGGATACCACCTACTCGTACCGTGTGGGCGACGCAGGCAAAGGCTGGAGCGAGGTACGCACCTTCCGTACTGCCCCAGCCAAACCGCCTGCTCGTTTCGTGTTCACCGCGTTTGCCGACCACGGTGTAACCCCCGCCGCAGAGCAGAACGTGCGTCGCGTGCTTTCAGGAGAAAAGCCCGCATTTCATATCATTATGGGCGACCTCTCCTACGCCAACGGCAATCAGCCGATTTGGGACCAGTGGTTCGAACTTATCGAGCCTTTGGCGTCGCAGGTGCCGTTCATGGCATGTCCGGGCAACCACGAGGACGAGCGAGGTATCCGTTTTGCCACCTACCTTGCCCGTTTCGCCCTGCCGGGCAAAGAACTCTACTACCGCTTCGATTACGGCAACACGCGATTCATCATGTTCAACTCGCAGGACTTTCGCGACGCTGAGCAGCTGCGCTGGTTTGAACAGGAGATGCGTGAAGCGCGCCGTGCCCCCAAAATACGCTGGGTTATCGTCTCCATGCATCACCCGCTCTACAGCTCAAACGTCGGTCGCCTCAACGATGCCGCACGCATCGAAGTGCTCCAGCCGTTGTTCGATAAATACCGCCCGGACCTGGTGTTGCTGGGGCATCACCACAACTATGAGCGCACTTACCCCCTGCTGGGCATGAAACCGCAGAGCAAACACCCCAACCGCTATCCCCGAGGACGAGGCGTGGTTTACGTTACCAGCGGGGGCGGCGGCAAGTCGCTCTACGACCAAACGCCGGAGCAACCTGCCTTCACCGCCAAACGGGAAAAGTGTTACCAGTACCTGCGCATCACTGTGTCCGACAGGTCGCTGCTGGTGGAATGCTATCGCACCGAAGACAACAGCCTGTTGGACCGGTTTGAAATCGTGAGGTAAAAATTGTCTCGAGCGAACAAGGAGGGTGCTATCCATGCCGGACTATCTGCCTGTAAACCTGGATGCCTACTACAATACGGGCATCTCTTTCCACGAGGGAACGCCTCAGCCGTTGATAGGCGAGCAAACGTTTCAGGGTCTCCCGTTCCGAATCGGCAGTACGCCGGAAAGGTGTTTCATCGGGTTCGGCACACCGGAGCTGCGAAGCGCGTGCTCGATCCCCATCGGCAGTACTGCCAGACACGTGATTTTCGCGCACGTACTGATAGAAACGCGCCTCTCTGAGGGCGAAGCGCCGGGGCACGTCATTGCCCACTACGTTTTCCGCTATGAAGATGGAGAAGAAATCCGCGTACCTGTTCGCGAACGGTTTGAGATTGCCAGCCTGCCGATGGGCTGGGGCTCCCAACCGTTCGTTGCCCTGTCCGACATGAAAGACAGCTTGATGCCCCGCACCGAAGGGCGTTGGGATAACCTGGGACTACGCCAGACGGAAGCCCTGGCGGGAAACCCGCACAGCTACTATCTGTGGGCATGGCAGAACCCGCATCCTGAAAAGCCCATTCAGGCGATACGCATCGAGCCGGGCGACCGTAAGTTCCTTATCGCTGCCATCACGCTGGGGCAGGCGGAGGAGTATCCCTTCGTGCGCACCGGGCGAGTGCCAGTCCAAATCACCCTCACGCGCGAGGAGGAGGCGCAAAAACCCTTCTCTCTGCAGGTGGAGGTGGATAGAGGCGTCGCCACCTATGTGTACGCTCTGCCAGCCGAGTCCGCCGAAGCGTTCCTGAAAGCTCCCCTTCAAGGCTGGGGCGAAGAACAAAACACCACCAGTAGCCCCGCCTATGTGGAAATCGCTGCTATTCCCTCGGCGACTGTTACCGTGAAGAACGAGAAAGAAGCACTGGGCAGCGCACGCTGGGGCGAACTGCAAAAGAAAGGGCAGGTGGAAACCGGGCGCGTGCGTCTGGAGGTGCTGGACCGGGGCAAGAACTGGGTACATGTGACGGTAATAGACGACGCCACCGGCAAACCCGTGCCCTGTCGGGTGCATTTTCGCTCGCCGGAGGGCGTTCCCTATCAACCTCACGGACACCACGACCACGTAAACTCCAACCTGAGTACCTGGCATGTGGACGTGGGCGGCGACCTGCGTCTGGGACAGATTACCTACGCCTACATCGACGGAACCTGTCAGGGCTGGTTGCCGCGCGGCGAGGTGCTGGTGGACGTAGCACGAGGCTACGAGTACGAACCACTGCGCACGCGCGTGCATATCGCGCCCGGACAGCGCGAACTCACCCTGCGTCTGAAGCGCCGGACCGACATGAATGCGCAACGCTGGTTCAGCGGCGACTCGCATGTGCATTTTCTGGGCACGCAGGGAGCACACCTCGAAGCGCAGGCGGAGGACCTGAACGTGGTGAACCTGTTGCAGTCACAGTGGGGACACCTGTTCACCAACACCGAAGACTTTATCGGCGAGCCAACAGTGAGCAACCGGGGGCGCACTATTGTGTACTGCTCGCAGGAGAACCGCCAGCACGTGCTAGGACACCTCATCTTGTGGGGGCTGAAGCGCGCGGTGATGCCCTGGTGCTCGGCGGGTCCCGATGAGGCGGAGCTGGGCGGCACGGTGGAGGAAACGTTAGCGCACTGGGCAGACCGCTGTCACGAGCAGGGCGGCACGGTCATCATTCCCCACTTCCCCCTGCCCAACGGCGAGCCTGCCGTGTTGATCGCTACCGGCAGGGCGGACGCGATAGAGATGATTGCCTTCGGCGACTACCAGCACCGTGAGTACTACCGCTATCTGAACTGCGGTTACCGACTGCCTCTCGTGGGCGGAACGGATAAGATGAGCAGTGAGGTCGCCGTGGGGCAATACCGCACCTACGCCTACATCCCACCCGACGAGGAGTTCACCTACGAAAACTGGTGCAAGGCGGTGCGAGCGGGCAGGACGTTCCTCAGCGGTGGCGCGCTGATCCACTTCAGCGTGGAAGGGGCACGCATCGGCGACACCCTGCACCTGCCCGCCGGAGGCGGTACGGTGGAAGTGGAAGCGGTTGCCGAGTCCATCTTCCCCATCCATACTGTGCAGATTGTACAGCAGGGACAGGTAGTGGCTTCGGTGGAAGAACCGAAAGGTGCCAATCGTCTGCATCTGAAAACGAAGCTGCGCGTGACGGGCAACACGTGGATGGCGGCGCGCTGCGCTGGTCCAAACTATACCGCCATGCCCCACTTTGACGTGTGGCGCAGAGGGGTATTTGCTCATACTTCGCCCATCTATATCGCCTGTGGGGAGCAATGGAACCTGTTTGACCGCGAGACGGCGCAGTACATGCTCACGCTGATAGAAGGCGGCATCGCCTACATCCGCCAGAAAGCGGCACACCATCCGCATGACAGCGTGACGCATCACCACGGCGAGGACGACCACTTTGCCTATCTGGAGCGTCCCTTCCGCGAGGCGATAGAAGCCATCCACCGCCGAATGCACGAAGCGGGAATAGGACATTGACGCTAACCGGGGGCGTCTCCTGGCGAACCGGCATAGCCCTGAGTCTTCTGGTCGCGTGCGGAGAGGAAGCGGTTCGGCAGGAGCTTCGCCCCTCAGGCGAAGAAGCTATATATACGGTTTCCGACCGCACAAGCAGATACCTACAGGAGGAAAAGGATGAGAAGCGCAAAGTGGTGCTGGTTCGTGGTGGCGCTGGCGTCAATAAGCCTGTGCGTACTCGCCGCGCCGCGATGGCAGAAGCTGTTCGACGGCAAAAGCATGAAAGGCTGGCGGCTAATGGCGGTGCACGGCGGACGCGGCGGCGTGTGGACGGTGGAAAAGGGCGCGCTGGTAGGTAATCAGGATACCGACCATACCGGCGGGTTGCTGGGCACGGAACAGAAGTTCGGCGACTTCGAAATAGAGCTGGAGTTTCAGGCGGACTATCCGGTAGACAGCGGTCTATTCTTGCGCACCCGCGACGATGGCATGGGCTACCAGATTACCATTGACTATCGTGACGGCGGCTACGTGGGTAGCCTGTATGCGTCCGGTACAGCCGGATTTCTGGTGCAATACGAAGACTGGAAGAAAGCTTACAGAGACAAAGGCTGGAACAAACTGCGGGTACGTATCGAGGGGCAACCCGCACATATCACCGCGTGGCTGAACGGTGTGAAGACGATAGACTTCCAGGACACCGAAGAGCGCTACCCACGCGAGGGGTATATCGGCTTACAGGTGCACGGCGGTGAAGGCGCGTGGGGCGAGAACAGCCGCGTGCGCTTCCGCAACATCAGGGTTCTGCCGCTGGGGAAATGAGGTAGAGATATGTATAACACAGGAATGCGCAGCTCGGGACGGTCGTTTCGTCTGTTGATGCGTCAACCGGGCACGATGCGCGAGATGGGCGGGCAGGAACTATCGCTGGCGGTGCAGGCGGTAGACCTGATGTTCATGCGCGCGCTGGACGCTGGCGCATCGGATATTCACCTGCACCCCGAGCGCAACATGTTGCGCATTCGCTTTCGCATCGACGGGTTGTTGCACGAGTTTCAAACCGTCACCGACCCCGAGCTGATTCAAGCCATCATTACCCGCGTCAAACTCGCCGCGGATATGCACATCGACGAGAAGCGCGAGACGCAGGATGGGCGTATCGATATGGAGTATAACGAGCGCAAGCTCAGCGCGCGCGTCTCGTGTATCCCCTCTCTCAACGGCGAGCGCATCGCTATCCGCCTGCTGGACCCCGCGCAGATGCGCGTGGACCTGGACAAACTCGGTATGCCCCCCGACGTATTAGCGGACTGGAAACAGTCACTGCAAACGGCGTACGGGATGATGGTGGTCACCGGTCCCACCGGCGCGGGAAAGACCTCCACTCTCTATGCCTCCATCAACCTGCTCGACCGCAAGCACCGCAACATCATCACGGTCGAAGACCCGGTGGAGTACGAGTTTCCTGACAACATCATGCAGATACACGTGACCGAGAAGGTAACCTTCCCCAAAGCGTTGCGCGCCATCCTGCGCCACGACCCCGACGTGATTATGATTGGCGAGATTCGCGACCGCGAGTCGTTGCAAATCGGTATTCAGGCGGCGTTAACGGGGCATCTGGTGTTCACCACCCTGCACACCAACAACGCGGTAGAGACCATCAGCCGGATGATAGACATGGGTGCGGAGGACTACCTCATCGCCGCCACGCTGGTACGGGTGATGGCGCAACGCCTGGTGCCTATCATCTGCGGCAACTGTCGTGTACCTTACCAGCCTCATCCCGAAGAGCTGAAGGCGTTAGGGCTTCCGCTGGACGCGGCACAAAAACAGCAGTTCTTCATCGGCAAGGGATGCGAGGCGTGTCGGGGTACGGGCTTCCGCGGGCGCACAGGCATCTTTGAACTGCTGAAGGTGACCCCTGAAATCCGCAAAGCCATCCTGCGCCGAGCCTCCGGCGACGAGATTCTGCAGATTGCGCGTCAGGAGGGAATGCGCACCATGCTGGAAGATGGTCGCGACAAGGTACTGCGAGGCATCACCACGCCCTATGAGGTGATTAAGGCGGTCTTTGCGGGGATGGTGTGAGAAATTACCGCCAGCCTTTCACCAAAAGCCATAGCAGATACGCCGCTATCGCGCCATACGATGTAGTGTTCGCCAGCCAGCACGCCCGCCATACCTGGCGGGGTGAAGTATTCGGGAACGACAGCCTGAGCAGCTGTCCCTCAATGAGCACGGTGAGCAGATAGGTGGGTACCAGCAACGTAAGGCACGCGGCGGGGAATAACCAGTGCATGTGCTTTTCGTATGGTGGTAGCCAGGCGGCTTGTGTCACCGCAACGAAAAGCTTCTCCTGCCAGGTATTCAACTCGTACATCCTTCCACCAGTGACCGCGAATTCCACAACCAGCATGAGCACCACCGCTATCACAAATCCAATCGCGGTAGACAGGACATTTGCGATTGCGATTATACCGAAGGTGTTTCTCCAGCGTTGACGCAGCAGAGTAGCATATATCGCAGACTCTATCAGGATAATTGGCACAAGAGCAACAGTGAGCGGACCGGGCAGTGCGACAAACATCGGCAGCCCTGCGTTGGCGATGAGAATATCTACGAAACCGAAGGCAAGCAAGGTAAGCCCCCTCACAAGGTAAGATCGGAAGTATCAAGTACCTACAATCGCTGAGAGCTGCTCATAGGCATAAAGCCTCCCTCTTTGTCTGCTGTCACACCTATTGTAACCGCGTTTGCAGATACCTGTCAACGGAACATGTGTATCTCACCTCCTCTGTCCACCAGAACAGGAACTTTTTACACGGCGCCGAATAAACGCATAGTAACAGGTACAATCTGATGGAAGCCCCTGACGACGACATTATCGATCGCCTGAGATACCAGATACGTTCGGGAAACATTCGGGTGAGCTATCATGCACACCAGGAAATGGTGGAAGACGGGTTCACACTCGATGAGGTGCTGTATGCCGTTGCACACGGGCAAGTTATTGAGAACTACCCGCAGCACCGACGCGGGGCATGTTGCCTAGTTAGCGGTAGTACTCTAGCAGGTCGTCCTGTACATGTGGTTTGCACGACGGCGCGTCCGGTTCTGATTATCATCACAGTCTATGAACCCAAGCCACCGAAGTGGCTTACTCCGACTCAAAGGGGGCAACGGTCATGAAGTGTACAATTAGCGGCTGTCCAGGGGAGTACGAGGAAAAGCTTATCGTACACACTGTACGGCACAGGGGACGATTGATCGTTATCGATGGCGTACCAGCAGAGGTATGTTCGTTTTGCGGCGATATCCTTTTGAAACCCGAGACCGTGCGAGAGATTGAAGCCCTTCTAGACGAGCTGCCTGCTCCCGCGGGTAGTGTGCCCCTGTACGAGTTCGCAGGACGGACACCTCCTCGTCCTTAACAGGAACCTGTCCCCTCACGTCGAATATCGGTATATCACCACGTACACAAGGAGCAACCGATGAACATGCCGATAGACGACCTGATTCTGTTGCCCCAGCCGCGCCGTATGAAGGCGCAGGAAGGAACGCTTGCCCTGCGGCAAGGAGCACGTATCGTTTGTCAAGGCGAGCCGCAGACCCTCTTCCCCGTCGCTGCGAGATTACAGGAGGCGGTCTGGGAAATGCAGGGGCTGGAATGGAGCCTGTGGGCAGGCAGCGCAGAAGGCGACCCGCTGGCGCACGCGGTGCTGACGCTGGATGCCTCTGCGCAAATCCCCGCACAGGGCTACCGTTTGCAGATTACCCCCCAGCGCGTTACCCTCACCGCTTCCGACCCGGCAGGGCTGTTCTATGGCGTGATGACCCTGAAGCAGATACTGCGCCAGTGCGCAGGCGAACTGCCC
>VSSL01000359.1_pt1 | contig 13569 bp, 18 predicted proteins | sample 4557531 | NCBI WGS metagenome assembly VSSL01 (sample SAMN10986726, study PRJNA523729) | hot springs metagenome | isolation source: hot springs | place: India:Timba, Gujarat | collected 2018-05-31 | reverse complement strand
GGGGATGGCTTGGCGCGCTCGCGCCAGAAAACATGTTTCAGTACCCTAATTCGGGTCTTCCTCACAGGAACTACGCTGCTGGGGGGTAGCATCAACGCCATTGGGCGTTTCAGTACCCTAATTCGGGTCTTCCTCACAGGAACCGCGGGACTGCGAGACAAGGGGCCCTGAATGTTTTGCCCTAAAGTCGTTTCTGAAGGCCTTAGCGCCAATCCTGTGCAGTGGCCTGACTTGCCACCAATGCCTGGATTGTGCATCATATCGGCCCCGTTTCGCAAATCGGATTCTGCACGAAAACGCCATAGAGTTGCGGAAACCATATCTGTCGGGTTGGCCACACTTCTAAACATCGTTACATACTCGCCGGAATTCACAATCGCGGCACTTAGATCGCCTAGGGGTAGGGGGCGGCATCATTTCCTCGTTGATGATCCGCTGGATGCTTTCCAAGTGTTGAATAGCCTCGGATCGCAGAGCGTTGTCCAGTTCAACGCGCTCAGCCCGGCGTGCGCTGATTAACCAGAGGTATCCGATAGGGGTGGGGATCTGCCATTGGTCCTCAATCAACAATCCGTAGATCGCCAATTGAACCCGGTACTGGTGGCTGGGCTGCCGTGCCAACTTGTAATCTACAGGATAGGCTGCCGTTGGCGTCCGGATGATCTCATCAACAATTCCGCTTAGCCGCAACTTTTCGGAGCAGAGACGCACATCAAAGAAGCGCTCCCCTTGCGCCAATTTATACCGGCCCAGCGTACGCCGAGCCTCCAGCTTGCTTTCGTATTCGTGTGCGTCTTTCCCTGCATCCATCTTGTGAGTGCGCGGGCGAAAGTCGGGCCAGCAGCGCTCGTAAAACAGCACACGAGGGCAAAAGACATATTGCTTAAGGTCGGTTGGGGTCAACAAATGCGGGAGATCATATTCAGGATGCATCTCGCTCGCACTCCAACGCTAAGCGTTTGTGCCATTCATCCTCTCCAACTGGAATCAGCCAGACCTTGCCACCGACTGTACGGATTATCTTCCCAATGCGTAGCCAGAGCTCTTCCTGATGATTGCGGCTGAGATTACCCGCGAAAGCGCTGTATTGGATGCGATCCAGACCATAGTCCAGACACATATCGGCAACTTTCCCCCCGCACGCGGTCGTTGGTGATGTCGTATATCAGCAAGACGTGCATGGCTTCTCCCTCGCCGTTACCAACTGGCTCTGTAGGCCGTGTACGCGGGGCTGTGTCCACGCACGTATGCTGCCACTTGGCGAGCCTGGCCCTGGATCACAGAGCGTAGAGAGTGTTTCTTGCCCTGATAGTTGACAGTCGCTTCCAGATGCTGAAGGATTCTCTCGGCCAACTGCCGGCGCGTTTCAGCTGTCAGCATTCCTTTTTCGTCTTGCTCCACGACATAGTTGCGATTGACCAGTCCCAACACCACTCGATCTACTACTGCTTGGCGGAACTCCTCGATGAGGTCAAGAGTCAGGCTGGGTTTGCCGGGTCGGTCTGTATGGATATACCCGGCGTAAGGGTCCAAGCCGGCCAGGATAATCGCCCGCTCTACTTGGTGATACAGTATTCCATAGCCGTAATTCAGCAAACTGTTGATGGGATCGGTCGCTCCTCGTGTGATGCGTCCGGGCCACGCGTACTGTGACGGAACCACTTGGCGGATCGCGTCCCAGTAAACCTGGGCAGCGTTGCCTTCGGCGGCCAAGATGATCCCTCGCGCCTCGTCCAGTGGCATGTTTTCCTTGACTCGGTCCAGCCAAGCTAGGTGATCTGCCGTTTCCAGGGCGTACTGTTGCAGGGCATTGGCGAGGTCGGGAGCCGTTTCTTTGCGTGTCTTGGCTAGGTACTTGAGCAAAGCAGCCTGGTTGTTGATCTTGCCTGCTGCGAAGCGAGTTGCCAAATGGACTCCGCGTGCATCGTGGTAAGCGGCTAACTGCTCACGCCGTGTGAGAACTGTTCCGGTCAGGCCAGGGGAATACAACGAGGCATAGGGGTTACCATCAGCCCCGAGGAATTGAACCGGGATCCCTCTCTCGCAACAAGCTTCTAGGGCGTCTGCCGAAATACTCACTCCACGTCCAATCACGAGGACTGTTTCGAGGTGCAGCAGGGGGGCCTGGGCTAGCACCTGGCCACCTTTAGTCACTTTAAGGCGCTCGCTGTACTTGCCGATGAACGATCCGAAGGTGTCTGCGATCAGATGTTGGACAACAGGCATCCTTCACCCCTCTCGAATTCCATACCCTAACCAGGGTCTGTGTCGATCATGTACCAGCCGTTGCCTTTGACAGTACTCTTGCCCACATGTAGTACCTGCCCCCAGAGCAGCCAGGGTAGTGCCGGAGCGATATCTCCTTCCCACATGGCACGTCCGACCAATCCGCCAATAGGCGAAGTCGTTCTGCTGCGCCGCGACCCGCTGTGAAGATCGAGCCAGCGCGTTTCGTCACAGACTAACTGGGCGGAGTCGCCTACTGCACCCAAGGTCCGATAAAGTTCGCTCCAGGCTACGAGGTCTGTTTCGGTGCCATCGCCATAATGCGTGACCATCGCTTGGCAGCGTTCCACTAATCGGCGCAGCAGGATTCCCAGATCCGGTCGGCGGGCAAGGTGTCTTCGTTGGCCGATGCGCAGTGGGGTCAACAAGCGCAGGCTGACGCGGTTAGGAGGAAGGCGCGTAGCCTGTGCCAAGATGTCAGCATGAGTGATGGGCAGTTCTGGCGGTAGCGTAAGGTGACGGTTGTTCAATAGAGGGACTTGCTGACCTGAAAATGGGTGCACAGCGTCTACTGCTTGAATGAAGAAACGCCCCCGCTGCCATCCCACACCGTCACGTCCGGCATTCTCCAGGGCACGGAATATAAATCGAAAGGCGCTGAGCGCCCGATCACCGACCAGCCCCAGGCCAACAGTGAAAGCTTGACCGGGATTCACTCTTTGGATACCGATTGGTGGCTGCAGGATAAGTGGGCGCGGCAAATCGCGCCCCCGCGTGTTATCGGGGTTTTCGTTGGCGAGTAGCCAGCATGCTGGACAGCGACTGGTATGACCCGGCGTGTGCGTGGATCCCGTTTCCGAACAGAATAAGCGCAACAGAGCGTTGTAGAGTGCGCCGCGCAGTTGCGCGCCGGGCTGCGGGCCAAAACTAATTGTGTCTAGCGCCGAGAAAGTGAACACAAACTGATATACTCGCAAGCTTGCGATCCCTGTGGACTCAACCAACACCGTCAATAATCCTCCGCCTGGCCAGCAAGTAGCTGTTTGTGGATGGCACGCATAGCTTCGATATCTAGTCCTCTGTCAGAGGTATAAGGTACGCTTACCACTTTGGGCCATGTATCGTCACTTGGTGGGGTAACAGTACAGCCGTAGTTATGTAGCTCCATGTATTGACCCCAGGATATTGGCACCAGCAGGGCCGTGGCCTCGATATAGCGGCCATCGCGCTTGCGCTGCAGAAATGTCTCCTCCAGACAGTCTGGTAGTACCTCTATGCCGTCAAAGAGCTGGTAGAACGCTTGGGCAATTGGCGGCGGTGCGGAGTGAAACGCCTTGATCCGGTTTAGAATGGTCTCTTCAAATTCGGTGGCGGCTTTATGGTATTCCGATATCCAGATTTGACGGGCCTCGCCGGCATAAATGCGTGCCAACATATCCGCTACCTGCGCCTCATCGATGGGAGACCCATCGATCCGTTTCAGTTCCTCTAATGCGCCGCACACCAGCGCTGGATCATACACCTTCACGTCCTCTGGCTGGCGGAATACATACACGTCTTTGAGCGGCGCACCAGGAGGATGTCCCCGATTGACACGTCCGAAGCGTTGCAGTAAAGCTTCCAGCGGGGCAGGGTCGGTGAAGAGTACATCCATGTCGATGTTCAGGCTAACCTCTACCACCTGGGTGGAAATCACCAGCAACGCCTCGCGCGGTGAGGCGCTGCCTTCGGTCTGCACTCCTGCGGTTCTGAGAATCGTCCCTTCTTTCGCTTTGCGGTCTTCAGAGTTGAACCGCCCATGAATCACAACGGTCTTGGTTCCCAGGGCACTTAGAAGCTCCGCTGCTTCTTTGGCTCGGCGCACGGTGTTCAGGCATACTAGCACGCGTTGTCCTGACTCTACTGCCGCTGCGATGCGCGCTCGTCCTGTTTCATCCAGCAGGTCGCCGTCGAGCAGGTGTACGCGGTGGCGCTGCGACGCAGCAAAAGTTCCTGCGTCGGCGCGGATATTCTTGCAGCCTGGTAGAGCGTCAAGCAGCACCTCCCTGATCATCGGGGGTAGAGTGGCCGTCATGATCAGGAAATGAGCGCGATAGTGCCGTGCAAGCCATGCTATCAGGCGCACGATCAGCGCTAGCCGTTTGGGTTCGTATGCGTGAATTTCGTCAAAGATGAATAGGGCGTTGTGATAGTCCAGAAATTGCGTCTCATATCCTTTCAAGCCGTAGGCGGCCTTAAGCATTTCATACGGGCTGAATATGCGTACGGGATGGCGATGCAGATCGGCAAGGGCTTTCTCCAGGGTTGCTTTTTCGTGAGCGCGGGTACGCGAGGAGTCAATGTCGTCCTGGGCCGACCGATCGTGTAAGAGGTCAAAATAAATCCCCTGCAAAGCACGCCCATGTTGTAACCCCACATCATCTGGATGTGTGGCAAAATGGCGCTTTTTCAGGCGTTCATACATGGCGTTCATGCTGGCTTGATAAGGCAGCACGTAAAACAGACGCGCCGGAGTAGCCTCTAGCCGTGTCGCTATATTAGCCGCCCACAGCAATGCAGCTTCAGTCTTGCCGCTGCCAGTAGGAGCTTCCAGGATAGCCGAGGCAGGGGGAAGGCTGCCTGCTCGAACTTGGTGTGGTTTTAATTGAGCTTCGCTGAGACCCCCTAGTGCTTCCCGACGAGTGAGTTTCAGCGAGGGGAACTCATCGCTGTGCCCTGATGCGGCATGGTCGGTAGTTAGAATCAGGCCGCGCAGGTGCAGCGCTGCCATCACTTCAGTCTCCCAGGCGGGACGCTCCTCAAGTCGGCTAACCCACTTCTGATAGTGATCGAGTGTGCGTTGCAGGGGTTTGAGCCCAAAGTGCCGCAGCGCAGTATCTATGTCGAGCAGGGCAGGCATGTCCACGGCGTTTCCCATACCTAGCATTTCAGCCCAGGGCTGCCCGCACGCCGCGATCCACTGCCATAACAAGGTCAGTGTTTTGGCGTCTACCTGATCGATCAGCGCAGTCAGACGTGCGTTGGTTTCGTCAGCGGGGTAGATGTAGTGCTGGTGAATTAAGGGAAAATCTTTGTGATGAGCTGCGATTGCAGCCACTACTGGCGTGTAGTCAGGGTGTGTTGGAGCGAAGAGCCACTCGACAAACGTTAGAGACAGGACCTCATGACGGTACGGCCAGCGGGGGATTTCGCCACGTAACATCTGTTGGAATCCCGCTGCCGCTTTGCCAAAATCGTGCAAGAAACACGCCCAGTAAAGTTGCGACCACAGGCGTGGTTCACCTAGTTGTGATGGAAGGTACGGGCGCAATCGGAACTGATCAGCCAGCCGCGCCAGCACGGCCCACGTGTGTTCGGGAAGAGATTCACCGCCTCGTTCCGAGCTCTTGGCCCAAAGATGGTCTTCCAGACCGGGCGGCAGCAGATCCCTGTAGGGAAGGTAAGCCGGATCTACCATCAACGCGTCCTGGTGAAAGTATGGAAGATGATGCCCCGTGGCACATCGGGATGTCGTGGCCAGTTGGTCTCATGCGGATCTACCCAAAAATCGAGCACCTCCTCGATAGTTGCTGGGAAACCAAAGACGGCGTCATCAGCATAAGCGTCGAACCCTCCGGGGCTACTGGCTTCTTCGACCAGCGGGTAAAGCACTGGGCGTTTGAGCATGGCATATTGTTCCCAGTCCGGCTCTCGGCGTGAGTTGATGTAGCGCGGCATGGATACCGCTACGTATCCTCCCTGCAGCAACGTTGCATCTTCCAGAGTGAGCAGCGTACCCTCAAAATAGGCTCGTTCCGCGCGAACCAGGGTGACGCGTTCGATTTGAGTATAGACCATCAGATCCTGGGACCGGCCTAGGGTCACTACGCAACGTGGGCTGAGGAAAAACTCCAGCAGGTCAGGCCGATCTATGTACAGAGTCAGTCGCGGGTTGAATAGCAAGTCGCGCCTGAAAGGGGCCAGCTTCTTCTCGTTGGGTTCTCCGAAGTATAGATACTCATAATCCACGAATCGCCCTTGGTGCGTGAAGTGGTAGGCAAACCGCAATGAGGCCGGGTCCAGCTGTTCACCACAGGTACTGCAGATATGTCCATAGATGGTGGCTGGGGGGGGCATTTCAAAGGTGGGTTGCCGCCCCTGAATGAGGTACGGGTAACGGAAAGACGTGACCGGGCCCTCTGCCACCACCTTGATCACGTCCAGCGTTTCCATGTCGGCTACTCCAGCCATTGTGGATTAGCAGCCAAGTCTTCCGCTAGTGCGTCAAGAGCCTGGCGTGGATGCGGGATTGCCTCGCCAAAATACTCTCTCAGCACATCCGCTTGGTTGTCCATGAAACCCTGTGCTCGTCCAACATACACCTGGGAAAGCAAGTCATTACCAAACACACTCAGCGCTTCTGCCAAAGCCTGTCGATGGATCACAGGTTGGCCTCCTTCAGCGGTAATCACATGGCTGAAAATGTTGTTGCCTCCGCGTATCACTGCCGCGATGACAAAGGCCGGTGTAACATCGGTATAGTGCAGGGTCTGCTTGGCCCCACCCTGTAACCGGGCGAGGGCTCTCAGCAGAGCCTGGACTCGACGAATTCGTTCCTCTACAGGTAGGACAAACTCTCCGTCATTCTCAGCTAAGCCACGCTCGCGTGCCCGATCGATGCGGATCTTGTCGAGATTGCGATACCCACTGCGATCTTCAGTAGTGAATCGCCCTGTACGCCTCAGATCCAGAGAAAACATGCCACGCAGCACCGTCCGGTAGAACTGATGCTCAAAAGGAACTGGATCGCCATCCTGTCTTGCCATGACACCAAAATCATTGGTGATGATGACAGGCTCGATGGATACAAACGTACTCAAACGAAAAGGTGAGATCCGTGTTAGGGAGACAGTTTTGTCGCTCTTTCCTTTGCGTTCGACAGGCAACAGATCGTCCTCTTCTCGTGCGTCTTGGCTCTGGGCTCGCATATAGCCGAGCAGATCGTCATCCCAATTGTCGATAGGATTCCCTTCGGTGTAGGCGACTTTACCTTCTCGGCGAATCTTGGCGTGTTGCCACCCCCATTCCGGATACTGTTCCAGCGTGTTGCGTAGCCAGTAGCGCACGGCTTGGGCGGAGACATACACATATGTACCCTGTTTGGTACGAATGAACTTGGTGGCTGAGGTATTCTCTGTGCGTGCGTTTTGGATGGGATCGCCCGAATTGTTCAGTGCAGATGCGGGAGCATCGATTAGTACACAACCAGTGATGAATGCCATTTTTGCCTCCTTGCTAGTCTGATCGTTCATCCAAGATGTGATCGAGTTCTGTCTCTTCTACTGCGTCGGGATTGCGAGCAAACCAACCACCCAAGTGGAGTCTCTCAACAATCCGTATCAACAAGAGATCGCGTGCGAGCCTCCAATCGAGATCGGCCGTATCGTCCTCTTCCAGGAACGCTCTCTGGAAAAGATCGAATGGAAGCAGTGGCTTTGAATCTTTGTCTTCGGCGGCTTTTTCTGATGCCCGATGCAGTGCTAGGCGTAAGTCACCGAAGTAGCGGGCGTAGTGGATCCCCTTGTAAAGCTTTTTGCCGTCGGCGTGCGTTTGAATGTACTCCGCGATTCGATCTCCTAGTTCCTGAATCGCCTGTAGCCGTCTTTGTTCCATATCGATAACCTTTCGCCAGAACAGGGCGATGAGCGCCCAGGATTTCGTAGGCAAAATATGGGAGCGAAGAAAGGTTACAGCTGTGTAGGGCAAATCGAATAAGTCTTCGTAGAGCTTATTCCTGTAGTTTCCTTTATCTCCTGCATTGTCCGCTTTACGACGGTCTTTATGTTGTGGCCACCCATTCGTGACTGCAGCGTTCCAGGCACGCTGTACTTCTGCCTCCTCTCCGTTCAGCGCAATCAGAAAATCGACCACGTTCGATGGCAACTCCAGAATGTCGACATCAGCATTTTGGCCCGAATTAGTGAAGAAATAGCCAGTGAGCGAGAACGAGGTGCCATACCGCGAACTTAGTCCCGCTCCGCGTTGTTGTGCATCCATCAGGGCTTCAATAAAGCGGGTACGAGCAAAACGTTTCCCGGGTATTTTGCCGAGGCTTTCCATTTGCAGAAGAGCCTGAGTCTGCTCAAGAGCAAGACGGGCGAATTTTAAGGTAATGATGTCGTCCCAACTATAGATTGCCAGCAAGCGGCCTTCGACGATCCGGCAACCCAACGGCAGAGCGTGTGCGGCCAGCAGGCACGTACCGCATACGGGGAGCCCTGCCTGTCCCAGCCCACCGAAGTTTCCGTATCCCTTGGCATTCAACAGGGGGATGTGCTCGCGTGTGGCGATGAATACAGCTTCTCGTCCACAACAAGCGCACCGTCGATCCCTTATCACAGGCGTACCCGGGCGGTAGCGACGCAAGACTAGTTCGGCATATTCCTGCTTCTTATGTCTTAGGTGTGGTTTGTCGTAGGAGGGTTGCACAAAACCGGAGTTGGGGAAGACAACGCCAGCCAGAAAGTTCCGCCATGGGCCGGGCCTACAATACTTGTCCTCAATATAATCGGCAGCTTGGTCCAGTTCATGTTGTTGTAGATCAAACGTTAACTCCTGGCGGCCAGCCATCGCACAGAGCGTGGCATAGCCGACTTTCACTAGGGGGTGACCAACCAGGATTCTAGTCATAGCACGCCTCTCAAGGCTTCTCTCGGTCGTATAGTGCTGCTGCCCGCCGCGTATCTTCCGCGATTCGCTGTCGCAGATCCGGAGGGGAGACAACCTCCACATCTGGTCCCCACCCACGTATCCAAGGGATTAATTCGGTGACTCCCGCGATCTCGACACACCATTCGACGCCACCATCAGGCAGATCGGTAACTCGTTGATTGGGGTGCCAGATGGATTCTTTGACTCTCCGTGCAATCTGAGGAGAAAAACGCAGGCGTACCTCGGTCAAGGTTTCACCATACCAGATACCCCAAGCACTTTGCACTAGGTTGTTGACATCCAGCGTATCATCTCGCACAAACTTGTGGGTGGTTAGCGAGACCTTTAGGATCCTCTCAACTTTGAAGGTGCGCAGTGACTGGTGAGTGAGACTCCGGCCGATGACATATACTCCCTCACTCAACAACGCTGGCTCAAATAGATAGGGCTGAAATTCGTAGACGCGAGGTTCTGCATGGTGTGGACCCTGGTAGGTCAGGAATACGGTGATTTGTTCCACCCAGGCATGGACTAGCGTATCCCACACCTGTGCGCGATCTTGGTCGACGGGATGACTTGCTTGGGCATACTGGGCAGTGCTTGCCAAGAGCTGATTTGTCGGATGGCGCAACGCAAACGTCATTTTCTCCAAAGCGCTAAGCATCATCGGCGGTACATAACTCATTTGGCGGACCGCACGGCGCATTGCTAGATACAGCATAAGCGATTCGCCCACGTTGACAAGCACGTGCGAGATGTAATCGGCAGGGTTGATCCAGAACCGATGGTTATCTTCTTGAACAGGCACGCCGTTCACCGATAGGGTGTTCACATAACGCCGTGCTGTGTGGCGGCCTACGCCTAGCCGAGTTGCTAGCTCTTGGACCGAAATACCTTCACGCCTAGCAGCGTGGAGCAACTCTATCTCTGCTTGGCGTAACCGCTCTGCTTTGTTTTCTGCCCGGCCCATTGGGGATCCTTTCTACCCTCATGGACTATTTTCACGGAGCGATGGTGCAGGTACTGCACCACCAATAATGCTCGGGAGATAGATCGTGAGCAAGTTAGCCGTAGGGCGATCAATGAACTTGAGGCACAAGGTGCTCCGAGCATACTATCAGCGGGAACGGTAAAAATAGCCGGGCTCGACATCGCGGGCCCGCGGGCCCGCGATGTCAGCCGGCTGGGTGCCCCGCACTTCTGGCATTATGAGACGAGGCTGAAGGTGTGGTGGTACAAGTACATCGGGCGAGGGGTCGAGACGAAGGGCGACCTGAGGGAAGTGCCCTACGTGCTACAAAGCTGTTTGCGTTCGTTGGGGATGCTGGACGAACTGCCGCGTCTGGCGAAACAGTTGTACGGGGAAGACGTACTGAAAGGAGAGAGCGATGAGTGAAATCTGCGGACTGATTGCCTTTCTGCTGGTCGGTGTCCTGTTCATTGTCTGGGCCTGGTACATGGTGCAGCCGGATGACCGGCCCTACGACCTGGAGACCGACATCATGGCGTTGTTGGATGACATCCATCATGGAAAGGAGTGAACGATGAACATCTTCAGAACTGTTCTGGCGGCCATTCGAAAGCGGATAGTGGCGCTGAAGGATTGGGCGCTTTCCCCACTCATGACATGGCTTTTCATGGACGAGCCGGTGTACAGCGTCATGCTCTACTACCCGCAGTCCTATGAGGAGATGGACGAAGCGTTCGCCGAAACGCTGGTGGACTACACCTTCGAGCTACTGCGCGAGAAGATTCTGCCCTGGCGTTTGGAGCGTTTCGGCGTCACCCTGGCTGATGTAGACCGTCCCACTGCCGAGTTTGTTTGTCTGGCCGGTCATGAGGAGCGGGTACGCGAGACGCTGGAAGACCTGATGCGCTTCGCTATCCGCATGGTGAGCCAGTATGGCGACAGGGTGCTGGAAAGGAGAGGAAAGGAATGAGCGAAATCTGGCTGATGATGTGCCTGCTGACTATGGCTCAAGGGACGCGAGACCCGGGGGCTGCTGCCGAAAGCAGCCCCCGGGTCATTTTAGATGACCGATGCGACCAGTCTTTGAAACGAGCTGGGGAACAAGTTATCGTGCAACTGCGCAATCAACGCAGTCGGCACGCCACTGAAGACACGCCGGTATAGTTCCTGCGGGAAATCAAACATAGTCACTTGTCAACTGAATGGGAAAGGAAAAGCGGAGTAGGGGGAAACCAGAGGGGCGGCGATTTCCCCCTCATAAACTATCAGGCTTGATCGTCAATCAAGTCATCAAGGTCCAGATAATCCAGCACGTTACGGCCACGATAACGCCAGGGACAAATCTTGATTTCCAGATCGTCCGGTGGTAGTTCAGCCACACCTTCGCTGCGCCGCGTCATGCCGTATCTCACAAGCACCAACACTACTGTCCACAGCAGCAAGATGGGCACCATCGGGCGATAGATCAGCGCCAGTGGCACAAAGATGACTACCTCTACCAGGGCAACGATGTACAGAAGCGCGAGCAGGGAATACAACTTGTCTCGCACGGCGTCTCTCCTTTCATTCGCTCATTTGTTCACCATCCCATTATACTGCACGGCTCTGCGTTTTCCCCGACAAAGACTTCCGGTAGCCGCGTACCAGGCCCACAGATGAAGGCCGGTAGCTGCGCTGGAACACAAACAACAGGGCGTGATACGGCAAGCAAAGATACCAGCGTAGCGCTTCAGGCTGGTCAGGAACCAGCTATATCTCTTGCTCGTTTCGTGAAGTGTCTTGTTGGCAACCGATTTTTCGGACGGGGGATCAGCGTGCAGCGTGTAGACACCCCCTGTATTTTCTGTCTCTATTCTTGCCCCATTCTTGGCACTATAGGGGTCTTTTATGCCCGGTATGTCCGCATACTTCTGTAAAGAATGAGGAGGCATGAGCTACCGTCCGAGACGCATGCCTAGCGTGGAGGGGCGGATTGAACTGGCGGTGCCTCAGCTGCGTGACAGATCATCGGCTTCTTCGGGTGCGACGATACAGTTATGTTGTCACTCAGAGTTGGTGTCGACAGCAGAAGGACACCGCTGGGGGCGCGGCGCCTGTCCTACGTCGCGCCCTGGTTATCGGTGCGTTCTGACCTTGCCCCGCTTTACCGGACAGTCTTGATTTCGTCGGCATACTGCTGTTCGAAGGCGGCAGGGCTAACATAGCCCAAAGACGAGTGCAACCGCTGGCGATTGTACCAGACTTCGAGATACTCGAAGATGGCCCGGCGCGCCTCAGCCCGTGTAGTAAAAGGAGCGTCAGCACACTCGGCCTTCAGCGTGCCGATGAAACTTTCCATCGGCGCATTGTCGTAGCAGTTGCCCACCCCATTCATGCTGACCTGGATGTGATGCCTGGCCAGTAGCGTCTGCACGCGGTGGCTGGTGTACTGACTGCCCTGGTCGGAGTGGTGCAGCAGGTCGCCGTCGGGAGTGCGGCGCCCCAGCGCCATCTGCAAAGCGCTCTCAACCAAGGTGGCCTGCAAGTGATCGGCCATCGCCCAGCCGACGATAGCCCGGCTGAACAGGTCCAGCACCAGCGCCAGATACAACCAGCCTTCCAGCGTCTCGATGTAGGTGATGTCCGCCAGCCATTTCTCGTTCGGACGACTGGCGCTGAAGTCTTGCCCCAGCAGGTTGGGAGCCGCCACCGCCTCTGGCGCACGCCGGGTGGTGCGCGGACGCTTGCGCCATGGCCCCTTGGCCACCAAGCCCGCTGCACGCATCAGACGAGCCACCCGCTTGCGCCCCACACGCAGCCCTTGCTGGCGCAGCGCCGCATGAATGCGCGGGCTGCCATAGGTCTGGCGGCTGGCCTCATACTCTGCCGGATCGCCCCCCAACAACGCTCGTTGGCGCACTGGCGTTCACTGGGCGGCCGTTTCAGCCACCCCGTAGTAGCCGCTCGCCGACACCCTCAGCACCGCACACATCCGTCGCACCGGGTACTCTCCTGTATGGGCAGCGATGAACGCATACTTCAGCGCTCCTGGCGACTGAAGATGCTCACCGCTTTTTTTAGGATGTCGCGCTCCTGCTCGGCCAGTGCTAACTGCCGCCGTAGCTGCCGCACCTCCGCCTGCGCCGCCGCCAGATCGCTCGGATCCAGGCTTACCTCACCCCCCTCCCGTCGTACCTGGTAACGGTCGCGCCACTTCAGCAGCAGCCCTTTGGTGATCCCCAGCTCCCGCTCCAACTGTGCGGCACTCTTGCCACTGTGTTTCAGCAGCTCCAGCGCTTCCAGCTTGAACTCCCGTGTGTAGGTTCGATAGCGCTTGTCCATGGCTTCCTCCTGATTTCTCCAGTCTACGACATTTCTGGTGTCCGTGAAATCGGGGGAAGGTCATTCCTTGAGTTTCGCGCAGGGATTGCTCCTGTGACATAAGCGCAGTACGGCTGTTTGGCAAGCAGGCGTTGGCGTAACAGTAGGCGCTCGTAGTGGATGTTACTGGACACGGTTGGCCGTCCCACTACGGTACGCCTCAATGGCTTTGCGGATGATTTCCGGCAGGCTGTAGACCATGATACCCATCGTGACGAAGAAGTCTACCTCGGGGCCGGCCAGATAGACCGTGCCGTCTTCGATGGCGTAGGTCAGGTCCACCTGGGACAGTTGGGCCCATGCGCCAAGAACTGACGCACGGC
>VSSL01000358.1_pt1 | contig 13570 bp, 13 predicted proteins | sample 4557531 | NCBI WGS metagenome assembly VSSL01 (sample SAMN10986726, study PRJNA523729) | hot springs metagenome | isolation source: hot springs | place: India:Timba, Gujarat | collected 2018-05-31 | reverse complement strand
GGGCCCCAAAAGTGCTTGTGCCTCTCATGCCTGGAGTGGGCTCAGCCCTGGGATTCTTCACCGCCCCCATTGCCTTTGATGTGGCCAGGAGCCACAAGGTGAAATTAGAAGATGCTGATTTCCATGGCATCGAATCCCTTTTCCTGGAGCTGGAGTCAGAGGCTGCCTCTGCCATAGGAGCCCAGAGGAGCACAGAAGGCATCAGCTTCCAGCGATCCATAGACATGAGGTTCGTGGGACAGGGCTCAGAGACTAATCTGGGCATAGACAGAAGGCCTTTTTTCCAGTTCTCCCAAGGGGAGATCCGAAAACTCTTCGACGACACCTACAGCCTGCTTTACGGTCGCACCTACCCTGAGACACCGGTGGAGATGGTGACCTTCAAGGTAAGGGCCAGACTCCCTGACCGGCCCTTTAACCTTCCACACCTGCAACGGGGTCCAGGTGACCTGGAGGCAGCACTCAAGGGTCAAAGAATGGCCTTTTCCATGATCAGAAAGGAGTTCATCCCCTTCAAGGTTTACGACCGTTACAGGCTGCCGGCAGGGGCAATCTTGGAAGGTCCTGCAATAATCGAAGAGAAGGAATCCACCATCGTCATGGGCGAGGATGCCAGGGCCAGGGTTGACCAGCATGGTTTCGTGTGGATGGAACTGCTTGGGGAGGAATGCTGAGCAAAGGTGGTCAGGAGAAACAATCATGACAAGAAGCTTTGATCCCATTCACCTGGAGATCCTGTGGCGGAGGCTGATTTCCATAGTGGATGAAGCCGACGCCTCGGTGGCGCGAACGGCCTTTTCCAGCTTGCTTCGAGACGCACATGACTACACCTGCATGTTCACAGACAGCCATGGCCGCGAGCTGGCCCAAGGAACCCTTTGCACCCCTGGGCAGGCAGGGGCCATGGCCCTGGGTGTCAAGAAGATAGTGCAATCTCTGGATCCTGGAGAGCTGAGCCCTGGGGATGTGTTCATAGTCAATGATCCATGGCTTCTGGCAGGGCATCTCAACGACATCTGCGTGCTCAGCCCCATATTCAAGGGCAAGAGGCTGGTGGCCTTCACTGCATGCGTTTTTCATCACTCAGACATAGGCGGCCGCATTTCCTCGGACAACCACCAGGTATACGAAGAGGGTTTGTTCATCCCCCTGGTGAAACTCTATGACAGGGGCAGGTTAAACAGCTCCGTGATGGAGCTCATACGCTGGAATGTGAGGACCCCGGATGAGGTCACGGGAGACATCCGATCACAGGTGGCAGCCAACCATGTGTGTGGGCAAAAGATCCTGGAGATGATGGAAGATGAAGGGCTGGAGAGCCTGGATGAACTGGCCGAGGAGATCATAAGCAGAACCGAGGGTTCCATGAGGCAGGCCATTTCAAGGGTGCCTGACGGCATATACTCTCACCAGGGGATCATAGAGGGGGCCGGGAATCGGTCTGACATAACCATCCAGCTCACCGTGAAGGTGGAAGGAAGCCAGGTCCTGGTGGACTTCGCCGGTACATCTCCCCAGGTGGACTGGGGGGGGGAATGTGGTCTACAACTTCACCTACGCGTATGTTTTCATGGCCATCAAGAGCGCATGTGACCCGGACATCCCCATCAACGAAGGTGCCATAAGGCCTGTGGCTATGACCGCCCCCGAAGGCTCTGTGGTCAACTGTCGCTTCCCGGCCGCAGTGGCTGCCAGGATGCAGGTGGGTCATTTCATGACCGAGATGGTCTACAGAGCCTTGGCCCCAGCCATTCCAGACAGGATTCTGGCTGGAAGCGGAGGCACACCCGCCCAGACCAACATATTCCACGGCAGGAGGCGCAACGGGACCCCCTGGTTGACCATGATCATCAGAGGGGGGGGCATGGGAGCCAGTCTTCTTCGGGATGGTCACCACTGCGCCATATTCCCGGCCAATGGAGCCAACACCCCTGTGGAGATCTTCGAGAGCGACACTCCTTTGCTGGTGGAAGCCAGAGAACTTCTCCCCGATTCTGGAGGACCGGGGAAGACCAGGGGAGGGCTGGGAAGGCGCTTTGTGGTCAGGGTGCCTGATACTGAGGACGGGCCCGAAGGCCAGGTGACCATAGCGGTGCAGGCAGGTCGCTTCCGCTATCCCCCTGAGGGCCTCTTCGGGGGAAAACCCGGGGCATGCGCCCGATTCTTGATCAATGGTAAGCCAGGAGATCCCAGCGGACTTACCCGTTGCCAAGCCGGAGATGTCATAGAGTTCCAAAGCGCCGGGGGAGGAGGATTCGGGGACCCTCTGGAGCGGGATCCAGAAGCTGTGCTCAGGGATGTCCAGATGGGGTACGTCACCGTGGAGGGGGCCAGGAGGGATTACGCAGTGATCATTGATCCCAAAAGCTTGAAGCTGGATCTGGAAGGGACCAAAGAGCTCAGAAATCAGCTCAAGGGCCCGGCCACCCACTGAAACCCAGCCAGGCTGGAGCACATTTCCCCCAAATTGTTTTGAGGCCAAGAAAGGAGTCTTCTGGAAAATGATCCTTGTGGACAAGCAGAAATGCAAGCAGGACAAGATATGTGTGGCTGAGTGCCCCATGGGCATAATCAGAATGGAGCAAGCACAGGAAGGTTACCCCGCCATGGTTCCAGGAGGAGAGAAGGTTTGTCTTGTATGCGGCCACTGCGTGGCCGTGTGCCCCCATGGGGCCATGACCCATGAACTGGTTCCCCTGGAGGAGTGCCCCCCTTGGAGGCAGCAACTGGCTCTTGATCTGGACAGGGCCATTCAGTTCCTTCGCTCCAGGAGGTCCGTGAGAGTTTTCAAGGATAAGGAAGTGGAAAAGCAGAAAATAGAAAAACTCCTGGAAATTGCAGCCCACGCTCCCACGGGTGGAAACACCCAGAGCGTCCAGTGGACGGTTTTCACTGACAGAGAAAAGATCAGAGAGCTGGCCTCCATCACAGTGGATTGGATTCGAAAGCTGGTGGAAGGAGGGCCCAAGCCAGGTGTCCCCGCTTACATGCCCCTCATAGTGGCCGGATGGGATGCGGGCAAAGACACGGTGCTGCGTGGGGCACCTGTGGTTCTAATAGCATCCTGTCCTCAGGAGAATCCCAATGGAATGGTGGATCTTACTTTGGCGCTTTCTTACCTGGAGCTGGCGGCTCTCCCCATGGGGCTTGGCACATGCTGGGCCGGTCTAATGCAAAGGGCTCTCATGTTTTGGGAACCCCTCAAGGAGGCTGTGGCTCTGCCCAAAGGCCACACCAATCACTATCCCATGATGCTGGGCTATCCCAAGTTCAGGTACCACAGGCTTCCCAAGAGAAAGCCTCCTGTGGTCAACTGGAGATGAGAACTGATCTCAGTTGGATTTGAAAGGCTCGATTGGCTCCTCTTCACCCCAGCCCCCTCCCAGGGCCTTGTAAAGAGCCACAAGCTGCACGCAGCTATTACGAACACTCTGGATGAGCTCATCCTCGGAGCCGTAAAGAGCCCTTTGGGCCTGAAGCACGTTTAGAAAATCCGTCTGGCCTTCTACATAGAGTTTCAGGGCCAGATCAACTGCCTTGCGATTGGCTTCCACCGCTTCTTCAATGGCCCTCCTGTGTTCCTGCTCCCTGGCTGCTGCCACCAGAGCATCCTCCACCTCCTTGAGGGCCTGAAGCACCGTCTGTCTGTAGGAAATTAGAGTCTGCTCCTGGATGGCTTCCCTTTGCGCTATTTCTGCCCTGACCCGGCCTGTCTCCAACAGCCTCCAGCTCAGCCCAGGACCGAAGGACCAGATCCGGTTCACCCAGCTGAACCAGTTGGCAGCATCGCTTGCCTGGAAACTCACAGAGCCTGTGATGGTGAACTTGGGGAAAAGCTCTGCCACAGCCACCCCCACCCTGGCCGTGGCCGCATGGAGCTCTGCCTCTGCCCTGCGGATGTCAGGCCTTCGCCTGAGCAACTCCGAAGGCACCCCCAGGGGTGCCTGTGGGGGATCTTGGGGTAATCCCCCGGGTTGGGAAAGCTCTTCCAAGAGGGCTCCAGGTTCCTGGCCCAGAAGGAGGCTCAGAGCATAGATCCTCTGTCTCTCTGAGGCCTTGAGCACCGGGATCTGAGCTTCTGTGGTTGCTGCCTGGGCCCTGGCATTGGCCACATCCAGGGCCCCTGCAAAACCAGCCTCGAACCTCTTTTTGGTGATCTGCGCTGTATGCAACTGGGCCTCCAGGTTCTTGGCAGCCACCGTGATCCTCTCCTGAACAGCCCTAAGCTCCCAATACTGCCTGGCCACCTCTGCTGCCAGGCTCACCAGCACATCCCGCCTGTTCTCGATGGCAACCTGGACCTCTGCTCCTGCGGCCTCCAGTCCCCGACGGATCCCTCCAAAGAGGTCCAGTTCCCAGGCTGCATCAAAGCCCGCTTCATAGTGATCTGAGATCAGCCCCTCTGTTCGGCCCCCTCCCCCCGGTCCTGTAGGCACGGTCACAGGAGTGCGGGTTCTCCTGAAATCAACGGAGCCTGCCACCTTGGCCAAGGGAACCTGCGGCCGCTGCCCTGAGGGCCCTGGCCTGAGCTATGCGCGTCTCGGCCACCTTCAGATCCAGGTTTGATTCCACGGCCCGCTCCACAAGGGAACTCAGCAGTGGATCCTGGAAGATTTCCCACCAGCGGGCCAGCTCTTTCTGGCCCTTTTCCCATGAGGCAGCACCAATAGCCAGGGGGGATGCCTCAATCCACCCCTGGGGAAGGCTCATTTCTGGTTTCTTGAAATCAGGACCCACAGCACATCCCTGAATCAGCCAGGAAAAGACCGTTGCCGCTACAATGATCCGTAGAGCCCCAAGCACCCCTCGGGGCCTTCGGGCACATCTCATGAGCTCAATGGCCATGTCACCCTCACTCGTACCTCAGGGCCTCTATGGGATCCAACCTGGATGCCTTCCAGGCCGGATAGAACCCAAACACAATGCCCACGCTGGCAGAGACCGCCACAGCAGCCGCCACGGCCTCTGGAGAAGACTCCACGGGCCAGCGAAGCGTAAGCCACACCAGATAAGAGCCTCCCTGTCCGGCCAGTATGCCGAGGGCTCCGCCCGCCAGACACAACACCACTGCCTCTACCAGAAACTGCTGCAGCACATCCCTGGCCCTTGCCCCCACTGCCATGCGAAGCCCTATCTCACGGGTTCGCTCGGTCACCGAGACCAGCATTATGTTCATGATCCCCACCCCGCCAACCACAAGCGATATCATGGCCACCCAAAGCAACAGATTGGTCATCAGGGATGTGGTAGAGGCAAAGGTGCGGGTCACCTCGGTCATGTCCCTGATGTTGAAATCATCCGGCTCCCCTGGCCTTATCCTGTGCCTTTCCCTGAGCAACGCCTGCACCTGTTCTATGGCAGAGGGGATCTCCTCTGCGCTTTTGGCAGCCACCAGTATCTGATCTATGTTGGCGAAGCGCACTGGCATGGGCTGGGCCGCGGCCTGAGCCTCGGACCTTTCCGGATACAGCTGCACGCCCGAAGATGGATAGAGCCTGCTCATGGTGCTGCCCGTGGTACTGCTGGTGCTCTGGTTGGCGCTCTGGAGGCTGGATCCTGTGACCCTGTACTTGATGGTAGTCCATGGAGCAAGAAGGATGTCGTCTTGGTCCATGCCCATCATGTTGGCCCCCTTGGAACTCAACACTCCAACCACTCTGAAGGATACGTTCTTTACCCTGATCTCCTTGCCCACGGGCGACTCTCCTCCGAAGAGTTCCCTCACCAAGGTTTGGCCCAAAAGACAGACCTTGGATCCATTGAGCACATCCCTTTCGGTGAAGGGCTCTCCTTCTGCCAGCTCTGTCCACTCGCGCACATCCAGAAAGGCTGGGGTTGTACCATACATCACTGCCGGCACCCAGTTGCGGTTTCCGTAAACCACCTGGGTTCGTGCCCTCACCACAGGGGCCACGTTCCTCACTGCTGGGCAATCCCTGAGTATGGCCTCTGCATCCTCAGCAGTAAGGGTCACCACGCTCCCAGCCCCGAAGCTCACCCCTCCGCTGGCTGCAGTGCCCGGAAAGATCAACAAGACATTGGCACCCATGCTGGCTATGGTCCTCTTGATGGCCGATGAGGAGCCGACTCCTATCTCCATCATGGCTATCACAGCCCCCACGCCTATGACTATGCCCAAGGTGGTAAGCAGCGCCCTCATGGGATTCCTTCTCAGGGAGCGCAGGGCTGTCTTCACTGTTCTATAGATGGTCACGGCATGCCTCCCCTAACTGGATCCATGGAACTCATGAGCCACAGGTGGCTCTTTTTGAATGCGTCCGTCGTGGATGTGAATTATGCGCCTGGCGTGTCCTGCCACATGTGGATCGTGGGTCACCAGCACCACCGTGACCCCTTCTTGCCTGTTCAGCTCCTCAAAGAGGCTCAGCACCTCTTCGCTGGTGGCAGAATCCAGATTTCCTGTGGGCTCATCGGCCAGAAGAAGTGGAGGTCTGTTTACGAGAGCCCGGGCTATGGCCACTCTTTGCTGTTGGCCTCCCGAGAGTTGAGATGGCTCATGATGCAGTCTCTGTGCCAGCCCCACCCTGGCCAACACCTCCCTGGCCCTCCTCCTGGCCTCGCGCTCCGAGAGCTGACCCGCTGTATATGATAGGGGCATGGCCACATTATCCAGGGCGCTGGTGCGGGGAAGAAGATTGAAATTCTGGAACACGAATCCTATTTTTTTGTTCCTCACCATGGCCCTTTGGTCCGCGGTCATACTGGATACCTCCTCGCCGTCCAGCCAGTAACGGCCGCTTGTGGGCCTGTCCAGGCAACCAAGGATGTTCATGAGGGTTGTCTTGCCAGAGCCCGAAGCCCCCATTATGGCTGCAAACTCCCCCCTGGCCACCTCCAGTGACACATCCCTTAGCACCTGCACTTCCACCTCTCCCATGCGATAGTTCTTGCACACCGATACGAGTCTGATGAGAGGCCCCCCTTGCTCCTGGCTTTCCAAGTTCTCCCTCCTGCTCAGCGCATGCCTCTGCCAGCTCCCGGCGTCACTTGAGGAGTGAAGGGAGTCACGCTGCCGGCTGCTTGCCTGGGGGCTGCCTGCTGCCCCACCACCACCTCCAGACCCTCCTTGAGGTTTTCTCCCTGAACCTCGGTGCGCAACCCATCACTCAGGCCAACCAAGACCCTCAGGGGCTGCAACTTGGAACCATCCCCCACCACCCAGAGAATCCCTTGGTTGGGACCCGATACCTGCACAGGCTTGCCTCCGGTGTCAGATCCAGCCCTCCTGCTCTCCCTGGATGAGTCTGCTCTGGAGTACTGGCCTGGCTGGGGTCTCCATTTGAGGGCCGAGTTGGGCACCAGCAATACGCCCTTTTTCTCCTCCAGATGGAAACTCACATTGGCAGATAGGTAGGGTAAAAGCTTACCGCTGGAGTTGTCCGTCAACACCTCCACGGTGTACGTCACCACGTTCTGGGTCATGGAAGCATTCAGACGTATTTTTCCCACCTCTCCCCTGAAGGTCTCTCCGGGAAAAGCATCCACGGTGAAGCTCACAGGCTGCCCCGGTCTTATCCTGCCTATGTCCGCCTCGTTCACGGCCACCCAAACCTGCATTCGTCTGAGATCCTTGGCTATGAGAAAAAGGCTTGGAGCGTTGAGGCTGGCCACCACTGTCTGTCCTATGTTCACCCTGCGATCTATTATCACGCCCTTCACAGGTGAACGGATGGTGCAGTAACTTAGGTTTCTCCTGGCCCTCTGTAAGGTGGCCTCTGCCTGGGCCACCCCGGCCCTGGCCTGGGCTACTGCAGCCTTGCCCACAGCCAGGTTGGCTGCTGCCACCTCATAAGCCGATTGGTAAGAGTCATAGCTGGCCTGGGAAAGAGCCTCGGATGGCCCCAGCCTCTGAGCTCGCTTCCAATCCCTCTCGGCTTGCTGGAGTTTGGCCTTCAACTGCTCCAGATCGGCCTCGGCCTTCTGAAGCGAGGCCCTCGCAGACTGTAGCTGAGCCTCAGCCTGTGCCACCTCGGCTGCATACAGGGAGTCGTCTATGCGGGCCAGGACAGTACCCTCCTCCACCAGGGAGCCATAGTCCACGGGCCTGCCAGCAGAGTCTGTCCCGAAAGAGACTATCTGACCAGCCACCTGGGCACCCACGTCCACCACCTCCTCTGGTTCCACAGTGCCGGTGGCGCTGATGGTGACCATGATGTCTCCCTTCTCCACCTTGGCTGTCCTGAAGGAGGCCGCATCAGGCTTGGTCTCCTGACCCCTGAGATATACCCATCCTCCCAAGCCAAGACCAAGGAGGAAAAGCGCTCCCATGCCCATCTTTGTGATTCTTCTCATTGCGAAATCCTCTTTGGGGCCTCAAAAATCTTCACTTTCTTCCCATAAAGCAAGGGCGATGCCAGAGAACTCCTGAGTTGCAACCTGCTCCTGCCCCCAGAAGGAAGAGCCTTGGCTCTGAGCCCATACGCAAGGCCCCTTCTCTCCCAGGGCTGGCCTGTTGGAAATCCCTTGAGCAGTCCACCCGCCTCGACAATTTTGGCGCCATTTCGACACAAACGTCGAGAGGGAGGTCTCTTATCCTGAGTGTCTGGGACTGTCCAGCCTTCCTATGACCAAGAAGGCTGCCATGCCTCCAATCCCCAGGGAGCAGAAGGCCCAGCCCCAGGTCTCATAGGGGATCTGGCCCTGGGGATTTGTCAGGTCCAGTACGGCTCCGAAGACAAGGGGGGCCACCGCTCCTGCACCAAAGCCCAGCAGTGAGCGAAGTCCCAGTGCTGCTCCAAGATAAGAGGGTCTCACGCTCTCGGTGAGGGCTGCTGATAGCACCGGAGAGTCCCCGAGGGAGGAAAATGCGTACAAGCCTCCCAACGCCATCACCATTGCCAGGGGCAACCCCACGGTCCAGCCAAAGCAAAAGGAACAGGCTGCGCTCACCCCGGCCATGGCCAGCATGACCTGCTTTCTACCCAATCTGTCCGAGAGGGCTCCCATGGAAAAGGAGGCCACAAGCCCCATGATGTGAAAAAGCGAGGTCACCCTGGCACCTGAGCCTGCGGCCGTCATCTCCTCTGCCCCACCAACGGCCAGGCAGGCTGCCAGAAATGCCGGGGTCCAGGACCACATTCCCTGCAATTCCCAGTTGTGAAAAGTATAACCCCAAATCAGGAGCATGGCACGCCTGTTGCGTAGAACCTCCCTGGTGAATCTATCTCCTTGCTGGCGGCCGGCAGCCTCAACACTTGTTTTTCTCAAGGTGAGAAGTGCCATGGCCCAGCCCACCAGAGGACCAGAGCATGTCACCAGAAAAGAAAGTCTGTAACCACCCAGGGGAATCAAAAGACCGCTCAAAGCCAGCGACAGGGCGTATCCGCAAGAGGTGCTTGCTATGAAGGCCCCCACCGCCATCCCTCTACTGCTGGGGGCGAACTGATCCGCTATGATCATGACCCCGGTGGTGTAGCTCCCGCCCAGGGCCAGGCCCACGATGGTATAAAGCAATAGCGCAGAGTAAAAACCCCCTGCCAAGATGGCGAAACCCAGGGCGCAGATGCCTCCAGCAAGGAGAGACAAAAGGTAAACTTTCTTGGGACTCACCCTGTCCGCCAGGCTGGAGCATGCCACAAGCGAGACCGCATAACCGATCTGAAAGCCGCTGGATACGGCGCCTGCCTGGGCTCCGGACATTCCCCACTCCCTCTGGAGTAGGGGTATGGCTGCAGGGTAGCTCATAAAGACAAGACCGTTGAACACGCGCGAGACGCAAATCCCTGCCAGCCAAAGATCAAACCCTGTTCTGTGGCCACCAGCCATGGCAGCTTATCCCCCCATGGAAACAGCCCAGGCTTTTGCGCCTGAGGACTATCGCAGGCTCAAAGCCTATCATGCCAAGGCCAAATTTGCCCAGAGGCAAGCTTCCAAACAGGGCACAGTCAATGATCTTGTGTGGACAAAAGGAGCCCCCTTAGGAGCTTGGGCCCGGATCCTGGTGGGAGATGAGCTCCTTGGGCATTCATCTGACCCATGCGGGTCCTGAATCATGACCTGAGGGCATGTTCTTAGCCTCAGATCCCATGTGCCAGGGGTGTGAGGCCGGCTTCTTCACCCATCCTGGGAAAGACTGCGGCCTGGGCAAGAGCTCCAGCTTCCCGTGCTCATTGGGCTCCCAGCTCCTTGAGCCTGCCTGGCACCCCCCAGGAGATGAGCAGTTCACTGACACATGGAGGCACCATGTGTTGCCATGGCTTCCCCATGGCCATGCGCTTTCTCACATCAGTTGCGCTCAGGCCTTTCTGGCTGGGCTCTCTGACCCAAAGGATCTGTGTTCTGAGGCCGAGCGCCTGGAATTTCTCCAGCTTTCTCCTTCCCCAATCGTCATATATGGTGAGGAAGAAAACAGCATCCAATGGCACATAGTACCTGTAGAGCTGGGGCAGGTTGACGGGAAATGGAACCACGGAAAACTCCTCGTGAGAGATACCTGCCTCGGTCAAACTTCTTTTTACAAGCACATAGCGCTCAAAGTACGTAAGGGGGTTGGCCTGCGGTTTGCTTCTGTTGGGGTCGGCTGGATCATCTCTGGTGAGAAAAGGATCCGGATTTGTTATGCCCACCACCAGATGGCCGCAATGTTTCTTGCCGGTCAGAAGGTACCTCAGGTGATCGTTGTGGAGCACCTGAAATCTGCCGTGGATCACACCGATCTCATTCATGGGCCTTATCCTCTGTGCATTGCCTGTAAGCCCGCAATATCCTCCCAAGCACGAGGCCATTGGTGTGCAGAGCCAGATAGATCATGGCCACAGCCGGCGCCTCGGCCCAAAAGGCACCGGCTAGCCCGCAAAGGGCAATGACAGAGTTCCTCGTCCCCTTGCTTGCCAGGGTGGGTTTGCCCATGGAGAGGCCAAGCACCTCGGCCCTGGCCGTGGTGTAGCTTACCAACCCCGTGCCAGCCAGCGCCATAAATCCCATGGTGAGCCAGGCCCACAGGGGCAGGAAAAGGGAAAGACGGACCAGATACACGGTCAGGCCCATGACAATGGCCCCGTCTGCATAACGATCCATGATGGAATCCAAAAATGCCCCTGCCCGGCTCTCCCTTTTTGTCAGCCTGGCATATTGGCCGTCCACCCCATCCAAGACCTGGGAGGTCAAGGTGAGCACCCCGGCCAGCCAGGCCATCCCCAGTGCAAAGCAAGCCCCTGCTGCCACGCCCAGGAGCGACCCCGCCAGGGTGATCATCCACGGCCTGACCCACGGGATGAGCTGGATCCGCTGGGTCAGATGTGAGCTCAGGTGAAGCTTGATCCACCTGAGCACGAAACGGTCCGTGGGCTTTGTCTGCCAGGAGGTGGTCATCTGGGTCAGGAATCCCTTTTTTTGAGACCGTCTCTAGTTTAGCAATGGGCCTGCTATCCAGCAATGCGTGCCAAGCCAAGAAGGTTTGTGGCTACCCAACTCACACTGCTGCCCCCTTTTTATATCCCAACTCTGGCACTTCCTGGCAGGGTGGGTTTGGTGAGGGCTTCATTTCTCTGTACCGGGCATTCAAGGTTTTTCCCTTTGGCTGGTGCCAGGCACCATATCTTGAGAAACTACAATGCTGGTTTAATGATATTGAGATGTTGCATGAGCATTGGTGCCAGGCACCAGGTATTTAAAAGGGGTATCGCCCAAACCAAATGTACAAGATAATTACACCGGGTGGGGCTGAGTGGTATCCGCCAAAAGGAAGGTGCTGGAAAAATGTAGAGGAAGTCTATCTCCAGCTTGTTAGGGAAGGCAGAATGTGGTTTGGCCAAGATGGCATGGGTATACCGAGGGGGAAAGCCTATTTATCAGAGTATCAGGATAATGCGGTATGGTCTGGTCATGGTGGACAAACAAGGAAGTGGGTCATAACCAAGAGGCACGGAAGGAGGTAATTGCGCTTTTCGGGGATCCTCACGCACTCATGACTTCTAAGCCTGAAAGGCTAATAAAGCGGATAGTCCTTACAGGTTCTGAGAGCAGATCAATCGTCTTCGACTATTTCTCCGGCTGTGGCACTACGGGCCATGCGTTGATCAACCTCAACCGCCAGGGAGGCGCTATCTGGTCTATGGCGGCCTCAGGCGCGAGGGTCAGCACGTCTTGGTTATCTAGGGCGAAACCGCGGGCTGGATGGAGGCACTCTACCAGGGCGACCGCGACTTTGTGGCCGAACACAAACTCACTGAAGGCGCGGACTTGATCTACGTCAACGGCGATTCTTTCATCCCCGGCGCGCGAGCGCTGGAGAGCGTGTTCAAGGCAAAAATGTTTGCGGAGGCTTTATGAGTACGTCCGTAAAAATCCCCATCCCTCACCAGGCCATTGCAGACTTTTGCCGCCGTTGGGGTATCGTGGAACTCTCCCTGTTCGGTTCCGTGCTGCGGGAGGATTTTCGACCCGATAGCGACGTGGATGTGCTGGTTTGCTTTGCGCCAAATGTGTCCTGGGGATTTCAGGAGTGGCTCCAAATGGCCCAGGAACTAGAGCAAATCCTGGGCCGCAAAGTGGACCTAGTGGAACGCCGCCAGGTCGAACAGAGCAAGAACTACATTCGCCGCAAACACATCCTGGACCATTTGGAGACGGTCTATGTGGCGTGACGCAGCTTACCTCCTGGATATGCTGATCGCGGCCCGCGATGCCCTAGAGTTCAGCCGCGACCTCACCTGGGAGCAATTTCAAGAGAGTTCCCTGCATCAGCATGCGATTGCCAAAGCCCTGGAAAATATCGGCGAAGCCGCGCGCAAAATCTCGGCAGAGACTCGCGCTGCACATCCCGAGATCCCGTGGGCGCAGGTCATCGCCCTGCGAAACCGGATTGCCCATGACTACTTCCACCTGAACCTGGCCGGAATATGGGACATCATCCAGCGCGAAGTTCCTGAGTTGATCGCCTTGATTGAACCGCTTGTGCCGTCGGAGGAGCCATGAGAACCACTCCCAATACCAAACGCCGGCTATCCCCACCTGCTCAGGCTAGCAACAACGCCAGTGAGGAATACACCCCCGGCTGGAACACCGGCTCGCTCTCTTGGCCTGGCTCAACAGCCAGCTCGGCTACTCAAGCAACCGCGAACTGCTGGAGGACATGAAGCAGGCCGACGAGGGCTTTGACGCTTCCGGGCGCAGTCACATCTACCATCGGCTCCTCTCGCGCGGCAGCAAGGTGCGAATCCCCCGAGGACCTGGCGCGTTACGATGACAACATCCGCGCGCACCTGGCGGCCATCAACGCCCGCCGTAGCCAGCCCATCACCCTGCTCTACTTCCAGTACCTGGCCTTCCTCTACACCGAAATCGTCCTTGCACCTAGATTTCATCTTTCACCGCCACCCAGCTGAAGCTCTTCCTTTACCTTCTTCAGGATCTTGTTGGCCTCCTTAGCCGCCTCCGGCGGTGGGATTGTCTTTCCGTCTCCCATCTCAATGCGAACAAAAAATCGGAACGGCGTATTCGCCTTGGCCTTAAGCTTCAGCAGGTCAGGAATAGCATCGCCCAGTTCCTGGATTTCAGAAGGCTCGAGCTCAGCACTCGCCATCAACACATTGGAAGGGGGTGGGGGTGG
>VSSL01000357.1_pt1 | contig 13575 bp, 11 predicted proteins | sample 4557531 | NCBI WGS metagenome assembly VSSL01 (sample SAMN10986726, study PRJNA523729) | hot springs metagenome | isolation source: hot springs | place: India:Timba, Gujarat | collected 2018-05-31 | reverse complement strand
TTAGGTGAGGCAACGAATGGTTTTCAGCAAGATTTTACGTGAGGCAAAACGACCCCTTGCCTTTTTCGCGCGATTTTGGTATGATGACTGCAGAACACGGCTGTATCCATGCAGCCGCCCACTCTACACTGGGTGAGGATTGAAACAACAGTGTTCATGGAAGGTGAATCGCACGTCAAGCGCAGCTATCGTCGCTTCATGCAAATGTCCGACAGGGAAATCGTAGAGCAGGCACAGAAAGGCGACGAACAGGCTGCCGAGTTCCTGCTGTATAAGTATCGCAATCTGGTTCGCACCAAAGTCAAATCGTATTTCCTGTTGGGCGCAGAACGGGAGGACCTGCTACAGGTCGGCATGATTGGGCTGTGGCAGGCAATCCTGGATTACCGAACCGATAAGCCCATATCGTTCCCGGCGTTTGCCAAAGTGTGCATCCAGCGCCATATTATCACCGCTATCAAGGCGGCGACGCGCCAAAAGCAAATGCCATTGAACACCTCCCTGTCGCTGGAGGTGACGGCGGAAGATGAAGATGCGGACTGGAGCCTGGCGGATATGCTACCCGCCGAACCCAGTAGCGACCCGGAGGAGCGGTTACTCCGTGCGGAAGATACCCGCCAGCTTCAACGAACGCTTCAGCAACTGCTCAGCGACTTCGAATGGCGGGTGCTGATGCACTATCACTTTGGCAAATCGTACCGGGAAATCGCCGAGGCGTTGCAGTGTAAGACCAAGTCGGTGGACAACGCCCTGGCGCGAATCAAGCGCAAGGTGGCTGGTCTGCCTCTGGGTAAAGCCGACCTGCGCGAACTCTTTATGAATAACTGAGGTGCTATGACCTTTCAAGAACTACTGCTGAGGTTGGAACAGTTCTGGGCGCAGCATGGGTGCCTGATTTTGCAACCCTACGATGTGGAAGTAGGGGCAGGTACCATGGCGCCTGGTACGGCTCTGCGCAGCCTTGGACCGGAGCCGTGGAACGTTGCGTACGTACAGCCCTCCCGCCGCCCTGCCGATGGTCGCTACGGACGGAACCCCATGCGCGTGCAGCACTACTACCAGTATCAGGTCATCCTGAAACCGTCACCGGAGAACGTGGTAGACCTGTATCTGGACAGTCTGCGAGCGCTGGATATTGACCCGCTGGAGCACGATATCCGCTTCGTAGAGGACGACTGGGAAGCTCCAACGCTGGGCGCGTCTGGCGTGGGCTGGGAGGTATGGCTGGACGGCACCGAAATCACGCAGTTCACTTATTTCCAGCAGATGGGTGGGATTGAATGCCGTCCCGTTTGTGCCGAGATTACATACGGTCCCGAGCGACTGGCAATGTGCCTGCAGAAGAAAGAAAGCTTCTGGGAGCTCGAATGGGCGCACGGCATTACCTACGGAGAGGTGGACCGGCACGCCGAGATAGAGCATAACTACTACAACTTTGACCACGCCGATGTGGAGATGCTTTTCCGCCTGTTCGAGATGTTTGAGGCGGAGGGGCACCGCATCGTGGGACTGGGATACACGCATCCGGCGTTTGACTACGCGCTGAAGTGCTCACACGTGTTTAACCTGCTGGATGCGCGGGGAAGCATCTCCGTGACCGAGCGTGCCAGCTATATCAACCGCGTGCGTGCGCTGGCGCGAAAATGTTGTGTACAGTATCTCAAGCAGCGTGAAGAGATGGGCTTTCCGCTGCTGAAGACTCAGGAGGAGCTGACTGTCGTATGAAAAGCGCGCTACTCGCATGGCTATCATCCGCCATGCGAGTAGCGGTGGTCAGCATCCTCGTATTTTTACTAACGGTAAACTTCGTAGGGCAGGGGTTCCGTGTGGATGGTCGATGCATGGAACCCAATTTGCATCATGGGGAGCGGGTACTCACCGAAAAGGTGAGCTATCGGTGGCGGCAACCCCGGCGCGGAGATGTGGTGGTCTTTCGGGTGCCCGACGGTTCCGGTGAGCTGATGGTGAAGCGGGTTATCGCTCTTCCCGGAGAACGTATCAGCATTCGCGACGGCGAGGTGTATATCAACGGACGCCCTCTGCCAGAACCGTACCGATGCTACGAGATGCACTATTTCATGGGCGAGAAGGTGGTACCGGAGGGAATGCTGTTTGTCATGGGCGATAACCGCGATGTCAGCAATGACAGCCGCGACTGGGGTTTTCTACCCATGCGCAATGTTGTAGCGCGGGTGTGGTGCCGATACCGGTTGCCCGGGCGTTTTGAACTGGTAAGGTAGGGAGGTCGGGAACAGAGTGGCGGATTTGCTACTGGAAATCGGAACGGAGGAACTGCCTGCCAGCGTGGTGGAGAACGCGCTGGAGCAGTTGCAGTCAGCGGTCACGCAACGCCTGCAGGATGCACGCATTGCGTTCGGACAGGCAGAAACTTTCGGCACTCCACGACGGCTGATACTGCTTCTTCACGATGTCGCCCCTAGCCAAACAGATGTTGTACGCGAGGTGCGCGGACCTGCGGCAAACGTGGCGTTCGACGCACAGGGCAATCCCACACCTGCCGCACAGGGATTCGCGAGAAAGCAGGGGGTAGACGTAAAAGACCTGGAGGTGGTACATACGCCACAGGGCGACTACGTGATGGCAAAGGTGTTCGAACGTGGCAAGCCTACGGTAGAGGTTGCCGCCAGCATCTTTCCCGAAGCCATCCGTTCCATGACCTTCCCCAAGATGATGCGCTGGGGCAACGGCAACCTGCGCTTCTGCCGCCCGATACGCTGGATTCTGGCGCTGTACGATGGCGAAATAGTGCCGTTTGAACTGGACGGCATTCGCAGTGGCAACCGTTCACGGGGACACCGCTTCCTGGCACCAGAGGAGTTTGAGGTGCGCAGTCCCGCCGAACTGCTGCACCAGCTGGACGAGCGATATGTGCTATATGACCATCGTCGCCGACGAGAGGCGATTCGCGAACAGGCGAATCGCCTGGCAGAGCAAGCCGGTGGGCACATCCTGTGGGATGATGCGCTGCTGGACGAGGTCACTCATCTGGTGGAGTATCCCACCGCTCTGTTGGGGCATTTTGAGCCTACCTTCCTGAACCTGCCCGAGCCGATACTCATTACCGCCATGAAGAAGCACCAGCGGTTCTTCGCGGTGGTGGACGACCGGGGCAAGCTGCTACCGTATTTCGTGGCGGTGCGCAACGGCGATGACCGACATCTGGATATGGTGCGAGACGGCAACGAGCGCGTGCTAACCGCTCGCTTCAACGATGCGCACTTCTTCTACGAAAGAGACCGCCAGCAACCGCTGGAGGCATTTGTCGGCGACCTGAAGCGGATAGTGTTTCAGGAGAAGCTTGGCACGATGGCAGACAAAACCACGCGCCTGGCGACGATGGCGCGGGAGATGGCGGAGCAGGTGGGCGTGGACCCCTCGTTGGCGGAGCGAGCCGCTACCCTCTGCAAAGCCGACCTTGCCACCGAGGTGGTGATGGAACTGCCCGCCCTGCAGGGCGTTATGGGCAGGGAGTACGCCTTGCTGTCGGGAGAAAACGAATCTGTTGCTCAAGCCATTGCCGAGCATTACATGCCTCGCTTCGCAGGAGATAACCTTCCTGAAAGCGATTTAGGACGGCTACTGGCATCCTGTGATCGGGTAGATACACTGGTGGGCTACGTGGGCGCTTTGGGGATTGTGCCTACCGGTTCGGGGGACCCGTTTGGTTTGCGGCGAGCCGCACAGGGTGTGGTGCAGATTCTGGCAACGGTGGAGAGGATGCCACGCCTGTGGACGCTGGTGGACTCGGCAGTGCGCGCCTACGCACGGCAGGGTGTTAGCGTTAGTGGGGAAGGATTGCACCAGCTGGCGCAGATATTCTCCGGACGAATGGAGGCTCTGCTGGAAGAAGAGGGTGTTCGCTATGATGTCATACAGGCGGTGTTGGCGGAAGAGCGAGCAGAACCTTTTGCCGTACGGGCGAATGCGCGGATGCTGAACGCTCTGCCCATGGAGCGGCTCACCCCCGTTGCGCTGGCGGCGACGCGCGTGCGGAATATCCTCAAGGCGGGCGAGGCGGTCAAGCTCGTGCCTACCGCTACGTGGCGACTGCCTGTGGAATGGCTGTCACAGGTGAACCCCTCGCTGTTCCAGCACGAGGAGGAACGTATTCTGCACGAGATGGCTTTGCAGTTTCAGGGGAGAATTGCCGAGGCAGCAACACACTTCCGCTGTGACGAGGTATTTTCCCTGCTGGAAGCTTTTACCGAGCCGGTCAACAGGTTCTTCGATGCGGTGTTGGTGATGGCGCCCGAAGAGGCAATACGACGCAACCGCCTGCTGTTGCTGGCTGGCGTAGATGCCCTGTATCGGTACATTGGTGACTTCAGCAAGCTGGTTGTGTAGTAGTTGTGCCAATCGCCTTGATTGGGGAGAGCAAGGCTCCCGCCGAGCCGAGACATAGTACTTTGTCAAGGCTACATGTTGTTATGAGTCACCCGGCGACTGGAAGTCGCGGGCAACAATGACAAAACCCCCTTCGGGGGGTCATAACCTGGGCTAGCAGGTTTCGTTGTCTGTTGCCCGCGATTTTCAATCGCTGGGGCAATACCAAGATGTTAAGAAACAAGTCTGACAGAGTATTAAGTCCGCTGTCAGGGATGAACATAAAGAACACAGAGCGCACCACCTGTGCGCTCTGTGTTGGCTTTCACGGGGAAAATGCTTAACTTACGGGGCGCCCTGAGTACACCAGCCCCACTGGTCCTGCTTGGCGAATCCCCACAGCTCGTCGCGGCAAACACTTGGTCCGGGTTCCTGTCCACACCAGCGGGTGTACGCGCCCGAGGTCACGCAATACTGCTTCAGCGCATTGCCGTTGATATTCTGTCCCGAGCAACCGGACAGCTTCGCGGTGAAGGTCTTGGCATGTCCGTCTGCGTAACAGGCGTTCACGATGTCGTTGTGACGCGCTTGCACGGGCGAGTCAAGCAGTCCGAAGCCACAGGCGCCGGGCCTTGCCAGGTTGCCATCCGATGCCAGCGCGGTTTCCGCCGGAAACTCGATGGCGGCGATAGCCGCGCTGATGTTGGTCAGTGCGTAGTTAAAGTTGTAGCTGGCGAACGTAAAACCACCGCATTCCCCGCCCGGTATTCCCAGAGCTCGGAATCCTCCGTCAATATCCATCGCCTTGGGTTCGGAGGGGCACTGGTAAATCTGACGGTTTTTCACGTAGGGCTCGATGGCAGCAAGGAATGTGAATGCACAGGGCTGTCCCGCCGCATTTGTGGTCAGGTAGTAGCTCTGGGGAAACCGCTCATCATAGTCCTGAACGTACATCATGGCAGCCGTTCCCATCTGCTTCATGTTGCTCAGACAGCTGGTTTGTCGGGCTTTTTCTCGTGCCCTCGCAAACACAGGAAAGAGAATCGCTGCTAGTATTGCGATTATCGCAATAACAACCAGCAGCTCTATTAGCGTGAATCCTCGTTTCATGGTACAACCTCCTCTAATCACTGGTGTCGATTGGGTTATACGAGTAACCTCTGTGTATATTCTATGACGGATGCACCAAACTTGTCAAGTGTTCCGCGCTGGTTCGTGCTATCCGACAGCACTGATTTCAGCCGTGGGCATCTAACCGCCTGGTAACCTTCTCAGGAAGTCGGTCTGTTGGGGCTTGCGACGCAGGTGCCAGCCGGTGTCAAACACCACTTCTGGCGAGTGGGGGGTTCGCCCGCTCGTTTTGGCTTCGCCTACCCGGCGAGAGACCGTGCCGATGTACGATTCGTAGATGATGATACGCGGCTGTTCCCTAAAGATTTCGCGGATTTCCTCCCACGCCTGATGAGCAATAAGCGCTTTATCCCAGGTAGGAATGGTGGCTGCGCATTCGAGGTGGAACACTCCCTTTCTGTCCACGCGCAGGTTCACCGCCATGTCTCTGTTACGGTAACGGCTTTTGAAGAGGCGCCCGTACTGCTGTTTACGTTCCAGAGACGAGGCGTCGCTATCCAGCTGGTTGCGGATTTGGGCGGTGGTCGGCTCCCAACGCGCCAGATTGCTGAGGTCTGGCACAGGCTGGTTCGCTACAGGGTCGTACGTAGCCAGTTTCCAGATAGCGATTCCGCCCACTGCCAGCAGGAAAACGATGGTAACCATCAGACGATTCATCGGTGCACCTCCCGGGGAGGGCGAAGCTCCTGCCGAGCCAGGATCAGTACTGCAGTCGTCAGGCTGGGCGCGCCTGCTTACGCAGGATGACGCCTGCGGCTACGTTCAGAAGCACGTTGAACGCGCTACACAGCGAGCTCGGGACGAAAGAATGATACCATCCTTCGCTATAACAAATCAACGCGTGGCGGGCAGGAGGACTTGACAAAACTTCGTCGAACGTTTACACTGAAAATACCATAGAATTGATAGAGCTTAACCTTGTGGTAATGACGCCATGTCTTCCGTGAAGTGGAAGCAAATTGCGGATGACATCCGCGCCCAGATTGAGTGTGGAGGGCTTGCTCCGGGTTCACCGCTGCCGTCGGAAACTGAGCTGGCGAAGCAGTATGGTGTGTGCCGGGTGACAGCGCACCGCGCGATGTTCGAGCTGCAAAGGCTGGGGCTGGTGGTGCGCAGGCGTAAACTCGGCACCTTTGTAGCGGAACCTCCGCCTGCAAAGCCCGTTTTCATCGCAGCAATCTTCCCCTTCGTACACGATTACCCTCAGGTAGAGTATCTGCGCGGAATACGTAGCGCTTTGCCCGAGCAGTATAACCTGTTGCTTTGCGAGACCCATAACGAACCTCAGTGCGAGGCGCAGTATCTGCGCCGAATGCAACACGAGGCAGACGGCATTATCTGTTATCCTACCTGTGACCCGAAGAACACCCCTTTACTCCAGCGCATTCTGGATAGTGGTAAGCCTCTGGTTTGCGTAGACCGTCAACCTGCAGGATTACAGTGCGACGTGGTCATGACGGATAACTACCAATCCAGTTTGATAGGCTTGCGTTATCTGCTGGAGGGTGGACATCGCGTTATTGCGCATTTTAACGATGACGCGCTTTACGTCTCCTCAGCCCGTGAGCGGTATGAAGCTTACCGACATGCAATGCGGGAAGCCGGTTGCGAAGACATTGCGCCGCTGGTCAGGCTCTTCCCTCTGCGTGAAAGCGTGAAGCTGGACTATTTAGCGCAAGCGGTATACGATGCGCTGTTCACGCTCCTGCACCAGCCGGATCCGGTTACCGCCGTGTTCTGCCTGCATGACTATTATATGGTGGCGGTACTGGAAGCATGTGACCGCATGGGCATCTGGGTGCCGGATGACCTGGAAGTGCTCAGTTTTGCCGACGCGCCACCGCTGATCACCCGGGTCACGCGCTCCGTGCATCGTCTCGTGCAGCAGGTGTACGAGATGGGGCGTACCGCCGCCTTTCGTTTGCAACGTCGCATCAATGGGGAGGTGATGCCACCGGAGATTATCACGACACTGGCAAGTTTCTATCCTGCGGAACGTCATTCGCAGGGAGAGAGAAAAGTGTTGTTTCAGACACCATTCCATGACAAGGAGGAAAAGCCATGAAAAACCGTGCTTTCACACTGATCGAGCTGCTCGTAGTCATCGCGATTATCGCGATACTGGCAGCGATTCTGTTCCCCGTGTTTGCCCGCGCCCGTGAACAGGCGCGAAAGACCAACTGCCTGAGCAATATGAAGCAGATTGGTCTGGGTATCGGCATGTACATACAAGACTACGACGAGAAGTTCTTCTCATGGAGTAGCGACTGTGCCCACACAGCGGACTGCAACGGCGACATCGTCATGGCGTTCACTCGCTGGGCAGTGCTGGTGCAGCCCTACGTCAAAAACGCCCAGATATTCGTCTGCCCCTCGTACGGCGACAACTTCTGGAAATGGGGCGGATGGCCTGCCAACGGTTGCCCTGACCTGTGGCCGGTTGCTGGATTCAAGGGGCTTTCCTATGACTTCAAACTGGGACTGGCGACAGGCGCACGGTGCGGTGTGAAGCTCGCCAGCATCGACAAGGTGGCGCAGACTATCATGGCGTACGAGAACAGCCCCATCCACGCGGAGAAGGCGGTGGCGTTCTGGACCTGCACGGATAATCCGCAGGTGTTCACCCGCATGGCGTTCAACGCCACGTTCGCGGATGGTCATGCCCGTTATATCATGGCGGGCAACCACCGGTTCGTAAAGCTTCGCGTGTGGGAGACCGCGGGGTATCCCTGCGCCAACTTCGACCCGCACTGGTTCGTCACAGATAGCCGTGGCAACACCTGGGACCCTGCCCAGGGCTGGGATATAGACTGAAAACGGGGGTCAGGCAGCTCGCGGTTGCTGCCTGACCTCACCGAAGGAGGAGAAGATGGAGAAACAAGGCAAGCGCACCCTGATGGGCGTGATTGCGGTGATTATCATTGTGATCGCGCTGGTGGCGATTGGATTGCAGTGGAACAAGCAGCAGAAGGAAAAGCAGAGTGTATTGCCTACTGAGCGACCCTCGTGGTTTGGTGGCGGAGCGGGAGCGCCAACTGGTACACCTACCACTACAGCACCATCGGGGCAGTAACAGCCTGTTAGCTGGAGAACCGGGCGGGACATCTCCCGCCCGGCGCAACAGGGTGGGGCAATGGTGCTACGTATAGTCGGTATCGTTGCCGTGCTGTTAGGGGTTATCGCCTATCAGGGGCTGGCAGCTGCCCCCCGTGACATCATGCTGGTGTACTGTGAGCGTCCATGGAACCTTCAGCAGTTTCTGCCTTACGTGGCTTACCTGGATACGAATGGCAAACCGCAGGACTGGTTCTACGACTCCTTCCTCTTTATGATGTATGGAGGGGCACCATCGGGGCAAACTTACTACGATGGAGCCACGAACAAGCAGGATTGGGAGCACTTTCTGAACGCCGTATTCGCATCAGATACGGGCTTCGCCGCGCTGGAAGAGGCGATGGTGAAAGTGGCGGAGCAGCTGCGCTCTCCGGTTCCCACGATGCCGGTGATGGTCATGATACCCTATCCCTCGCCGCGCCAGGAGAACTTCGGCGACGTAGATGGGGACGGCAACTCTGAAGACCTCCGTCAGGACGCCGACCGCCTGAAGGTAGTACGGTGGTTTATTCGCTCTTTTCTGCAGCGCTGGCGAGAGAAAAAATACCCTCATCTGTACCTCTGGGGCTTCTACTGGATGAATGAGGGTATCGATGCGCGAGACGAAAACATCGTGCGCGAAACCGCTGTGCTGATCCACCGCCTCAGATACCAGTTTCTATGGATACCCTATTTCAACGCGCCGGGCATCGAACGGTGGCGAGAACTTGGCTTTGACCTGGCTATCCTTCAGCCCAACTTCGCTTTCATGAAGGTCTCGCCCGGCACCCTGCGCATTCCCGACGAAAACCGTCTCACCGTTACCGCGAACCGTTGCCGGCAGCTGGGCATGGGTATCGAGATGGAGCTGAACGAGGCGTTGTTCTCCGACGAGGCGTATCGGGTGAATCTGCAGATGTATCTCGACCATGGGGACAAAGAACTGGACGGCTATCAGCACGACCTGCCGCGTGCTACCTACCAGGGCTATGATACCATTGCCCGGCTGTGCCGAAGTGAAAACCCACGCCTGCGTGCACTGTACGATGACCTGTATCGATTTCATCAGAGGAAGTACACGCGTCGAAAGCCGTACCAGCCTCTGCTGACGCCTCGCCTGGAGGGATATTCCTGGAAGGAACTGGAATGCCTGACGGACCGCGTATGGCGAACACGTGCGGACCGTGCGGTTTCCTATGTGAAGTTGCGCCCCGGTGTTCATACCTTAGAGTTCAACCTGCTCGAAGGCTTGATCGTGAGCGACTTCCGCGTTCACTGGGTGTTAACACGCGAAGACCGTCTCAGCCCGCCGCGCCTGGTGCGCTTGCTGTTGAGCGGAGAGGCCTTTGGTGAGCAGTTCGAGGAGGTGGCTGCGGAAGACCTTTTCGAGCTGGATGTGGACAATGGCGGTGGTTTCACCATCTTGCATTTCCCGATGCGCTTTGCCCGACGTGCCCGGCTGGTCGTAGAGGTGGGTGAGGGCGAGAACGTCGGCGTGGATGAGGTGTTGCTCATGCCTGCGCCGCATCTTCTCTGGGGCAAGGAGTTACTCGTCGAGGGTGCGCCACACAGTGCGGTAGGCTATCTCACCGATGGCGTCGTGAATACCGGTGGAGCGCTGTGCAGAAACCTGAAGCTCTCTGTGCCGCCGGAAATACTGGGACAGCATGTCGCAGACGCGCTCTGGCTCCATTTCCACCTCGTGAGCCAGCTGTATACAGAACCTGTGGTCACCGTTTTCCTGAACGGGGAGCAGCTGGGAGAGCCGATCACACTGCGGTTTTCCAGCAGGGAGATGTGGGTAAGAATCACTCTCCCCCCAGACAGGTTGCCACACAAACTGGAACTGACCGTCACCGAAAGGCACTTGGGGGCGACAGGGTTAGACGAGGTGGCGTTGCTACCGGCGCGAAATCTGGCGCTGGGGCGTCCGTACGTGCTGGAACCTCCTTTTCCTGCCGCGTACCCGGACCCTGACGGCAAGAAGCTCACCGACGGGGAAATAACACGCGAAGGGTTTGGGGACGGTAAGACCGTTGGCTGGTCGGAGTGGGACGGAACCTCCGAGGTGACGCTGGTCTTTGAACTGGAGCAGGTCGCGTCTGTGGATGAAGTGGCGCTGCATTTGCAGGGCGGGGGATATGGCGCGGTGCATTTTCCCCGTTTCGTGGGCGCGTCCGTTTCCGAGGATGGGGTTCGCTGGCGTCTGGTGAGCTCCACCCGACAACCCCCCGCTTCGACAGAGCCTCTTACCCTTTCGGACGGACTGGGACGAGCAGAGCTTGGATGGCTGCGGCTGCCAATGCACGGGGAGAAAGCTCGCTTGGTGAAACTGCGCCTGAAGGTACACGGTTGGCTAATGCTCAGCGAGGTACAGATACTGTCCGCAGGTCAAAACCTTGCGCTGGGGCGACCATATACCTTACAACCAGCGCCCACATCCAGCGCCCGCTACGCCGATAACACCGGCAAACTGACCGACGGCGTGTACAGCACGGAAGGTTCGGGCTGGGCGCTCTGTGCGGGGTTCGATCAGGGCGAGCCAAGCGTGACCGTAGACTTGCAGGTGTTGAAGCCCATCCGTCTCGCACGTGCCCATCTGGTGGGAGGTGGTCCGGGGGCGGTGTGGTTTCCCGAGGAGATGCGCGTTGCCGTATCTGTTGACGGGAAGCAGTGGTTTCCCGTCGGCGCGACACGCGAGCGACCGGCTGAGTCCGGGGATAAACCAGCGGTCGGCTTTATGGCGGTGCAGTTTGCGCCGAGGCAGGCGCGTTATGTGCGATTCCAGTTTGTGCGCCGCGGATGGCTGATGGTGGACGAGCTGGAGGTGTGGTAATCATTAGAAATCGCCACCGCCGACATCGCCGCCGAAGTCTCCACCGGCATCGAAGAAGTCTCCGCCGCCCGCATCACCATCGCCAGCGTCGAAGCCTCCGAAGAGACTATCAAAGAAATCTCCTCCGCCTGCGTCTGCCTCACCCGGCTCGCCTCCACCGAGTATGTTGTCGAAGAAATCCCCTCCACCTGCGTCCACTTGCGGGTTATCTCCGCCGATATTCACCGGCTCTTGCTCGCGAATGACGACGGGTGCAGGATGTGAGAGAATACTGCCCAGCAGGAGCAGGCTTACCCAGTCCATACCGGGATAGGGTCTGTCATAGTCGCGGTACGGGTCGTAATCCGGGTTCTCGTACCAGGGGCGAGTGCGGTCGCCATCGCGGAACACGCGCATCGCAGGCGTTTCACCCCGCCGCAGCTGCGCCGCGCACTCCTCGCACGCCCACACCTTTCGCGTTTGCTCGCCAACGGTCACCTCCACCGGCTGGAGTTGGCTCAGGGTAGGTGGTTTGGAGCAGAAGAAGCAGGCGTAGGTTCTGTCGTTGGGGCGGATGACCACCGACGCCTCCGATGGCACCGAATCTTCAGGTTCCTCTTCCACGTGAATAGTGGTGTCTCCTCCTGCACGCAGGATATATTTCTTTGCCTTCTCCACGCTCATCTGCGCCTTGTCCAGCAGGTGCTCGGCTCGCCACAGGTCCTCCGGTCGTTTGGCGTTTTGCATGATGTCTACCGCCTGAGCCTGTAACTCGGCGGCGCGCTGGCGATGTTCGCGAGCGCGGCTAGCATCCTCGCCTTCCGGTAGCACGTCGATATAACCGTCCAGATACTCAATGCCCTCCAGCACCTGGGCGCGTAGACCCTGTAATCGCGCTTTCAGCCGGGCAACCTCCCGTGCCCTTCGGCGAATGACCCACGCGACCCCACCCAGCACCAGCACTGCTGGCACGCCGATTAGCGCCGCTGCACCCAATGCAGAATTGCGTCGCTCGTTCGCATAGTGGTCGCGCAGCGCGCGGGCTAACTGCTCCAGCCCCTGCGTGTAGCCCTGACTGGCAAATACGGTACGATGCTGCTGGAAAATCCGTGTTGCCTGTGCATCAGGTATGACGCCACTCTTGATAGAAACGCCTCCGTGCAACCCGCGTGCCTGAGGCACCAGAACGATAACCGCTCCCTCCCGGATGTTCAGAGCATTGTGCAGGGCGTAAGCCAGCTTGTTGCGCGATTGTTTGTCGCGCAGAGGGAACACCACGAACTTTACGGTAAAGGGACGCAGTTCTTGGGCAACCTGCTGGAGGCGTGCTTCATCGACTGCGCCGCTCAGCTGCGGCGCCACGTACACGTCCGCGTTGATGAGCGCGTCCAGTAGCGTGTTTTGCTCGCGCGTTGAGATTTGCGCGGATGCAGACAGGGCAATCAGAAAAAGCAAAACTACCGTTGCAAGGCGCATTTCCGTTTTCTCCTCACTCGCTCTTTGGGAAGCCTCCACAAGGTTCTCTCTTAACTATTATGACATGTTCAGGAGGGAAAGAGTTGCGAGGGCAAAACAGCCAGAAGGTTCAGGTTTTCGCGGTCGTCGTGCTTCAGCGACGCCTATCTTGCCGGCATGGTGAAGAGAGGACGTTCCTTACCGTAGAAGGCTTGCACGAGACACCTCCTACCGCTGACGACGTTCCCTCCGAAACTCCCACGGCGGCGTGGGCTTCTTTTCTCTCCACAAGCCGCGCCGTTCGCGACGAGCCTCTTCCTCCAGCTGCTGCAGCACCGGGTCATCAGAGTAACGGCGATACCACCAGGCATAGCCGTTGCGCACCAGCTCGCGGTTCAGGCTGCGACCGTCCGGCAGGATGACCTCGCCGAGGATGCGTCCGTACTGGTCGGTTCCGTGAACCTGCACCGCTACCGTTTTGCCAAATGCCAGCTCGGAGGTAAACTGCTTCGCCCGCGTGCCGTAAGCCTGGTGGCTTTCCGGGCAGTCTACTCCTTGTAAACGCACGCGCACCGCCCGTCCTGCACGCATCACCTCTATCGTGTCGCCGTCGGAGACGCCTACTACCCTGCCGGTAAAATCTCCCCGCGCAGGCATCCAGCGCTGCCACAGCGCGGATACCACCAGGATGAGTACAATCGCCGCCAGAGAGACGGTGGTATTTCGTGTTCGTCGGT
>VSSL01000356.1_pt1 | contig 13583 bp, 13 predicted proteins | sample 4557531 | NCBI WGS metagenome assembly VSSL01 (sample SAMN10986726, study PRJNA523729) | hot springs metagenome | isolation source: hot springs | place: India:Timba, Gujarat | collected 2018-05-31 | reverse complement strand
TGTTACTCATTTGGATAGTGCGAGAAGATTTTTTGATTCAATCACTCCAGGGGTGCTTTCTCAAATGGGAACTGTGTGGCTTCCAATTCCACATTTTTTTATTAATGCCCCTTGCATATATTGATACTTGTGGTACACTGGGTTGGCTGGTTGTATTCTTGGTTTTTTTTGTTATATTATTACCTGTATTAATGTATTTAGAATAGGAGAATTAATTTCTGAAAAAGGTTGGACTAAATGGGTTACTTTTTCCATATTTGCATTTAATCCTAATATTTTATATTTCCAGACAACTGCGATGACCGAGTCAGTGTTTTATATGTTTTTACTTACTTCTTTATTTTTTCTTTTAAGATGGCAGGATTATAAGAAAAAGTTTGATTTAATTTCTGCAGGTTTTTTTGCTGCGCTGGCTATGGGTACAAGATATGAAGCATGGCTCTATACAACTTTTGTTGCAGTGTTTATTTTCATAATTTATAAACAAAGAAAAAGGAATCCTTTAAGGGGGTTATTTCTTTATTATTCGGTGCCCTTATTTTTTATTTTTCTCTGGTTATTCTATAACTGGCTTTTCTTTAATGACCCACTGGATTTTCAAAGAGGTGAATATTCTTCACAGGAACTTATGAAACCTTTTGAAAAAGCTGGTAATTTACCCGCTAAAGGAAATATTTTTATCGCCATAGAAATTTATTTCAAAGCAGTTTTTTCTAATATCAATGTTTTTATATTCTTGTTTTCTTTGATAGGTCTGTTTATATATTATCGTAGATATAAATTTTCTAATAAGACTTTGATACCTTATGTTAATATTACAGTTTTTATTGTTGGTATTTCTTCACTTTTTTTAGGACAGGTGGCGGTTCTTCTGCCAAACACAAACCCTCCCGGATATTTCAATGCAAGATATGGACTCTTTGCGCTTCCTTTCATTATTTATTTTGTTGGTTATTTGTATGATAGAATTTCTTACAGGAAGTTGTATAAAATCGGTGGGCTTATTTTAGTTTTATTCTTCTCTTTATATTGGGTTATCAATTATCCCTATTCTGCTGGGTCTATAGAGGAAGCTTATTATTTTGATTCTTATCAACCTGAATTTAAACGTGCTTCGGAATTTCTTAAGAATCATTATAATGGTAAAAGGATTCTTTTCGATGACAAGAATTTGAACTTGTATCCTTTCTGTAGAATTCCTATGAAAGAAAGAATACATAAACATACTTTTAAATTTGGTGAGGTTGCTCTTAAAAGTCCTTCTCTTGTTGTAGGTTGGATTATGGTTGATAATCAGTTAAATGATGAAATTTTATATTATATTAAAGACTTACCGGATTTCAGAGCAAATTTTAAAATTGTTTATGTTGACCGCGGTTTAGAGATTTATAAAAGGATTTCTGATTAATTACTAAAACTTCCGCTTATATACTTCAATACCTTCGTCGTGATATACAAGTTTGAAGTTTTCCGCAAAATCTAAATTATTCTTCATTGCAATATATACTTTATCATTCGGGTTAAGTTTATTAAACATTACCCATCTGACAACTGTTGATGGTTTATTTAATGCTTGGTCTCCGACATCCCAGCTATATTCATGAATTCTATCCTTCATCGGAATTCCTGAACCAGCAAAGAAAATAATTGAGAAATCGTCGTAAAGAATATTCCCACCATCATAAAAATTATTTAAATAATTTGCAGTTCTTCTAAATGGTTGAGAAAGCATAATTGCAGATTCAGCTTCTCCTATTGCAGGAACACCCATTGGCCAAACAATATACCAACTCATAAATTCGATGAATATAAAAATGCAGAATGCAACAATTTTATAATTAATTTCTTTTATCACAGTAAAAAAATATCCAACAAATACACATAAGCCGGGAATTATCCCGACAACATATCTGGTTTGAAAGTAACCTTTTGGAATTGTTTTCGGCGTTTCTATGGCTACCTGTCCATAATATAAAGAAATCAGGTTTAGTATATAGAAGATTAACATGGTAAGGGGGATTAAACAAAAAACGGAAAATTTTCTTTTGACAACAAATAAAATTATTCCCGTAAATGCTAATGCAGCCATTACGAAACCTGTATTGGAAATTAAAGTAGTATTTAATATGTCAAGAGAAGCATCTAAATTATATTTATAAGGTGCACCTCCAATACTTGCGTATCTAAGATTGACTTGAAATTCACTTGAATAAGGACCTCTCTGAAATGTTAGAACATCTCCGTGTAATGAATAATTTAACCATAAATACCATGCAATACATAAAATCGGGACGAAAGAAAAATAAATGATTGATTTTATTGGATGCTTTTTTTTCTCGAAAATTGCAACTAATAAAACGACAACTAATAAACATAGAAAATATCCCCAACTTTCATAACGAGTAAGACTTGCTAAACCTAATATTATTCCTGCTCTAACAAGTTCACCTGAAAACTCAGTCTTTTCCCAGTTCAGAATATGATTTACAGCAAGAATAATAAACATAAGAAAAATTGGTTCAGTCATTGCGGTGGTGTAAAGGTAGAGTATATTTGGATTAAATACAAAAAATGCAGTTCCCAAAAGTGCAGAAATGTTTTCGCCGGTAATTGCTCTTATAACTTTATATAAAAATCCAGCAGATAAAATAAAACAGATGAAACCAACAATACAGCCAGCTAAACCTGTAATCCATAAGAAATCGAAATAAACAAATGGTATATAAACGATATGTGGTACCGGTAGCCAAATAATTCCAATCTGATTTATTATACCCGGGTCTCTTGAATCATATATTCTTCTTGCAACATCGAGGTGGAGACCGGCGTCGTTGTAAGCAAATACCAAACCGTTTGAGTAGGAAAGAATTTGTGCAATGAGACTTACTATTGCAGATATTATAATAACAAACCAGAAGGAGGTTTTAACATCTGAATTTGATTTAACTGCCTCCTTTATAAACATTGAGATTTTTTCCACTTTTATTTTTTTAGCTTTATTTTTACTAAAATTATTTTTAAATTCAATGTAATTAGTAATACTCAAAATATAAGTCATTGGCATCAAAAAGGGTTTTAATTTTAGCTTTGTTATTTGTTTTAATACAAGTTGCAAATATTTTTTCACAATGGGCACCAAGAAAAGGAGAGGGAGGAGCAATTATAAGTTTTCGGTATTATGAAAGCGACCAATATTACGATGCAGACGGAATTTTGAGAAGTGCTGTTAATGATGGAAAGTTTCAAAAAGCGGAATTGGGAGTGTGGTATTCATTTGGTATTGGAAAGAAATGGGGGCTTTTTACAGGGTTTTCTTTTGCGGTTTTACAGTATAAAGATAAATATCTTGATAATAGAAGTGCTGGTTTTACGAATCCGCAGGTGGGCGTTGTTTATCAGATTACCGAATATCCAAAACCCGTTACTGGTGTTCTTTTTAGCATAAATCTTCCGATACACCTGCCACGAAATCAATTACCTGAACTTGGGGCTAAGTTTTTTGAATATGACCTTGCTTTCGCTATTGGTGATGGTTATAAAGCATTTAATAAAAATGGGTTCTGGAGTGTTGGGGTTGCTGGACATTATAAAACTAATGTGTTCAATGAATTTCAATATAGAATTTACACTGCTGATGGTATCGATTTTTCTAAAAAATTTACTTTGTTTGCAGGGGCTGAATATTCACATTCGGTCAATACAAGTTTTAGAGTCCTAAAAATTGGTGGTACCTTGTTGTATAAAGTTACTAATAATGTTGGTATTGGTGTATTTACTGAGTTGATTCCTTATGGTAGGAATATAGGAATTGGACCAACGGGTGGAATTTCACTATGGTATTCGTATTATTAATTTTTAATATATCTACTTCCAGGTTTACTAACGGGAATTTTTGCTAACCATTCAGGAACCTCATCAGGAGAAAATTTAATTACATCTAATTTGGCAAGACAATATTGTTCTGTGTTAAAATTCACTTTCCCATTACTTCTATCAATTATATAACCGACCCCCTTTAAATTTCCCTTATTTTCTTTTACTATTTCAATTACTTCAAAAACGCTTTTCCCGGTAGTAACAACATCTTCGCATATAAGAATATTATCACTCTCGGAGATAGTAAATCCTCTGCGTAATTTCATTATTCCATTTTCTCTTTCTGTAAATATCGTCCTCACATTTAAAATCCTTCCAACTTCGGTTCCCAATACTATTCCACCGATAGCAGGAGATATTACAAGATTGATATTAAAATTAATAAAATGTTTTGCTATTTCATTTGCAAAAAGTGTATTGTAGCGAGGATACTGAAGTACTTTTGCACATTGAAAATAATGAGGGCTATGGTATCCAGATGTTAAGATGAAATGCCCTTCTAAAAAAGCACCTGTTTCAGAAAAAATTTTTAAAACTTCTTCCTGATTCATTGTAATTTTATTTTTTCTACTTTGGTTATTTTTTTACCTAAAAATCGTTCACTTATTGTTTTAAAATTACTTGGAAAATCTGTTACATAAAATTTATGCTGTCCCTTTGACTTTCTGGTACTAAGAAGATTGTATTTCTCAAGAATGGATTTTACTTCCTTGGCTGTTTCTTCTCCTGAATCAATCAAAATTACTTTTCTACCCATTACCTTACTAATGGTGTTTTTAAGAACTGGATAGTGAGTGCAACCAAGTATAAGAGTATCAATCTTTTCTGTTTTTAATTCTTTCAAATAGGTTTCTGCTGTTAAATATGCTATTTTATTATCAGTCCAGCCATCTTCCGCAAGTTGAACAAAAAGACTGCAAGGCTGACTGAAAATTTTTACATTTTTGTCAAATTTTCTTATTTCCTTTATATAAGATTTACTCATTATTGTCCTAACAGTACCTATTACACCTATTTTGTTATTCTTTGTCTTTTCTACTGCTGCTTTTGCTCCAGGGGATATTACTCCCAATATAGGAATTTTTGTAATTTTTCTTAAAAAGGGTACTGCAACCGAAGATGCAGTATTGCAGGCAACAACAATTAATTTTACATTTTTTTTCAAGAGAAATTTTAAACATTCTATGGAATACAGAATTACAGTCTCCTTAGATTTTGTTCCATAAGGTAATCTTGCTGTGTCTCCCAGATAAATAACTTTTTCATTAGGTAACTGATTGAAGATTGATTTTGCTACTGTTAGACCACCAATACCTGAATCAAAGATTCCAATCGGTAGATTTTTTTGATGTTTATTTATATTTTCCATATTTTACAAAATAATTTATTTAAATTTCTTTAAAAACACAGAAAAGATATTGTAATATTGAATTTATTATAAATATTATTGAGTTAATTTGATATATGGAGAAAATTATAGAAATTGAAAATCTCAAAAAAAGATTTGGAGATAAAGAAGTATTAAAAGGTGTAAATCTTACTATAAATAAAGGAGATACTCTTGTTATAATTGGCAGTAGCGGTTGTGGTAAATCAGTATTATTAAAATTGATAATTGGATTGATAATGCCGGACGAGGGTTCAATTTTTATTGAAGGGCAGGATATTGTGAAAATGAACAAAAAAGAATTATATAAAATCAGGAGTAAATTCGGTTTTCAGTTTCAGGGATCAGCTTTATTTGACTCAATGACTGTAGAGGAAAATATTGGACTCGCACTTCGTGAAAATACAAATATGTCAAATAAAGAGATAAAGAAAATAGTAGCAGAGAAACTTGAAATAGTCGGTTTGCCTGGAATTCAAAATCTAATGCCTGCAGATTTATCAGGTGGTATGAAAAAAAAGAGTTGCCCTGGCTCGCTCGCTTGCAACTAATCCTGAAATTATTTTATATGATGAGCCTACAACAGGACTTGACCCCATAATGAGCAATAATATTGACGAATTTATTAAAGAATTATCCGATAGATTGAAAGTAACCTCAATTGTAGTTACTCATGATATTTTTACAGTTCTAAATATTGCAGATAATGTTGCAATGCTTTATGATGGAAAAATTTATTTTTATGGCGAGCCGAAAGAATTAATGAATTCTAAGGATAAAATAATAAAAGAATTTTTAGAGAGAACCAACCTACGAAATTCAAAAAGATTTAAAAGTTAATCAAGATATATAAAAATTCATTGATTTTAGAAATAAATAATTATAATTTAAAATTTCTATTTTTTAATAATTTAGAGTAAAAAGGTGAAAAAGAATCTTACACGAATTTTAATTACAGTATTTCTGATAGTTATTTCTGTTTGGCTCCTCTTGCCTACATATAAGGATTATATTTACACAAAAGAATTATCTGAGCTTAGGGGCAAGGATAGTCTTGATTATATAAATACTCATTTGGAGAGCATTAGGAGTTCTCGTAATAAGAGATTAAAACTTGGATTGGATTTGAAAGGCGGGATGTATGTTGTTATGGATGTTGATGTTGTAAAATTACTTGAAGACCTTGCAAATCCAAAAACAAAAGATGAAGTCCTTACTTCTATTCTTGATGAATTAAAAGAAATATCTAAAACCACTGATGAGCCTATTTTAAAGATTTTTACTGCTAAGTTAAAAGAAAAGGGCAAAACCCTACTTTCATATTATGGAGATACAAGGCAGGATGAAGCGCAGGTTGAGTCTGAATTACAGGATAAAATTGATAAAGCAATTGAAGGAGCTGTAAGAACTATAAGAAATAGGGTTGACCAATACGGAGTAGCTGAACCTCAAATACAAACTGTGGGTGGAAAAAGAATAATAGTAGAATTACCAGGAGTTGGAAATGCTGAGGAAGTTCGTAGATTATTAAGACAGACTGCAGTTTTGCAATTCCATCTATTATATGATATGAACAAGTTTGTTAAAGTAATGAGAGATATTGATAAAAAACTCGCTGCTACAGGGAGTGATAGTCTACTGAATTTGGATTCCGCTCTATTTAGCACTGGAGAGGTAGATTCTACAAAAATAGTTTCAGCTGGAAGTAAGGATACATCAAAGAAAAAAGAAACTAAAGATGAAAAAGTAAAGACTAAAAAAGATACAATTAAGACCAAAAAGGATACCACAAAATCGAAAGACACCTCCAGTAAAGTTGACACAACATTAGAAGAAGATACTACAAAACAAATGACCGAAGAGGAATTCAGAAGAACATATCCTTTCTCATCATTGTTTGATTTACAGACACTACAACAATACGGTTCATTATACACGAATTCTATAAATAAAGAAAAGATTGATTTAATACTAAAAAGGGAAGATATAAAAGAGTTAATACCTCAGGATTTGTTAATTGCCTGGTCAGCAAAACGAGATGACAGAGCAGATTTTTACGAATTATTTCCACTTAAAAAGGAAGCTGAATTATCTGGAAAAGTTCTCGAGGATGTAAAAGCAGATATTGACCCCTATGACAACCGGCCTAAAGTCAGTATGACAATGAATACTGAAGGTGCTAACGAATGGGCAAGAATTACAGGTGCAAATGTAGGTAAGAGATGTGCTATTGTTCTTGATGGTGTAGTTTATTCTGCCCCTGTTATACAAAATAAAATCACTGGTGGTAGGTCTGAAATCAGTGGAATACCAAACATACAGGAAGCCAAGTTAATAGAAATAGTTTTACGTGCTGGTTCTCTTCCTGCTCCCCTAAATATTATTGAGGAGAGAACGATTGGTCCTTCACTTGGAGAAGACTCAATCAGGGCAGGTATAAATTCTTCTATTGCTGCATTGATTCTCGTTGCAATATTTATGATTATTTATTACAGAATGGGAGGGTCAATTTCTGTTGTTGCTCTTATGATTAATGTGCTTTTCGTTTTTGGTATTATGGCTTCTTTTAAAGCAACACTGACTGTACCGGGTATTGCAGGTCTAATCCTCTCTATTGGTATGGCTGTGGACACAAATGTTCTTATTTATGAAAGAATCAGGGAAGAGTTAAAAACCGGAAAGCCGTTAAAAACTTCTATTGATATTGGATATAAAAAAGCTTTTTCTGCAATCATTGACTCCCATATAACAAGTATAATTACAGGTTTAATTCTTTATCAATTTGGTTCAGGTCCTATTCAGGGATTTGCTTTAACTTTGATTTTTGGTTTATTATCTAACCTGTTTACAGCAATAGTTATTACTCATTTCATATTTGATATTCTTATTGAAAAGGAAATAAAACCCAATTTTGGTTAATCTTTAATTAAAATTTTATGAGATTATTCGAAAATACAAATATTGATTTTTAGGTAAGAGAAAAATCTTTTATATAGTTTCTATAGTTTTTATTATCGCTGGATTTATTGCATTATTTCTTGTTGGTATTCCTGTAGGTATTGATTTTCAGGGTGGTACTGAATTACAGGTAAAATTTGAAAACCCAATCCAGATTGGAGAAATTAGGACTATTATGGATAATGCAGGCTTTACTGGTATGGAAATTAAAACTATGGGTACTGATAAAGATATTCTACTAAGAACACCACTTCAAGGGGAAGGACAAATAATAGCAGATAAAATAAAATCGGCTATTGATAATGCTTTACCTAATAATAAATATGAAGTGTTAAGAGTTGATAAAGTAGGACCTAAAATTGGTTCTGAGTTGAGAACAAATGCATTTTTTGCAGTTATATTTTCATTAATTGGGATTTTGGTTTATCTTTCTTTTCGTTTCCAATTTATTTATGCTGTTGCAGCGGTAATTGGATTGTTTCATGATGTGTTCATTACCATTGCTGCAGTCGCTTTATCTCATGCTTTTTTACCTTCTTTAGGGTTAGAATTTGGACAAACGATGCTTGCAGCTTTCTTGACTCTTATTGGTTTCTCTGTAAATGATACTGTTATTGTTTTTGATAGAATCAGAGAAAATATTAAGTTATATAAGAATGAAGATATTGAAGTTGTTATGAACAGAAGTGTCAATGCTACTCTTAGCCGAACTGTAATAACAAGTGGTATTGTTTTTATGACTATTCTTGTATTATTTATATTTGGCGGAGAAGTATTACGCAGTTTTTCTTTTACTTTTGGAGTTGGAATTATTACAGGTACATATTCATCTGTTTTCGTATCAAGTGCTATAGTTGTTGACTGGAAACACAAATTATCAAATAAATCTGATGAAAAGGTTTTAAAACCTGCGTATAAAAAATAATTTATATGCAATTAAAAGTTGAAAAAGTAGATCTTAATAATGTAAAGTTTCTGAAGTTATTTTTGAAACCTGAACTCCTTAATTTATCTAATAAGGATATTTTAAAAGAAAAAATTGAGTCTGAGATTAAAGGCAATAACAAGAATTTTATTTTCGATTTTTCTGAGATTAATGCATTAAATAGTTCCGCTCTCGGAATTCTGATTGGTGTTTTGAATATTATAAATAGAGCCGGTGGTACCCTTAAGTTAGCTAATTATAATAAGAAAATTAAGACTATACTCGAAATAACAAAGTTAAATTTAGTTTTTGATTTAATATAAGAATTTCGACTTTAATAAAAATATTTTATGGCAAAAATTACCGTCCTTGTTGGGCTTCAGTGGGGAGATGAAGGAAAAGGAAAAATTATAGATTTATTAAGTCCGAATTACAACATTGTTGCTCGATATCAAGGTGGTGCTAATGCTGGGCATACAATTGTTTTTAATAAAAGAAAATTTATTTTACATCTAATACCATCTGGAATTTTCACAAAGGGTGTTATTTGTGTTATTGGAAATGGAACGGTAATTGATTTAGATGCATTAATTGAAGAAATAAATCTATTAAAAAAAGAGGGTATCTCATTAAAAAACAGATTGTTTATAAGCAAGGATGCACATTTAATATTTCCTTACCATAAAATAATTGACAGTATTAAAGAAAGTAGAGATGAAAAAATCGGTACTACAAAAAGGGGTATTGGTCCCAGTTATATTGACAAGTATGCAAGAACCGGTGTTAAGATTCAGGATTTAAATTATCCAGACAAAGTACGTGGAATTTTGAAAAAAAATCTTGACTTAATAAAAAAGATTTATGATGAGTATGAAGAAGTTTCATCTCTCAATATTGATGATATCCTGGAGAAGGTATATAAAAATTATAGTATCATAAAAGATTTAGTTATTGATACACAGTCTTATTTATATTACTCATTTAAAAAAGGTAAGAGTATATTGGCTGAAGGTGCTCAGGGTACCCTGCTTGATGTTGATTTTGGAACTTATCCCTATGTTACTTCATCACATCCAACTTCTGGTGGTGTATGTATTGGAACCGGTATCCCACCAACATTGATTAAGGATATAATTGGAATTTTCAAAGCATATACAACCAGAGTTGGCGAAGGACCTTTTGTTACTGAGCTATTAAATAATGAAGGAAAGCAGATTTTAGAACTAGGAAACGAATTTGGCGCTACGACAGGAAGACCGCGCAGGTGTGGTTGGTTGGATTTAGTTGCACTTAAGTATTCTTGTGCTATTAATGGTACAACATCTATGATAATGACGAAAACCGATGTATTAAATAACTTTGAAGAGATTAATGTATGTATAAAATATGATATTAATGGAAAGAAAACCGATAGATTTGTGACCGATTGTGAATTATTAAAAGTTGCAAAGCCTATATATAAAAAATTTAAAGGTTGGAAATACAACATTTCAGAGTGCAGAAGAAAAAAAGATTTACCTAAAAATTTGATTAATTATATTAGGTTTATTGAAGAATTTGCGGGTGTTAAAATTTCTCACATATCAACTGGTCCTTCTCGTGAACAATTTATTAAATTATAAAAGAATTTTCTTTACGAAAGATATCATTGAATTTACAGAATAATAATAATATATTTGCAACAAATTGGCAGATAGCTCAATGGTGGAGCATTCGGCTGTTAACCGAAGGGTTGCGGGTTCGAGTCCCGCTCTGCCAGCAATAACCCCATAAAAGGGGTTATTTTATTTATGGATATAAAACCATTAACCGTAACTGAATTTACTCAGAAGCTGAAATTAATAATCCAGGAAGAATTTTCTGATATATATATAACAGGTGAAATTTCTAACTTTAAAAAACATGCTATTTCCGGGCATTGTTATTTTACACTTAAAGATGAAAATTCTGCTTTACAGGCGGTTTTATGGAATTATAGATACAATTTATTGAATTTTAAACTTGAAGATGGCTTACAGGTAATTGTAAGAGGAAAGATTACAATTTACGAGCCTCGAGGAAGTTATCAAATAGATATTATTGAGATTAAGCTCGCCGGAATAGGTGAATTACAACTGGCTTTTGAAAGATTAAAGCAGAAGTTAGAACAGGAAGGACTTTTTGAAGAGTCACGAAAAAGGAAATTACCTGAATTCCCAAAAAGAGTTGGAATTATAACATCTGAATCTGGCGCAGTTATTGAGGACTTTAAGCGTGTTACTTTAAAAAGATATCCAATCGTAGAAATTTTACTTTTTCCTGTTTCTGTGCAGGGTGCTGGTTCAGTAAAAAGTATTATTAATGCCTTGAAAATTGCAAATCAGGAAAAATATAAACTTGATATTATTGTACTTGCTCGTGGAGGGGGTTCTATTGAAGATTTATGGAGTTTTAATGATGAAATGTTAGCAAGAGAAGTCTTTAAATCTAAAGTGCCAACAGTAAGTGCAATTGGGCATGAGACGGATTTTACCATATGTGATTTCGTGGCAGATTTAAGAGCTCCTACTCCATCAGCTGCAGCAGAAATTATTTTTCCGGATAAGAATCAATTACTTGAAAGATTACAACAAATTAACTATTATATTGAAGATTCCGTGAAAACGTGGTTCAGATTTTATTATGATAATATAGATAGAATTAAAAACAGTTATGTAATAAACAAACCTTTAGATATTTTAAATCAGTATAAGATGAAATTAGATGAGAATTATAAAACAGTTTCTGATGTTATAAGTAATAAGATAAATAGATATAAAGAGAATTTGAACTATATAGAGAAATTTTTGCACAATACTTCTCCTGAACATACATTGAGAAGAGGATTTACCTATATAAGGAAGGATGACACTGTAATTCCAAGAAAAAAGTTTTTAAAGCCTGCGGATTTTGTTGAAATAGTTTTTTTTGATGGTGAATTAAATGCAGAAATAAAAAAAGAAAAATTGAAAATTAAACAAGGTAACTTATATGAAAACGAAGAAAAAAACTAATAATACTTTTGAAGAAGCATATAAAAGACTTGAAGAAATAATGGAAGAGTTAGAAGTAAAAGCCGAGAATATCCCTTTGGAAAAGATGTTATCTCTGTATCAGGAATCGCTTGAGCTTCTGAAAATATGCAGAGATAAGTTAAGCGAAGCAGAATTAAAAATTGAAAAAATTAAATCGGAAAGTAATTAAACAACACTATTATGTTAGAAATAGAATATGATTTTTCGAAAACAAAATTTCTTAAAGATATTGAATACCCTGAAGATTTGAAGAAATTATCACTATCAGATCTCCCCATTTTATGTGATGAGATAAGAGATTATTTACTTGAAGTGATTTCCAAAATTGGAGGGCATTTAGGTGCTTCTCTTGGTGTATGTGAATTAACTGTTGGGCTTCATTATGTCTTTAATACTCCAATAGATAAGATTATTTGGGACGTTGGGCATCAGGGTTATATTCATAAAATATTGACGGGAAGAAAATTAGCTTTGAAAACAATTCGTCAGTTTGGTGGAATTAGTGGATTTCTGAAAAGAACAGAAAGTGAATATGATTGTTTCGGCGCCGGTCATGCAAGTACATCTCTTTCTGCTGCTTTGGGTATTGCAACAGGTAGAGATTTTAAAAAAGAAAATTACAAGGTAATTGCTGTTATTGGAGATGGTGCAATGACGGGAGGAATGGCTTATGAGGCTATGAATAATATCGGAATATTGAAGAAAGATTTAATCGTTATTCTTAATGATAATAGAATGTCAATTTCTCCTAATGTGTGGGCATTTCAAAAATATTTTAATGAACTTATCACCAGCGATAATTTTAATAAATTAAGAAATAAAATCTGGGATATTACAACGAAAATACATGGTAAAAGTGACAGGTTGCAACTCTTACTTTCAAGAATAGAAGGCGGATTAAAAGGAATGATCACCCCCGGTATGTTATTTGAAGCATTGGGATTCAGATATTTCGGGCCTGTAAATGGACATAATATAGGCAAAATTGTTAAAATTCTTGAGGATATTAAAAAATTAAAGGGTCCAATTCTTTTGCATATCATTACTGAAAAAGGAAAAGGACCACAGTATGCAAACAAACATTCTCAGAAGTTACATGCATTAAATCCTTTTGATAAAACAACAGGAATAGAAATAAAGAAATCAAATAATCCATCATATACAAAGATATTTGGTGAAACTTTAGTTGAACTTGCAAAGAAAAATGAAAAATTAATTGGTGTTTGTGCTGCGATGCCTGATGGAACTGGTTTAAATTATTTACAGAAAGAGATTCCTGATAGATATTTTGATGTAGGTATTGCAGAACAGCACGCTGTTACTTTTTCTGCAGGATTAGCCACTGAAGGTTATAAACCAGTTGTTGCAATATATTCAACATTTT
>VSSL01000355.1_pt1 | contig 13592 bp, 10 predicted proteins | sample 4557531 | NCBI WGS metagenome assembly VSSL01 (sample SAMN10986726, study PRJNA523729) | hot springs metagenome | isolation source: hot springs | place: India:Timba, Gujarat | collected 2018-05-31 | reverse complement strand
GGTTGGCAGGCGGCGAGGTTCGTAATCTAGGAACGCCTGCTCCAGAGCCTCGGCCAACGATAGGGCTTGTTCGGTAGTTATTAAGGAGGAACCTCGGTCTAAGCCCAGGGGGTATCCATTGTAGGTTCCAGCCGGTGCAAACACCGGGGCGTTTAATTCAACGGCGTGCTGGGCAGCCAAGGTGGCGTCCATCAGGGCGCGGCAGGTGGATGCCCAGCCATAGGACTCGGCCAGCTCCAGTAACCCATACCAGGTGATAGGGTTTAGGCTAAGCGTAAAGCGAGGATTTTGCCAATTGCGTAGATGTACCACCAAGGTTATTTGCCTCTACTTGGAATGCGAAGGGATTATAAACGATTTTGGAAGTGGCTTGATACTCAGCGTAGAGAGGTAAAGGGAAAAATGAGCACGGGGTATAATAATGCCTACCCTATGGACGGCTACCTTGTGCCGGCTCAGCCGGCTCGTTTCACGTTAGAGGTGCACAAATCGCGCTTCATTGCTTCTCTCGCCCCGGCGAGCAGCGTTGAGGAAGCGCGCTCGTTCATCGCATCCACTCGCCAAGAATTCCCCGATGCCCATCATTGGGTGCCGGCATATATCATTGGGCATGGCCAGAGCAGCATTTCCCACTGCAGCGATGATGGCGAGCCTCCAGGCAGCGCAGGCCGTCCTTCTTTAGCCGTGTTGAGCGGCAGTGGCTTAGGGGATGTGGTGGTCGTTACGGCCCGCTACTTTGGGGGTACGAAACTGGGAGTAGGGGGGTTGGTGCGGGCTTATAGCGAGGCGGTGCGGGGTGTCCTCGCACAAACCCCGCGCGCCCGTAAGGTGGCCGTGTGCCGTGTTTCTCTAGGTGTTCCCTATCCTGCCTATGAACGCGTTACCCGCTTGATCGCCTCCTATGAGGGGGAAGTGCTCGAACAAGAGTTTGCCGAGCAGGTGGTTTTGCGTGTTCAATTCGAAGAAAACCACTACCCGCTTTTCAGGCCGCCCTCCAGCAGAAGGCCTGGTCAAGTGTCACCCTTTCGCTTGTAGACCGCCAAATTGCGCGATTAGCCACATCTTCGAGGAGGGATTATGGATAAAGTACGTTGGGGATTGCTCTCCACGGCCAATATCAACCGGCGCTTGATACCGGCCATTCGCGCCTCTCACCGCGGAGAACTCGTGGCTGTAGCCAGCCGCGATGGGGAGAAAGCGCGACGCTATGCCCAAGAATGGGACATTCCGCGCTATTTTAGTTCTTATGAGGCGATGCTCGAAAGCGGAGCAATCGACGCGGTTTACATTAGCCTCCCCAACCATCTGCACGCCGAGTGGAGCGTTCGCGCCTTGCAAGCCGGTGTGCATGTCCTTTGCGAGAAACCTTTCGCTCTCACCCTGGAGGATGTGGACCGCATGATCGCGGCGAGTCGGGAAAGCGGGCGTGTCTTGGCAGAGGCGTTTATGTACCGTCATCACCCGCAGACGAAGATCGTTGGAGAATGGGTTCGCAGCGGTCGCTTAGGACGTATTGTGATGGCGCGCGGCGTGTTCAATTTCAAGATCACCCGCCAGAACGATGTGCGCCTGATCCCCGAATATGGCGGGGGCTGTCTGTGGGATGTAGGCGTTTACCCGCTCAGTTTTGCTCAGTTTATCTTTGGTGGAGCGCCGCGCCTGGTCTTTGGGCGCCAGTGGCTGGGAGAAAGCGGTGTGGATGAGGTGTTTGTGGGGGTGATGGAATACAACGAGGGTGGGCTGGCGCAGATCGCCTCGTCCTTCCGCACACCCTTCCACACCCATTTTGAGGTAGTGGGGGAGGAAGGCCGACTGGAAATAACCCGGCCTTTTGTGGGGATGGATTACGGAGGCCGGCTTATCTTTCATCCAGCGCAGGGTGAGGCGGAGGAAATCGCAGTGCCTTTCCAGGAACTCTACTCCGGCGAGGTGGAGGATATGCACGCTGCTATTTTGGATGGCACTCCACCTTACCTTTCACTCGCCGAGACGCGCGAGCACATACGTACTGCTCTGGCACTCTATCGTTCGGCGCAACGTGGCGAGGCAGTAACTTTATAAGCCGCAAGATATATATAGAGACATGACCCCCCAAATCTTGACTCTCCTGCTCTCCATCGGAGTGGCGTTGGTGCTCTTTTCTATCGAGACGCTACCAGCGGATGTCATCGCCCTGGGCTTGCTGACGTTCATTACGCTGGTTGGGATTCTGCCGGCGGAGCGCGCATTTGCCGGTTTTGGTAGCGATGCCGTGCTCATGATTTTGGGATTGCTCATCTTGACCGCGGCGCTCAACCGCACCGGCGTGGTGGAGGGAGTGGGGCGGCGTATCATTGCTTATACAAACAACAACCGGAAACGGGTGTTTGTGCTGACGATGGTGGCTGCGGCTGTGACAAGCGCCTTTATCAGCAACACCGCGGCAACGGCTTTCTTCATCCCTGTGGTGTTGGGAGCGGCGCGCAAAGGGAACTTTTCTCCATCGAAATTGCTCATGCCCTTGGCCTTCGCCTCGATTTTGAGCAGTTCGGTAACGCTCATCGCCACTTCAACGAACATCGTTGTCAGTGGAGTGATGGTGCAACACGGTTTCGATCGCATTGAGATGTTTGAACTCACCCCAGTGGGTTTGCCCATTGTGGTAATCGGTTTGCTCTATATGTATTTCATCGGCCAACGTCTGCTCCCCGACCGTGCTCAACAAGCAGGAGAGGATAGCCGCAATGGTCGCGCGTTCCCTTATCTCTCTGAACTGGTGGTGTTGCCCGATTCACCGCTGGTGGGCAAGTCCTTGGCCGAGGCGGAGATGGGTGACAAGCTGGGGTTAACCGTCCTACGCGTGCAACGTGGGGAGGAGCAGGTCTTGGCACCACAGGCGAACCTGCGCCTTCAAGGGGGGGATGTGCTTACCGTAGAAGGGGGACGAGATGGAATACTAGGTGTTATGGATACCGCCGGTTTGAGTCTACGGGGCTCCCCGGCCTTTTCGGAAGCGGAGTTACAGGCGGAGGACATTCGTATCGTGGAAGCCATTGTGTTGCTGCGCTCCCGCTTAACCGGACGAACTTTGCGCGGCGCCCATTTGCGCGATCAATTCGGGGTGCAAGTGTTGGCTATCAACCGCCGCGGGGAGATGTTGCAAAGTCGGCTCAGCCAGGTGAGGCTCCAGATCGGAGATATCCTCCTTTTGCAAGGCCCTCGTTCAAGCCTGGCTGCCCTTGAAGCCGATGAAAGCATTCACATCCTGAGCCATGTAGAGGAGAAAAAGGCCGATGTGCGCCGTGCCCCAATTGCAGTCGTCGCTTTTTTCGCCCCTTTGTTGCTCGCAACGTTCAAATTGATGCCTCTCTCGGTAGCTGTACTTCTGGGGGTATTGTTGGTGTTTGTGTCCAAGTGTATTACCCCTGAAGAGGCTTATCGTTCGGTGGAGTGGAAGGCGCTTATTTTAATTGGCAGCATGTTGGGGGTCGGCGCAGCCTTGGAGGAAAGCGGGGCCGCCGCCTACATCGCAGCGAACATCGTCCGTTGGGTTGGGCCGACCAACCCGGTTTGGCTGTTGGGGGCGTTCTTTATCCTCACCATGTTGCTCACCCAGCCGATGTCGAACCAGGCTGCAGCGGTGGTGGTCGTGCCCATTGCTTTAGAGACTGCGCTCCAGTTGGGGGTCAACCCGCGCTCCTTTGCCATCATGATCGCCATCGGGGCTAGTTGTTCGTTTCTTACTCCCCTGGAGCCGGCCTGTCTCATGGTCTATGGGCCGGGAGGTTATCGCTTTAGCGATTTTCTCAAGGTAGGTTCGCTTCTCTCGCTGCTTATTTTCGTGATTGCCATTCTGCTTGTACCGCTCTTTTGGCCGCTCTAGTCTGTGGTTGGTGGGATTTCGCTCATGGGGCATTCCACTTCTCCTTCGGATCACCTGAAGAATCTGTTAGAGACGTTGCCGGCGAAACCGGGATGTTATTTGTTTAAAGATAACCAGGGGGAGGTCATCTATGTGGGTAAGGCGGTCAACCTGCGTAACCGGGTGCGCTCTTATTTCCATAGCGGCGCAGGCCACGGAAAGCGCGTTGCTCAGATGGTGGCACGAGTTGCAGATATTGATTGGATTGTGGTTGGTTCGGAGCTCGAGGCGTTGATCCTTGAGATGAACCTCATCAAGAGGCATCGTCCCTACTACAACGTGCGCCTAAAGGACGATAAGCGCTATCCTTACGTGAAGGTGCACTGGGCTGATCCTTTCCCAAAGGTGACCGTCACGCGGCAAATGATCAACGACGGCTCGCGTTACTTTGGCCCCTACACGAGCGTGTGGGCTGTACACCAAACATTGGATACTTTGCGGCGCATCTTTCCATATCTTACCTGCGATCGGGTGATCACCGGCAAGGATGAACGGGCTTGCTTGTATTACGACATTAAATTATGCAGTGCCCCTTGCATTGGTAAGATCGACCAGGCTTCATACCGTCAGATGATCGCCGATTTATGCAATTTTCTGGAAGGACGCACAGAACCCATTGTCAACCGCCTGCGCGAGGAGATGAACAGTGCGGCAGAGGCCTTGCAGTTTGAGCGTGCCGCGGCGCTGCGCGACCGCATTCGGGCGATTGAGACGGTGGTCGAGCGACAGAAGGTTGTCTCTTCGGAGTATCTCGACTCGGATGTGTTGGCACTGGCACGCTCCGATGGCGAGGCTTGTGTGCAAGTATTCTTTATCCGCGGGGGCAAACTTATTGGCCGAGATTATTTTTTATTGGAAGGGACTGCCGAACGCAGCGATGCGGCAGTGATGGCCGAATTCCTGAAACAATTTTACGATCGAGCCTCGAGTGTGCCTTCTCAGGTGTTGCTGCCTCATGAGGTGGAGGAGGCACAGATTATCCGCCAGTGGCTCAACCAGCGCCGTGGGGAGGGATGTGTCGAGATCGTTGTGCCACGGGAAGGGGTGCAACAAGAGTTGATCCGCATGGTGGCGGAAAATGCTGCTGAGACGCTGCGCGCCTTGAAGGCGCAATGGCAAAGCGATCGCCATCGGCAGGAGCAGGCGTTGGCCGAGTTGCAAGAGGTTCTTGGCCTGGAGCGTCCGCTGAGACGCATCGAGTGCTACGACATTTCCAACACTCAGGGGACGGCTGCTGTGGGCAGTATGGTGGTCTTTGAGCAAGGAGTGCCGAAGAAGAGCCTCTATCGCCGCTTTAACATCCGCAGCGTGCGTGGACCCGATGATTTCGCCAGCATGGAGGAGGTGCTCATGCGGCGCTTCAGCCGCTGGGAAGCCGCGCAAGGGTTGAAGGAGACCCCCGGAAAACGACCGGATGCTGCCTTTGCCCTCCTTCCCGATTTGCTCATTGTGGACGGCGGTAAAGGCCAATTGAGCCGGGCGCAGGCGGTTTTGGAGCGCTTTGGTCTAAGCGAACAGATCTTCCTGGCGGCTTTGGCAAAGCAACAAGAAGAACTCTTCTTTCCAGGGCGCGCCGAGGCCTTGCGCTTGCCTCGCGATTCAGAGGCTTTGTTTCTCTTGCAGCGCATACGCGATGAGGCCCATCGCTTTGCGATCACGGCGCATCGCAGCCGGCGGGTGAAGGCCGGCATGGCCTCGCGCTTGGAGGCCATCCCCGGCATCGGCCCGCAGCGGCGCAGACTCTTGCTCAGCCATTTTGGCTCCATTGAGGCCATTCAGGCTGCCACGGTGGAAGAGTTGGCCGCTTTACCGGGCATGAACCTCTCTCTGGCGAGGGCTGTGAAAGAAGGATTGGGCTAAATATTTTCGGTTGGGGTACAAGCCCGCTGGGAAGGTGGCCCTGAGTGGTTGTTGTTGGGTATAATGGGGTTGACTCATCCTATCGGGGTTTGCTCCATGGCGTATGACCGCTACGGCAGAAAGCTCCACTACCTGCGCATCAGCCTCACCGACCACTGCAATCTGCGCTGCATTTACTGCATGCCGGATGACATCACCTTTCGCCCCAGCGCAGAACTGATGCAGGATGACGAGATTCTGCGCCTGGTGCGCCTCTTTGTGCGCGCCGGCTTCGATAAGTTTCGCCTCACCGGGGGCGAACCCACTGTGCGCGCCAACATTGTAAGCCTGGTGCGCGAGATCGCCCACACACCGGGGGTGCACTCGCTTTCGATGACCTCGAATGGGGTGCTCTTCGCTCGCTTGGCCGAAGAGCTGGCCGAAGCCGGTCTAAAGCGGGTGAACTTCAGCTTGGATACGCTGAACGCCGAGAAATTCCAACGGCTCACTCGCCGGGGAAAGATAGACGATGTGTGGGCTGGGATCCAGGCTGCGGAACGAGTCGGCCTCACGCCGATCAAGATCAACGCGGTGGTGGTGCGCGGTCATAACGAACAAGATGTGGTCGAATTAGCGGCGCTGACCCTGGAGCGTCCCTGGCAAGTGCGCTTTATTGAGATGATGCCTTTTGGGGGAGCGACCGAATTTCAGCAAAAACAGTTAGTGACCGCCCAGGAGATCAAGGCGCGCATCGAACAGAGCTTAGGGCCGTTGGAGGTGCTCAACGGGGGCCAGTTGGATGGCGAAGCCAGGGTGTACCGGCTGGAGAGGGCAGTGGGCACGGTGGGCATCATCGCTACGGTCACCCAGCCCTTTTGCGCCAGTTGCACCCGCGCCCGTCTCACCGCTGACGGGCGTTTGCGTTTGTGCCTGTTGCGCGAGCGAGAGGTGGATTTGCTCACCCCGCTACGAGCTGGCGCCAGCGATGACCAATTGCTGCAGACGATTCTCGCCGCCCTATGGGAGAAACCCTGGGGGCATGGCTTGGCCCAGGGGGAAATCCCCCTCAACCGCACGATGAGCGAAATCGGCGGTTAAGTCGCTGCCGCCAGGCGCTCCAATTTCATGCTCACCTCCCGCCACTGAATTTTCGAAAGACCCAGCTTCTGGCGGATCTTGTCCTTCTCGACGCCGCTCAGCCAATCGTTGAGGGCGCAGGTCCAGCGGCACATATCGAAGGAAACGTGTTTCTCTAAGCCGGCCTCCAGACTAAGGTCCTCAAGGAGATACTCCAAGCGGCGCGGCGACCAGGGGAAGAGGCGCTCTTCGATGGCGTACTGGGTGCGGTATTCGTGAAAGGCTTCAATCCATTCGGCGCTGAGGGGAATTTTGCGCTCTTTGTAACGGTTTTGGGGGCTGGCATACCGTACGAAGAGGTAGGGCCCTTGAGGGGCCTCGAGCTCAAGATGGTTCAGAGTGAGTGCCAGACATTCCCCTTTCTTAATGCCGGTGGAGAGCAACAGGGAGGCCAGGGTGTAAGGGCGAGCGTCGGGCTTGGGGGCGTGGCGATGACGCTCGGCGGCTTGCAAGAAGCGCTCGCTCTCCTGGGGGGTGAGCACTTGGGGCAGAGGGCTGATGACCGTGCGCTGGGGCACTTTCTCCGCGGGGTCGAGGATGAGAATGCCATACTGATGCAGCCAGCGAAAGAAGGCTTTTATGGACGTGATGCGCCGGGCCAGGCTCTTCGGGCTGCAGGGGACGCCTCGCCCATGTTGCAACCAGTCGAGGAAGTGATTCAAATCGGTGGTGGTGATAGCCCCTAGAGCGCGGTCAGGAGGCAGGTAGGCGGCCAGCAGATTTAGGTCAGAGAGGAAGGCTTTTTCGGTGTGCGGGGAGACTCCTTGGTCTTGGAGGTAGCGTCGCCATAGATAAAGAGCCGGTGTCAGTGAACTTTGAGCGGTGAGCGGGGTCACCTCAGAGGGGGAAGATTGGGTAGACATCATCTCGGTAAGGTCCTGATCACGGTCACGAATTGCGTATAGCCGTCAAAGGCCGGGAGTAGTATAACGAAGAATGGACTTGTTGTCAACGCCCATTCCGAAGGTATAATATCCCCACGTTTTGGATCCAGGTTGCACGGGAGGCGAAATGAAAGTTTTTCGTTCGTTGATGCTTGTGATTATGATTGCGATCTTCTTGACCACTGCTTGCCAGAGGGCACCGGCCACTAAAGGGGTTCCCGGTGAAGGGGAGGAGACCAGGGAGGCAGAAGGGTATCCCTATCCCGCGGAGGGTGAAACAATCCCCCTGGAGGAATACCCTCCCCTACCTGAAGAAGAGGGCGGTCTTTATCCGGATTATATGGATGGCGACGAGATTGTCTGGGAACACGCCGTTGCACTCATTCTTAACGGCGAAGTGGATGCCATAACCGAAAATCAGTTGCGGGTGGTGCTGAACTTGAAGGATGGGCGCACGTTACTTACTACCCAGCCAGCAGTGGGGGAGGTGCTTAACGTCATACGCTCCTGCGGTGTTCCCTGTGAGGAGATAATCGTCACCACCGAGTGAGAGCAGAAAGGGTAGCTTACGTAGGAGGAGATGTTTGGTCTGCCACATCGGAGGCGAGAATCCCTTCTAAGCCTAGTTGGGGGGCGATGCGGCGCATGGCCATGATGACGTTATCCACATGTTCCCAGAGGGGCATGTTGAACTCGGCGGTGTATTTTTCGATTTCGGCGCGGTTGGCGCCGGCGGCGAAGGCGCGGTCTTTCCACTTCTTCTTAACCGAGGCGGCGGTGAGATCGTAAAGCGAACGCGAGGGTCGTACTAGGGCCACCGCGGTGATCAGGCCGGTGATCTCATCGCAAGCGGCGAGCGCTTTTTCCATGAGCGTGACTCGCGGGATGCCGGTGTGGTCGGCGTGACTGAGAATGGCGCGCACGATCTCCTCTGGCACACCGCGGCTGCGCAAGATGGGGGCTCCTTCCTGGGGATGCTGTTCTAGGGAAGGGTGGATTTCCCAGTCGAAATCGTGCAAGAGGCCGGTGATGCCCCAGGTCTCCACATCCTGGCCGTACTTCTCGGCGTAAAAGCGCATGGCCGCCTCCACGGCCAGCATGTGGCGCAAGAGGTTTTCGTTCTTGACAAATTCCGTAACAATGGCTAGGGCTTGCTCGCGGTTCATTGTCCCTCGAGACGACTTGGGATGGGGGTATTCTTGGGGTGGTGGGGTACTTAATCCTCTTGGGAGAGGCAATATGGAGGTCGTATAGCGCAGCCCACGCAGCGGGAATTTCGCGCAGACTCCAATACAGGTGGAGCGGTCGGCTGTAGCGGCGCAGGTCGGCGGCAACCCCTACGGCGGCGATCCCCAAACCGCGGCACAAATAGAGCGCCCGCGGCAGATGGAATGCCTGAGTGACCAAAATTGCCCGCTGCACACCGTAAAGGTGACGGGCACGATAGCAGGTTTCATAGGTGCGGAAGCCGGCCGGATCAAGTTGGATGGCTTCAGGGGGGACGCCTAGCGAAAGGGCATGGCGGCGCATGGCTTCAGGTTCGTCGTAATAAGGCGGGATCAAGCTGCCGCTCATGAGCAGGGTTTTCGCTTTGCCGCTGAAATAGAGCTGCGCCGCAGTGGCTACGCGGTCGTGGAGCACCGCGGTGGGGCTGCCATCCCTTCGCAGGCCGGCTCCGAAAACAATGACTACCTCATGAGGAGGTACCTCTGAGAGGGGGTAGATATCCACCGCGGCGAGCCAGGTCATGATCAGACGAGGCAAGAGGAACACCCCTGGTGCAAGCAATACCAGCCAGGCAGCGGTTCGCGTGGTTTTTCCTTTGGGTATAGCCATGGGGCACATTTTACCAGAGTTGTGCCGGTCGGCTGGAGTGGGCAGTCCCATGTGTGCTCAAAAGGTGTCTCGGTCTTTGTTATCTTACTTGACGCTGCCTCTGCACCGGAAAAGTTGAAAGGCCCAATTTCCGGCGCTCTAGCTCTTGCCGAGAGCGGTTTACGAGGTTACAATCCAAAGACTTATGGATCTTGAGAAGACCTATCAACAAACCCTGGATTACCTTTACACGTTCGTAGATTACAGTCTGACGCGGGGGTTTCGCAATCTGCCCGGCCAGTTCGATCTGGGGCGCATGGCGGAATTTATGCATGCCTTGGGTGATCCCCATCGGAACTATCCCATCATTCATGTGGCCGGCACAAAGGGGAAAGGCTCGGTGTGCGCTTTTTGTGCCAGTGCTCTGGAGCAGGCCGGTTATCGGGTGGGGCTATACACTTCGCCCCATTTGGAAGATTACGCCGAGCGCATCCGCTTCAACGGTGAAGCGATCCCCCACGAAGATCTCATCGCCTTGGTGGACGAAGTACGTCCCCTATTAGATAAAGGGACGAAACTGACCACCTTTGAAATCACCACCGGTTTGGCGTTCTGGTATTTTGCCCGCCGTGGTGCCACTGCTGTTGTAGCCGAGGTCGGCTTAGGGGGGCGTTTGGATGCCACCAACGTGGTCACCCCGCTTGTCACCGTGATCACTTCCATCTCCTACGATCACACCCAGGTTTTGGGTAGTACGTTGGGGCAAATCGCTACTGAGAAGGCGGGCATTATCAAGCCAGGCGTGCCGCTGGTAGTCGCCCCCCAAAAGGAAGAAGCCGAGGCAGTGATTGCCCGTGTGGCCCAGGAGCGCCATGCCCCCTCCATTTGGGTTGGGCGCCAGATTGGTTTTGCCCCTTTGGCGCATTCTTTGCAGGGGCAGAAACTGCTCGTGTGGATTGAGGAAGGGGAGAACTTCTTTGCCGGTGCGGAGCTCCCTCTCCCCCAGAAAATCGAATTGACCATTCCGCTGCTGGGGGAGCACCAGGTGGAGAATGCGGCCACGGCCTGGGGCGCGCTCCAGGTGGCTCAGCGGCTTGGTTTGGCCTGCGATGCCGCGGCTATTCAGAGAGGGTTTGCCCAGGTCTCCTGGCCGGCACGCTTTGAGGTGCTGCATCGGAATCCTGCTCTTGTGGTGGATTGTGCCCATAATCGGGATTCGGCGGAGAAGCTGGCGCATACTGTTGCCACCTACTTCCCCAAACGCCAGGTTATTCTTATCTTTGGCGCATCGGAGGACAAAGACGTTTCGGGGATGTTGGAAGCCCTTTTGCCGCTTGCTAAGGAGGTCATTTTCACCCGTTCCTACCATCCGCGCGCAATGGAGGCCGAAAAACTGGCGGAGATAGCTCGCCCTTACGGGAAACTCCAGCGGGTCATCCCTACCGTGGAGGAGGCGTTAGAAGTGGCCTTGAGGGAGGTGGATGAAGGAGACCTTGTGTTGGCGAGTGGCAGCATCTTCATCGCTGCCGGAGTGCGGCAAGTTTGGCGCGAAAGAGTGCAAGTGCATTATAGCCGTTGATACACAGACAGCTTTCCTTAGGATGTGAAGCGTGATGAAAAAAGACGTTCCGTGGTATTCAGAAGAAGACGAAGAAGAATTTAACGAGGCTTTGCACTATCGCACGGAAGAGCTCTATCGCGTTCCCGATGCCGAGCCTGATGAGGAAGGGTTGATTGAGTGTCCAGTGTTACCCTTGCGCGACCTGGTGGTCTTCCCGCGCATGGTCTCACCGGTCTTTATCTCTCAACCCATGGCTTTGATGGCCGTGGAGGAGGCTCAAGCAAACGATCAGACGGTGATTGCGCTTACGCAGCGCGACCCGGAGGTGGAAGAACCGGGTCCGCCAGATTTCTACCCGGTGGGAGTAGAAATGGCCGTGGGACGCTTGCTCAGTATGCCGGATAACTCCAATTCGGCGCTGGTGCAAGGTCGGCGACGGGTGGAAGTGGTCGAATTTGTGCAGCGCAAGCCGTTTCTCGTGGCGCGTGCCCGTCCCATCGAAGAACGCGTGGAGATCAACCGCGAGGTGGATGCCAGTATGCGCACCGCGCTGGAGATGTTCCACAAGTGTGTCCAGCTCGACCGCAGTTTACCGGAAGAAGCCTACCTCTACGCCATCAACATTGATCATCCCGGTTGGTTGGCGGATATGATCGTTACGGCGATTGCTCCGCCGCTGGAGACGCGTATCGAGTTGCTGGGCATCCTCGACCCGCTGGAGCGGTTGCAGCGGGTGATTGGCCTACTGGCCAAAGAGGCCGATGTGCTCGAACTGGAGGATGAGATTCACAGCCGGGCTCAGAGCGAGGTGGATCGCTCGCAACGGGAATTCTATCTGCGGGAGCAGATGAAGGTGATCCAGTCCGAATTGGGGGAGACCGACCCCTGGGCGCGGGAGATCAATGAATTGCAAACCCGCATCGAAAGCGCCGGATTGCCGGAGGAGGTGCTGGCGCGGGCGCTCAAAGAGGTGGAACGACTGAGCCAAATGCCTCCCATGTCACCGGAGGTGGGTATCCTGCGCACGTATATCGAGTGGATCCTGGAACTGCCCTGGACGAACGCTACCGAAGATAACTTGGATGTCGCCCACGCCGCGGCTATCCTAGAGCGTGACCATTATGGCCTGCCACGCGCCAAAGAGCGCATTCTCGAATACATCGCTGTGCGCAGCCTGAAACCGAAACGCCTACGTCAGCCCATCCTGTGCTTCCTCGGCCCACCGGGGACCGGCAAGACTTCCCTGGGGCGCTCGATTGCCGAAGCGCTGGGACGCAAGTTTGTACGTCTTTCGTTGGGTGGGGTGCGCGATGAGGCCGAGATACGCGGGCATCGGCGCACCTACATCGGCGCCCTACCGGGGCGCATTTTGCAGACCATGCGCCGCGCTGGCACGATCAACCCGCTCTTCATGTTGGACGAGGTGGACAAACTCGGCCAGGATTTTCGCGGCGATCCGGCGGCAGCCTTACTTGAAGTGCTCGACCCGGAGCAGAATCACGCCTTTTCTGACCACTATCTGGAGATCCCTTACGATCTATCCAAGGTGATGTTCATCACCACAGCGAATACCACGGCCACCATCCCGCCGGCTTTGCTCGACCGTATGGAGATCATCGAGTTCCCTGGCTATATCGAAGAAGAGAAACTGGAAATCGCCCGCCGCTTTTTAATCCCGCGTCAGCTCGAGGAGAGCGGTTTGGAGAAGGAAGAACTACGCTTTAGTGAGGAGGCCATTCGGCGCATCATCCGCGAGTATACCTATGAGGCTGGGGTGCGCAACCTGGAACGAGAGATCGGGCGCATCTGTCGCAAAGCGGCCCGCCTGAAGGCGGAGGGCAAACGCTACCCTCACCGGGTGGAGGCGGCTGCCATCGAGCGCTTCCTCGGCCCTCCCCAGTTTTTCAATCTGGAAGCCGAGTTGCAGAACGAGGTGGGAGTGGCTACAGCCCTCGCTTGGACAGAAAGCGGCGGTGAGATCATGCCGGTGGAGGTGTTGCTCATGGAGGGCAAGGGCAACCTGCAGATCACCGGCCAAGTGGGGAACATCATGCAAGAATCGGTGCAGGCGGCGCTTTCGCACCTGAAGTACCGCGCCCGCACCTTAGGGATTGACCCGGCGATATTTGAGCAGGTGGATATTCACCTCCACATCCCGGAAGGCTCCATCCCCAAAGACGGTCCCAGTGCCGGGATCACCATATACACCGCCCTCGCTTCGGCCTTCACCGGGCGACCGGTGCGCCGCGAGGTGGGCATGAGCGGGGAGATCACCCTGCGGGGGCGGGTGTTGCCGGTCGGGGGGGTGCGCGAGAAGGTGCTGGCGGCTCACCGCGCCGGCTTGAAAACGGTCATCCTGCCCCAGAAGAACATGAAGGATTTGGTGGATGTGCCCAAGCGGGCGCGCAGCGAGTTGACCATCCTGGCTGTAGAACACGTGGACCGGGTGCTGGAG
>VSSL01000354.1_pt1 | contig 13603 bp, 9 predicted proteins | sample 4557531 | NCBI WGS metagenome assembly VSSL01 (sample SAMN10986726, study PRJNA523729) | hot springs metagenome | isolation source: hot springs | place: India:Timba, Gujarat | collected 2018-05-31 | reverse complement strand
AGATTGATTTCGGGCCACAGGGGCAGAACCCCTTTGACCACTTTCCTTTCTGGCTCAAGCTGGTGGTCGATTCCACCGGTATTTACCGGATCACCGGACAGGAACTGGCACAGGCCGGAGTTGGTTTAAGTGGACTCGACCCCCGAACTGTCGGATTGTGGACTGTGCGCCGTAATCCCCTTACCGGAAATTATCCCGACACCTTCAACCCGGTTGCACTGATGATTACCGGCACCGAAGACGGTCGGTTTGATCCCGGTGATACCCTGATTTTCTATGCGCTTGGTGCCGACTACTGGATGAGTGACTGTTCCACCCATGTTCATAATCTTTACACCGGCGAAAATGTTTACTGGCTTACCTGGGGTGCAGGTTCAGGCCGGCGCATTCCCGGCGGTTTCGGGCCTGATACCGCCGGCACGCCGGTCCGCTGGCAGGAACGGGATGTGCTGCATCAGGAGGTTGATGCGGACTGTCCGGCGCGTGCCGGGCTTTTGTGGATCTGGGCGACACTGGATAAACCTGCAGACCGGACCAGCACCTCGTTTACCTGCAGGCTGGATTTGAAATATCCGGTGCAGATTGAACGCATCCGGGGCAGGCTGTATAACGAGACCGCCCAGAACGAGATTGAGGTGCTGTTCAACAACCGCCCGGTTTCCAGATTCCAGTTTGCTCAGTCACCTTATCCGGCACCGTATGATTTTGTCGTTGACTCCTTACTGCCAGCTGACTTCCGGACGAACATTCTGGAACTGCGTCTGAGCGGAAACGGAGAAAAGAGGGTGCACCTTGACTATCTGCAGATCAGATACCGGCGCCGGCTCTCGCTGGCAGCCGGACCGCTCAGTTTTTATGTTGATGATACGGGCAGATTCCGGTTCCGGATCATTGATGTCCCGGTGCGACCGCTGATTCTGGATGTTACCGATCCGGACAATCCGCGGGCGATTCTGGATTTTGAGTTTCATGGTGACACCGCTCAATTCTGCTGTCAGGTCCGGAAAAGAACCCTTTTCGCCATTGCCACTCCGCAGCAGCTGCGCCGGGTTAAACGGCTCGAGTTGAAGCGGCCCGGCAGGCTCTGGGCAGGACCGCCGGCCGATTATTACATTATCACCCCGCGGGAGTTTCTGCCCGCTGCGAGCGAGCTTGCCCGTTACCGGAATGGCAGGATACCGGGAGTCAGCAATGGACGGGCTGAGGCGGTGGTGCTCGATGATATCTATGATGAGTTCAATTTCGGACTCAGTGAACCCCGGGCGGTCAAGCGGTTTCTGCAGGAGAAGCGTCCCGGATATGTGCTGCTGGTTGGCGATGCCACCTATGATTACCGGAACAATCTGAGAAGGACTCAGACTCCGGGTGTGCCCACTTATGAAATTGGCGAGGGGTTCAATCCTGAATCCGGAGACCGCCGGACACTGGCGCTTGATGCCTGGTATGCGGACCTGGAGGGTGAAGGTGCAAGCCCGGATCTGATTTTAGGCCGGGTGTGTGTCCGCTCCGGATATGAGCTGCGGGAATATGTCCGGAAGGTGATTGAGTATGAGAATCAGCCCGCCGGCTACTGGCACAGACGGTTTTTTCTGCTGGCAGATGACGAATACCAGCGCTATCCGGACCGGCCCGATGAACTCCGTTTTCGCCATATTGAGCAGTGTGAAGGGATCGGGGTGATGGCAGGGGACCGGTTTGATCTGGTGAAGGTATATCTTACTGAATTCCCTTTTCTGGGACCCAAAAGCAAGCCGGGTGCCAATCAGGAGCTGATGCGGCAGTTGAACCTCGGGGCGCTCATCTGGTTTTTCTTCGGTCACGGCTCGGCATTTGCCTTGACTCATGAGGAGGTGCTGACGGTGAACCGGCTCTCGGATATCAGCAATGGCAGCCGGACGCCCTTCTGCTTTATGGGCAGCTGTTCAGTCGGCAGGTTTGATGACACCCGGCAGGAGTGCATCGGGGAGGAGCTGGTGCGAATGTCCGACGGTGCGATTGCCTGCGTTGCCGCCTCAACCGCCACACCTTCCGGGAATAATCTGGTCTTTGCCCGCAATCTGCTGGCACCACTGCTCAGTGCGGGCGATACCGCACGCAGTATCGGATTCTGCTTCTTTCAAGCCTGGCCTACAGACCGGAGCTACCATCTCTTCGGTGATCCGGCAGTCAGACTGCAGATTCCGCGCCTTAATCCGGAACCACCGGTGCTCAAACCTGAGACGCTGGCAACCGGCAGCAGGTTCCGGGTGCGCTCACTGCTGGCAGTGGAGAAGGCAAACACCGAATGGCGTCTTTTCGGTCCGGTCCTGAACCGGACTTACAATTCGCCGCTGGGCATAAGTGCCGGTTATTCTCTGCCCGGTTCTGAGCTGGCAAGGGGCAATTTCCGGTTAAGGGATGGCAGATTTTACTGCGAAGGTATCTTTCCGCGTGGGATAGTAGCAGATACGATATTTACCGGCAACGGATATTATGCCCCTCTGCCCGGCTCCTGCCGGTTCAGTGCGGTCCTTGCCACCGATTCCGGTCCGCTGGGGGTTTTAAGGGACAGAATTGAGTTTACAACCGCCCTGACTCCGGCGACCGACAGCGCCGGGCCGAGCGTTATATTCCGTTATCAGGGCAGGGTGCTGAAGGATGATGATTTACTGCCGGCAGATGCGCAGCTGGAGATTGTGCTTGAGGACCCTTCCGGTATTCTGCTCGCGCCGATTCCCGGTATGGAACCGGTGCTGATGCTCAATGATTACCGGAATACAATACCGCTTGCGGACCGGCTGATTTTTGACGACAGCTCCTATTCCTGCTGCCGGTGTCGGGTGCAGTTGAACCTTGAGGGTCCGCAGGACTCAATTTTTGTCTCGGCTGCGGACAACCTCCTGAACTCCAGCCGGGTGGGGTTGCGGCTCAGACCGGTGGTCTCCAGTGTGCTGAAACTGGATTCGGTCCTGGTCTATCCCAATCCGGTCCGGGGCACCGCATTCTTCACCTTTACCCTCAGCCAGCCGGCAGCGGTGCGGATCCGGATCTGGACCCTCAGTGGCAGACTGGTCCGCGACCTCGGGATTCAGCCGTGCGGGTTCGGTTACAATCAGATTTTCTGGGACGGGAATGATGGGCAGGGGGTGCCGGTTGCAAACGGTATCTATCTTTTTACCGTGACTGCCGAATTCCGGAACGGAACCGATGTGCAGCGGGTTGCGGTCCGGGATAAACTGCTGGTGCAGCGGTAACACCGGTGTCAGGGGTATGCTTGACCTGAGCTAACGGTTGCTTAATATTTATATATCAGGATAAGTAAAGGAGGTCCGATAATGAAGCGCAGAGTCTACTGGCTGCTGGTGCCGGTTGTCTTCAGTCTGGTATCAGCGAGCCAGAATCCGGGCGCGGTCTTTCTCATCATCTGGCCCGCTGCCCGTCCGACATCTCTTGCCGGTGCATTCACCGCAATCAGCGATGACGCCTCGGGTCTTTATTACAACCCCGGCGGGATGGCATTTCTCAACGGCACCAATGCCACCCTGATGCATTGCAACTGGCTGCCCGGCCTCTGGCCCGGAATGTATTATGAGTATGCCGGAGTGGCACACAACTTTCCGGGTAAGGGTACTGCGGGCTTTAATTTCATCTATCTCACCACCGGCGAGACCGATGTGATCAACGAGCGGGGTGAGTTTCTGGGCAGGTATACGACCTTTGACCTCGCGCCGACACTCGGTTACGCCTTCCCGGTACTGCCCAATCTGGGCGTGGGCATCTCTGCCAAACTGATTTATTCCTTTCTGGTGCCGGACTGGGTATGGAAGGTGATGCCGGAGCTGGGGATTGAGGCGGGAGGCACCGGCATCAGCTGGGCATTTGATGCCGGGGTGCTTTACAAACCGGTTCATTTTCTCAATGTCGGAGCGTCTTTTGCAAACCTCGGACCCAATATCTCCTACACCTCCTCCGGCGAGTCGGACCCGCTGCCCCGGATGCTGCGGGTCGGGCTGGCTTATTATCCGCTCAAGCGTGATATGTTTACGGTTGCAATCACCCCGGAAATCACGAAACTCATGGTCGGGGTTTTCTCCGATTCTACCAAGAGCTTCGGTGAGCAGTTTGCTGCGGAATGGCGCGATGCCTGGAAAAGTCTGGGTGTGGAAGCCGGGGTGAATCTGGATGTGGTTGCCGCCTTTCTCCGGCTCGGCTATTTTGAGGATGTTACCGCCCAGCGTGGCGGACTGGTTTTTGAAAAGGATGGCCAGACCTATCACTACAGTGTCCAGGACCTGCTGACCCGGCGCGGGCTCGGCTCATTCAAATCACTCGGCTGGACCTTTGGTGCCGGCATCCGGTTTCAGCGCTTCCAGTTTGACATCGGGGTAGACCAGTTCATCTACGACTTCTCCACCTCCAACTACAAGTTTTCATTTTCCTACCAGTTTTAGTGCGGATACAACTGCGCTCCTCCTGAAATCCGGCTCATGGCAAATCTGACGATTGTCGGAACACAGTGGGGTGATGAAGGCAAGGGCAAAATTGTTGATCTGCTTGCCCGGACCGCACAGCTGGTGGTCCGGTTCCAGGGCGGTCCGAATGCGGGTCATACGGTCTGCTCGCCCCGGGGCAGATTCACATTTCATCAGGTGCCCTCCGGCATCCTCTATGCCCGGACCCGCTGTGTCATCGGACTGGGCTGTGTCCTTGACCCCTTCCGGCTCAATGAGGAGCTGAGCGAAATTGAGAAACAGGGTGTCCGGGTGGAAAAAAGGCTGTTCATTGACCGCCGGACCCATCTGATTCTGCCTTATCACCGGGTTCTGGACCGGCTTCAGGAGGAACAGCTGGCAGACCGCAGAATCGGCACTACCGGCAGAGGCATCGGACCGGCATACGGGGACAAGTATGCCCGGATCGGAATCCGTGCGGGTGATCTGCTCAATGAGGACCGGTTTGAGGAGAAACTCCGGCGCAATGTGGCAGCTGCCAACTTCCGGCTGATGGAGGTTTACAAGGCAGAACCGCTGAACTTCAAGCAGGTCTTCACCGAATACTGGGAGGCGACCCGCGGGCTGACACCGATGATTGTTGACTGCACCCTGCTGGTTGAGCAGGCGCTCCGGCAGGACCGGCGGGTGCTGTTTGAAGGTGCCCAGGGCACCCATCTGGACATTGACCTCGGCTCCTATCCCTATGTTACCACCTCCTCAACCGTGGTTGCGGGTGCGGCGCTGGGCAGTGGTATCAGCCCGTTCTGGCTGGAGGAGGCGGTCGGGGTTGCCAAGGCTTACACAACCCGGGTGGGTGCGGGTCCGTTTCCGACCGAACTGCAGGAAAAGGAAGGGGAACAACTGCGGGAGCTGGGAGCGGAATACGGTGCCACCACCGGCAGACCAAGACGCTGCGGCTGGTTTGATGCCGGACTGGTCCGGGCAGCGGTGCGCTACAACCGGCTCAATGCGCTGGTCATCACCAAACTTGATGTCCTGGACTCCCTGCCCGAAATCAGAATCGGCACCGGCTACCGGTATCAGGGGAAAAGGGTCCGGGAGTTTGACCCGTTTCTGGCAGAGGGACTTGAGCCCGAGTATATCACCCTGCCCGGCTGGTGCGAGCCGACTTCAGGCTGCCGGCGCTATCAGGACCTGCCGGTCCGGGCAAAAAGGTATATTGAGAAGATTGCCCAGCTCGTGGACTGTCCGGTGGCGATGGTTTCGGTCGGCTCCGGAAGGGAGCAGACCGTAATCGTGGATGCAAGGAGGCTCAGATGGCTGAAATCCGGCTGATGCAGCGGATTCTGGCGTCAAACGATGCCCTGGCAGAAAAACAGCTCAGCCTGCTCAACCGGCACCGGGTTTTGAGCATCAACATCATGTCCGGACCGGGTGCGGGCAAGACCAGCCTGATTGAAAGGACGGTTCAAGAGTTCAAGGACCGCTACCGGCTCTGGGTGATTGAGGGTGACATTCAGGGGGGATCTGGATGCGCGCCGGGTGGTGGCGCAGGGTGTGGGCTGTACCCAGCTCAACACTCAGGGCGCCTGCCATCTTGACGGCATGATGCTCGAACCGGTGTTTGCCGGGCTGGAGCTGGAGGGGCTTGATCTGCTCATCATTGAAAATGTGGGCAATCTGGTCTGTCCGGCAGAGTTCCGCCTGCCTGCCCATTATAATGTTACACTCATCTCCACGCCTGAGGGCAGTGACAAGCCGGCAAAATATCCGCTCATGTTCTCAAAATCGGATGTGATTATCATCAACAAGATTGACCTTCTGCCTTATGTTGAATTCAGCATTGAGCAGTTCAGCCGGGCGGTGCGCAAACTCAAGCCCAGAGTGCCGATAATTCAGCTTTCCTGCCGCACCGGCGCCGGACTCAGGGAGTGGCTTGACTGGCTGGAGGGCGCGCTGAAAAAGTTCCACAGAAAAACAGCCGGCAGGGGGAGATAGCGATGCTGGAGCTTGACCGTAACACCGCCATGAATCTGGCGATTGAGCAGGCGCTCAGGGCGATTGAAAACGGTCAGGCACCATTCGGCTGTGTCCTGGTTAAAGATGGCAGGGTGATTGCCCGCGCCCACAACACGGTCTGGCATGACACCGACCCGACCGCCCATGCGGAGATCAATGCGCTCCGGACCGCCTGCCACCAGCTCGGGACAATTGATCTTTCCGGCGCCGAGCTCTACACCACCTGCGAGCCCTGTCCGATGTGCTATACCGCAGCACACTGGGCAAGGGTCAGCCGGATCATCTTCGGTGCCCGGATTGAGGATGCCCGGAATGCGGGATTTAACGAACTGCCAGTCTCCAATGAGACGCTCAACCGGTATAACCCGGCTCCGCCTGAACTTGTTCCCGGCTTCATGGCAGAGGAGTGCCGGCGCCTGTTTGAACTGTGGAAACAGCTCGGTTCGGGCAGACCCTATTAGCGATGAAAAAGTTTCTCCTTGAGGAGCCGGTTGAGGTTGTCGGACCAAAAGGTCACAAGCACCGGTTGATCAAACACTTCTGCAAGGGATGCAGAATCTGTATTAACTTCTGTCCAACTCAGACCCTGGGGCTGGATGAGCGGTTCCGGATTGCGGTTGTGTATCCGGAGCGGTGCATCGGCTGCCGGATGTGCGAACTCCGCTGTCCGGACCTGGCGATCTTTGTTACGCCCGCAAAAAAGAGATGAGACAGCTCCTTTCCGGGAACGAAGCCTGTGCCATCGGTGCGATCCGTGCCGGGGTGCGGTTCTTTGCCGGCTATCCGATTACCCCTTCAACCGAGATTGCCGAATACCTTGCCCGGGAACTGCCCAGAGTGGGCGGGACCTTCATCCAGATGGAGGATGAAATCGGCTCAATCTGCTGTATGAACGGAGCAACCGCTGCCGGGCTGAAGGCGATGACCGCCACCTCGGGTCCGGGCTTTTCCCTGATGCAGGAGGGGATCGGCTATTCGGTGATGGCAGAACTGCCCTGCATCATTGTCAATGTGATGCGGGGCGGACCCGCAACCGGCACTCCGACCCGCACCTCGCAGGCGGATGTGATGCAGGCACGCTACGGCACCCATGGTGACCATCCGATTGTTGCCCTCTGTCCCTGGAGTGTGCGCGAATGCTTTGACCTGACGGTTGAGGCGGTCAACATCTCGGAACGGCTCCGGATCCCGGTGATTGTGCTGATGGATGAGATTGTGGGCCATATGCGCGAGGTGGTGGAACTGCCTGAGACGGTAAAACTGTGGCAGCCGGCAAAACCGAAACCACCCCGGGAAGATTATTACCATTATGATGATACCAACAACTATGATGCTGCGATTGCCAGCTTCGGCGAGGGCTACCGGATTCACCTCACGGGCCTGACCCATCGCAAGGACGGCTTTCCCACTGACGAGCCGGAGATTATCAAGTGGAACCTGGACCGGCTGAGGGCAAAGATTGAGGAAAACCGGAGCTGGCTCTGGGACCTGGACTATCAGGACCTGGGTTCAGAGACGGTAATTGTCTGCTATGGCAGTGCTGCCCGTTCTGCCATGGAGGCAAAGCATCAGGTTGAGCTCAAAACGGGCCGGAGGATCGGCATCCTGCGCCTGCGCATGCTCTGGCCCTTTCCCAGCCAGCGGCTGATCGGGCTATTGCGCTCGGCACGGCGGGTGATTGTCCCGGAGATGAACCAGGGACAGCTCTATCGCGAGGTGGAGCGGACCGTCAACCTGAATGTTTCAGTGGTTTCGGTCCAGCGCTATGACGGCGAGATGCTCACCCCGGAGGAGATCATTGCTGCAATATGATTGACATCACTCAGGACCGGTTCCTCAACTTCTTCCGGCTCGATGAGCGGTTTCCCCATATCCTCTGTCCGGGCTGTGGCATCGGCACGATTATGGGCACAATGGTCCGGGCGTTTATTGACCTCGGCATCAGTCAGGATGAGCTGTGTGTCATCTCCGGGATCGGCTGCTCCTCCCGGGTCCCGGGCTATCTCGACTGCGACACCTTCCACACCCTGCACGGCAGAGCCCTGCCGGCTGCGACCGGGGTCAAACTGGCAAAGCCCGAACTCAAGGTGGTGGTGATCGGCGGGGACGGCGACATCATGGCGATCGGCGGTAACCACTTCATCCACACCGCCCGGCGCAACCTGGACATCACCGTCATCGTCGTCAACAACTTTACCTACGGCATGACCGGCGGTCAGTATTCACCGACCACTCCGACCCATGAGAAGGCGTCCACCGCACCCTTCGGCAATGTGGAGCGGTCCTTTGATGTCTGCTTCATCGCCAAGGCGGCAGGTGCGATGTTTGTTGCCCGCAGCACCACCTTCCATGTCGCCCACCTCAAGAAGATGATCGAGCTGGCGCTCAACAAGAAGGGGTTCAGCGTCGTTGAGGTCATCTCCCAGTGTCCGACCTTCTACGGGAGATATCAGGGCATCGGCGATGCGGTGAAGATGCTTGAGTGGCTCAAGAGCCGTTCGGTTGATGTCAGCAGGGTGCCGGACCCCTGGCAGGTCAGGGACAAGTTCGTCATCGGTGTCCTCCATGACCAGCAGGAGGTCCCGCCCTATACTGAGCTCTACCAGTCGGTCCGGGAAAGGGCAAAGGGATGAAGAAGTTTGAAATCCGGCTTGCGGGTACCGGCGGCCAGGGGGTGATTCTGGCAAGCGTGATTCTGGCGGAGGCGGCCGGGGTCTATGAGGGCTGGTATGCGGTCCAGACCCAGAGCTACGGACCGGAAGCCCGGGGCGGGGCGTCGCGTGCGGATGTCATTATCTCCGATCAGCCGATCCTCTATCCCAAATGCCGGAAACTGGACCTGCTCGTCGGCCTGAGCCAGCAGGCGATTGACAGATACCTCCCGGACCTCAAAATCCGCGGCCTGGCGGTCATTGACGAATTCTATGTCCGGGAATGTCCCCATCCCCAGACTCTGTGTCTGCCCCTCTCCCGGACCGCCCGGGAAAAGCTGGGCAGGGAACTCTTCACCAACATCCTCACCCTCGGTGCGATTGCCAGAATCACCGGACTGGTCAGCCTCGAATCGCTCAAAAAGGCGGTCGCCACCCGGGTGCCGAAACAGTTTCTCGACTTCAACACCAGAGCGCTCGAGGCGGGCTGGGAACTGGGGGCAGAGGTGAAACCGGCTCCGGCGGTTCAATTCTGAACCGCATTGATTTTCCATCAGGTGGTTACCGGATGCATCTGTTCCAGCTGTTCCACAACCCGCTGGGCAATTTTTTCAATCCGTTCCCATTCAATATCTTCCAGATACTTAGGGAGTTTACTTTTTAGCGCCGCCCGGATTTTTGAGCGTATCTGTTCCCTCTTGTGCCATTCCGCAATTCGGACATAGGGTCCGATTTCTCCGGCGATCTCGCGGGCAATCTTTCGGATGTCGGCATTTTCGGCAAAAATATCCTGATCCAGCATCAGCAGGTCATAGAATGCCAGCTCCTCTTCAGACAGCCCCAGTTGCCTGCCCTCTTCAATCTTGGTCCGGAACTCCCGGGCGATATTAATCAGCTCATCAATTACTGCGGTGGTGGTGATCAGCTGGACATTGTATTTTTTGATCAGTTCCTTGAGCAGTTGAAGCAGTGAACTGTAACGCGCCGGGTTGGAGCGGAGCCGGGCGGTGATTTGATCCCGGAGAATCCTGATCAGGACCTCAGCGGCGTAATTCTTAAATTCCATCTGCCGGAACCGGGCAAGGAACTGTTCATCCAGAACCGAGATATTCGGTTTATCCTTGCCGAGCAGCTGCATAACATCAACCGGCTCCTGAGCGGCGATACTCTGGGAGATCAGCTGATTGATCTCATGTTCCAGATCGCGCATTACCGCTCTGATTTCCCGGACACTGTAGCGCACGAGCATCTTCTTGACCATCTCCAGAAACTGGAGGTCGGTGCTGATCCGGATTGTCTCCGGATGGGGACAGGCAAGGGCATACAGCTTTTTCAGGGCGGTAAAATTCTTCAGGAACCGCTTCTGAGTCTCCTCATCCCGGGCAACCCGCTCATAGGCAGCCATGGTCAGATTGTGAATCTGCTCCTGGGTCAGCTCCCGCCAGTTCCTGAAATCAATCCCGGCAAAAAGCGCCATGACCACATCATATTTCTCCCTGATCAGGGCGATAATTTCACTGATGTTGGTCAGGATCTGCCGATCGCTGACCGTGGCATACAGCCCGAGTGAGGTGCGCAGGTAATCGGCAATGCCGATATAGTCAACGATCAGTCCGCCCGGCTTGTCCTTAAATACCCGGTTGACCCGGGCAATCGCCTGAATCAGTGAGTGCCCCTTCATCGGCTTGTCAAAATACATCGTATGCAGACAGGGGGCATTGAAACCGGTGAGCCACATATCCACAACAATCACCATCTCCAGCGGTGAGTCCGGATTTTTGAACCGGAGTGCGATTTCATCCAGCTCGGGCTTGCGGCGCAGATGGGGGTGGAATTCCGGCGGGTCCTGGGCGGGATTACCGGACATCACCACCGCCACCTCCCATTCCGGCTTCAGATTTCTGATTTTATCATAGAGCCGGACCGCCACCTGGCGAGAAATGGTAACCACCAGCGCCTTGCCTTTTAGTCCTTGCCTGCGACTGGCAAAATGACTGACGATGTCAGCAGCGATTTTATTCAGCCGGTCCTCGGCAAGCATCAGCCGTTCCAGCCGGGCGAACTTTCTCTTCAGCGACTCCTTCGTCTCCGGGTCCGCAGCCACCCTTTCTGAGATCTCCTCAAACTCCTCATTGATGAATTCATTGGTCAGATGCAGTTCTGCCAGGCGCGGTTCATAATAAATCGGGACGATGACATTGTGCCTGATCCCCTTGTCCATCGTATAAACACTGAGCGGTTCACCGAAGACGATGTAGGTATCCCGGTCCTCAAGTTCAATCGGCGTGGCGGTGAAGCCGAGAAAGCAGGCATTGGGCACTGCCCGGCGGATATTCTGAGCAAGCTTCCGGTATTGACTGCGATGCGCCTCGTCGGCAACAACGATCAGATTCCTCCGGTCGGTCAGGAACGGGAAATCGGTCTCCTTACGGCTGCCGAACTTCTGAATCGTAGCGAAGATGATACCGCCACCGGCGGTCCTCAGTGCATTCTGCAGGTTCCGGATGCTTTCTGCCCGGCGCGCAAGAATGAGGTCGGAAAATACTGAATACAACTGTTCATCCAGCTCATTGCGGTCGGTGATAAAGACAAGGAGCGGATTGTTCAGCTCGGGCTGTTTCAGCACCTTGCGGGCATAATACAGCATCGTCAGTGACTTGCCGCTGCCCTGAGTGTGCCAGATCACCCCGATGCGCCGTTCCTCCGGTGTCCTGCCGGTGGTTACGCACTCAACGGTTTTGGCGACTGCCCGGCGCACCGCATAAAACTGATGGTAAAAGGCGATCTTCTTCTCGTAAACTGTGCCGTTCTTTTCATAAATGACAAAATCCCGGATGAACTCCAGCAGATGTTCGGGCGTGAAAAGGCCGGTTAACAGCACCTTCAGGCTGGAAAGCTCCTCACCGGTTGTCCTGCTGAAGTACCGGCAGTGGCCGTATTCGTCAATTTCGCTGATATTCAGGTCGTCATCGCTGTTAATGCCCTCCCAGACGGTAAAGTAGGACCAGTCGCTGGAGATAGAGCCGTATTTCGTTTCAACCCCATCCGAGACCGCAAGAATCTGGGCATAGACATAAAGCTGGGGAATTGCCGTTTTCTTTGCCTGCAGTTCATTAAAGGCATCGCGGGCGGTCTCTTCGGCATTAAAACTTTTCAGCTCAAATATCGCAACCGGAATGCCGTTGATGAATACCACCAGGTCCGGGCGCCGATGTTCACCAGGAGTATAAAGACACTCAACCTGAAACTGATTGGCAACCAGAAAATCGTTATTTTGCGGGTTGTTAAAATCAACCAGCCAGACCAGGCGGGTCGTTTCCCGGTTTCCCTCCCTGAGGGTCAATTTTACACCGTTTACGAGCATTTCGTAGAAGAGTTTGCTTTTCATCACCAGGTCCGGATGCTCCAGTTCGGTAATCTTCCGGTAAACCTGCCGGCACCCCTCATCATCAAGCCAGGGGTTAAGCCTTTTGATTGCTTCTTTAAATCTCTGTTTCAATATCACAGCTTGATATGAAATCCGCTCATTATTTTCCGGTGATAAATCCCCGCCGTAACAATAGCAATAACCAAGCTTGACCAGCCAATCGGTTGTCGGCTTTTCTACAAGTTCGGATTCAGTAAGTTGGCCCATTTTATCTGTCAATTGCCATTAAAACACCAATAAAATATTATTCTTTTTGTTTAGCAGATTCTCTCACACAACCAAGTAAAAGCAATACTTGGAAAATTCTGTCAGCAATTATTCTGTTAAATTCTTTAGGATTACTTATTCCATGACAGATATTGTTTCTAATGTTCAAACCGCGGGGGTCGGTTAATACAGTTCGCAGGTAAATGCATACATCCTCAGTAAGGGCAAGATTTATACCCTCCTCCCGTAATAATTCATCGAGTGTTTTGTAAAAATATCCGCCCACGCGATTCGGCTTCAAAGTTGGAATTCCAATTTTTTCTGCCAGATTTCTTATCCCGGCTTCAATCTGGGGAACAAGAAGATGAAGTGCGCTATCATAATCACCGTTCAGATAAAATTCTATTCCGCGAGACAAAATATCTTTCTGGTGTTCATCAAATACAGGGGACAAGTATAAAAATTCGACGACATCTTGTGGAGTTATATTGAATTTTACCCTTGATTTATCTATTACCAGTTGTAAAAATGGAGTTTCAAATTGTAAATTTTGGCGTATCTGATTAACAATATTTCCTTCAATGTCTTCTCTTAATACACCTATTGTTGCCACGGAGCGACCGTCGTGGTCCATTATTTGCTTAGAAATTAAAAATAATAATGGAGCTTGGGATTCTAAGTCTTTAAGCTGTTTTTCAATTCTGTCTTTTTGTGGAGTGAAATTCATAGCAATCTTGGTGAATGTAACTTGCAGGTTATTCTCCCAGAAAAAACTTTCAATAAAATCCTCCAGTTCTTTCTTGGGAATTTCCACCGGGAATTCGATCCTTTTAAGTTCAGAATATGCTCTCGCATTTAATGTTTTT
>VSSL01000353.1_pt1 | contig 13624 bp, 13 predicted proteins | sample 4557531 | NCBI WGS metagenome assembly VSSL01 (sample SAMN10986726, study PRJNA523729) | hot springs metagenome | isolation source: hot springs | place: India:Timba, Gujarat | collected 2018-05-31 | reverse complement strand
ATTCAGAAGTCACCGGATCGCGTCCGTTCCTACTTCCAAAACGAAACGACAAAATATGCTGCTTAATATGTCCGGACAATTATTGGACAATTAATAAGTTGGAAGTGGAGGATACTGAATGGGATTCTTTTTTGCAGGACTCCCCCTTGGGCCAATATCCCCAAAGCAGCACATGGGCCCGCTACAAACAGGCCACCGGCTGGAATTGCTTTCGTCATGTGATTCGACGCGATGGCATGATTATTGGAGGCTTTCAGCTGCTATGGAAAAAGACCCCCATCGGGCGGATCGGCCATGTCAGCAAGGGGCCGGTCGCGAAGGACGAGGATCCCCGTCTGGTGGACGAGCTGGTCTCGGATCTCACCAAAAGCGGCCGGAGGCTTCGTCTTTTGGCGATCGTCGTCCAGCCTCCTAACTGCGGTTGGTTCACGGCAAGCCGTCTCCAACCCCCCTTGTTCCTTCCGAACCGCGTGCTCGAAATCATCACCGCCACCTTGCTGATCGAGGTCACAGGAGGGGCGCCCGTGATCGAGGCGCGCATGCGCAAGACCACAAGGAAATACCTTCGCCGGGCCGTCCGTGGCGGGGTCTGCGTTCGGGAGGGGACCGAGAATGATGTAGAGCTGTTTTTCGCTTTGATGGTGGAGACATGCAAACGGCAAGGCGTCGCGCCCAACCCCTCCGATCCTGCGGCGTTGAAAGCGCTCTGGGAAACCGAGGGCGAGGGAACAGGTGTTCGCTGCCGGCTTACGTTTGCCGAACACGGCGGCAAGGCCATCGCCGGGCTTTTCTGCATCGGTTTCGGCGACACCCTGACGCTATGGAAGAAAGGGTCTCTGCCCGAGTACCTGCCAAAACGGCCCGTTGAGCTCCTTTATCATGAATCGTTGGTCTGGGCGCAGTCATCCGGCTACCGGTTTTGCGATTTTGGGTCGATGAGCCGACACATCGCAGAGCGTCTTCTTGCGGGGAAAAAGCTCACGGAGGAAGAAAAAGGCAGCCGGGATTGGTTCAATTTGGGGTTCGGCGACACACCCTTATTGATGCCACAGGCTTGCTTCCATTTTCCCAATCACGCGCTGTCGTTCGGTTATCGGCTGTTGACCTCAAATCATCTCGCTCTCAAACTGCTCGGCCCGTGGGCACGCAGGCTTGGAACTGGTTGATTCCTCGAGGAATAGCAACGATTTTACTTTAACCCAGCGGAATACATAAGAATTGGCGTTGATTCCCTTTGATCGCATCCGAAATCGCCTTTTCTACAGCCTAAAGCCGATGATCCCTAGGTCGCTGCAATTGCTCTTGAGGCGGCGTTCGGCGGCTTGGAAACGACGCCGGTGCGCCGCAGCCTGGCCAATCGACGAGCGTGCAGCGGCCGCGCCCGAGGGCTGGTTCGGATGGCCCGGGGGCAAGCGTTTCGCTTTGGTCCTAACCCACGACGTGGATACAGCACGAGGGCAGGATCGTTGTCTTAAACTCGCCGAAATCGAAAAGAATCTCGGTTTTCGTTCTTCTTTTAATTTTGTGCCACGCCGTTATGAGGTCTCAGCGCTGATCAGGGAGGGGCTATCCGAGGAGGGATTTGAGATTGGCGTTCACGGCCTATATCACGATGGGAAATATTTCACCAGCCGCAGCCTTTTTCGCGAAAGAGCCCGACAAATCAATGTATATCTCCGGCGGTGGGGCGCCGTCGGTTTTCGGGCCCCTTCCATGCTCCACAACCTAGAGTGGATCGGGGATCTGGACATCGAATACGACGCCTCGACCTTTGACACCGACCCCTTCGAGCCGCAGGCCGACGGCATCGGGACAATTTTCCCTTTCCTCGTACCGCGAAGGGACGGCAGACCTCCTTACGTAGAGCTGCCTTACACCTTGCCTCAGGACTTCACGCTCTTCATCCTGATGTGCGAGGATGGCATCGACATCTGGAAGCATAAGCTCGCCTGGGTTGCAGATCACGGCGGGATGGCCCTGGTGAACGTACACCCCGATTACATGGCCTTCGGCGGGCGTCCCGGCATCGAGGAGTACCCTTCCGCTTACTACCGCGAGTTTTTGGAACACGTCCGATCCGCTTACGGGGACCGCTTCTGGCACGGCCTCCCCCGTGAGGTAGCCCGCTGGTCAGCCCGCCAAGCTTTAACAAAATCTATATGAACCGTTCCGTGATCTCCCACAGATCTGTCTCGTGTCCTCTGCGGGTATGCCACGTCGCCTATGCCTTCTACGAATCCGACACCCGGATCCGCATGTATGCCGAGGCTCAGGCGGCCCGGGGTGATCATGTGGATGTGGTATCGCTCCGCAGACCTGGCCAGGCCAAAAACGACCTGATTGAGGGAGTCCACGTCCATCGCATTCAGGAGCGTGTTGTCAACGAGCACACCCGGACGAAGTACCTGTTCCGCATTCTCAGATTTTTTGCGGCGTCGGCCTCTTTTTGGCCCAGAGAAGTTTCGACGCCTCCCGTCGCTATGATGTCCTTCATATACACTCGGTGCCGGACTTCGAGGTTTTTGCGGCCCTCGTCCCCAAACTCCGCGGAGCCGGGATCATCCTCGACATCCATGACCTCGTGCCGGAATTCTACGCCGGAAAGTTCGGCGTCAGCCGTTCCTCGGTGGTTTTCCGTGCCCTCCTGCTTGCCGAAAAAGTTTCGGCTTCCTTCGCCGATCATGTCATCATCGCGAATCATCTCTGGGAGGAGACCATCACCCAGAGGGCCGTGTCGCGAGAGAAGTGCTCAACTTTTCTAAACTACCCGACGCCGTATTTTTTTCGGCGTTACCCCCGCAGGCGAAACGATGGGAAAATCCGCCTGATCTACCCCGGAACGCTCAACCGGCATCAGGGCGTGGATATCGCCGTGCGGGCCTTCGATCTCATCCGGGCAAAAGTGCCTGGGGCGGAGCTTCACGTGTACGGTGAAGGACCGGAAAAAAACACCTTGAAACGCCTTGTGGCCGAGCTGGGCTTGGACAACCAGGTATTCATACGGGACGCGCTTCCGTTAGAGGAGATCATCCCGGCCGTCGCCGAAGCCGACATCGGCGTTGTGCCCAAGCGCGCAGAAGGCTTCGGCAACACCGCCTTCAGCACGAAGATTTTGGAATTCATGGCCCTGGGTCTACCCGTCATCGTGTCTCGCACGGCGATCGACAGTCACTACTTCAGCGAAGATATCGTTCGTTTCTTCGATCCGGGGGATGCGCGAAGCCTCGCCGAGGCGATGCGGGAACTCATCAGCGACCCAAGACGCCGCAAGGAGCTTGCCAACAGGGCCGCGGAGTTCGCCCGCGAGAATTCATGGGAAATAAAAAAAAGAAACCTATCTCCGGCTGACAGACCGCCTGGCAGGGTGCAGATGCAGATGAGAATAACCATCGTAAAATGCGGCCTGCCGAGCTATGCGGCTATCCGGCATCGGACGACGTGGATTCTGGCGGCTGCGACCGCGGGGGGAAGACGCTTGGGCTGACTTGCGCCGAGTTTTTTAGTTGGATTTAGGACTATGCCGTTCAGGGAAGCCCTGCCAATAAGGCTTGGAAAAACTTCCCGCCATTGTCGAGACGATCCCTCGGAGCAAGGTTCGGCGAAAAATCGATGGTCAATCCGGATGCAGCTTGACGGGGTTCGTCTCTTGTTGTCGATGCGCGATCTGCATTTTTCATGTCAAAGAAAACAACTGCATAAGGCTGCTGCATGATTTGGCAGAAAATGACGGTCGACGAATACGCCGCCTACGAAAAGGGGAACGGCACGCCTGTCGTCAAGGTCGGGGATGTATGGTGGCGCAGGGTTAAGCCGTTTTTCTATCGGCCTCTCTTCCTTTTTCAAACACTGGATATAGGTAAAAAAGTTCCATGCGGCGCCATCGGCTGGCAGCACAAAGTCGCGGATCCGAAATGTGCAAATTCGTGTATAAAGGTCATCGTTTTTGACAATATTGCTCATTATTCGCTGGAGTGCCTGAAAAGAAAGAAAAGATCGTTTGTTCGCAAAGCTCTAACCCGTCTGACGGTTGACGTGATCAAAGATCGTTCGCTGTTTTGCCGCGAAGCCTACGGAGTGTATCGCGCATTCTACGAACGCACGGGTTACCGCTGGAGAAAAGATAGATTAAAAAAAAGCGAGTTTGATGAATGGGGTGATCATCTATTTAAACATGACAAGGTTGTAATTCATGGCGTTTACCATGGCGAAATCCTGATTGCGGTAAACATCTCCTATCTAGTGGAAAACGTTCTTATTGATGCCGCGTTCTTTTCTACAAATGAAGGCTTGAGACTCGGAAGTTCAGATGTCGTTTGGCATAGAATACGAGAGGATGCCTCTCGTTCCGAGGAAATACAATATATTTTCGAAGGAACGGTTTCCGGAATTACAAGTTTAGACGCAGCAAAGCTGATTCGGGGCGGAAAGATTTTATTTCTTCCCTCATATCTTCATATGAATAATATGATTCTCAAGGGCGTCAAACTTATGAAAAGAAAATGGTATGATAAAATATCTGGAATAACTGAATCTTCCAGAAAACATTGTTAAATTATTAGATGAAACGCGAAAAAATTTTGTTTCTTTTGAGACTTCTAAAATCTGGCGATATCAGAAGCCTTTTGGGCCTCATCACATTTCGTTTGTACAGTGAAGAAATATGTCTTGGTTTTTCCAAGACAATCAATACGGCGGAGAATCTTGCTCCAAAGAGTGCAATTTGCAGAACAGAAAATATGCATCAAGAAAGGCTTCTATCTATTATAGATCTGGTAGAGAAAAAGTACGGCCAAAATGAATATTTTGAACGCAGAAAAAGATTGGTTAAGTATAAAATAGGAAAATGTTACGTTAGTTTTATAGATAGCGTGCCATGCCATTTTCAATGGGTATTCAATAGCAAAGACAACGATAAATTAGCTTTTTATTTTAAAGGTGAATACCCGAGATTAAATGAAAACGAAGCCATTCTGGAGCACGCCCTGACGCTTACTCCATACAGGGGAATAGGGATTCACAAGGCAGCAAGGCAACAAATTATGGAAATGGAACGAAAAAATAACGGAATTAAAAGATTCATTTCATTTATCAATCCGTCAAATACACCATCGATCAAAACCGCTATCGGACAAGGTTTCATCCCATATCTCATTAGAAGAGAGATATGGTTTCTTTTTGGCCGCCGTTTTGTCTATGAAAGATTAAGCGAAGACCGTTTTCGGTTCCTCATGAAATGTTAGCGACCAACTCCGTTGCCAGGTCAGAAACGTAAATACTGGCTCATCCGGCTGAAGCGTACTTTTGATTGAAAAAAGTGGACATACGTGCTCGTTTCTGGATCACAGCGCCAACCATGATTCAGAAAGGGGAGCCAGCGTATGTCCACCAGCATCTTGTACCATGGATGGGGTCTCAAAGGCTATCATTACGTGCGCACCGATTACCGGCAGGGGCAGATGATCTTCACCGTCCAGCCAGCCCCCGGCACCTTGGCTTGTCCGGCCTGCGGGTGTCGACAGCTGATTCACCACGGCGGAGCGGAGCGAACCTGGCGACAGGTGCCGATCGGTTCCAAGCCGATCTTCATCCGCATGAGCATTCCCCGTGTGGAGTGCCGCGAGTGTGCGACGATCCGCCAAGTAGATGTCAGTTTTGCCGCCGCCCGGCATACCTACACCCGCCAGTTTGAACGCTACGCGCTGGAGTTGTGCCGGCACATGACGATTTTGGACGTTGCCCGGCATCTGGATGTGGGCTGGGATCTGATCAAGGACATTCAAAAACGCTTTCTCAAACGACGATTCGCACGCCCCAAGCTTGGCAAACTGCTTCAGATCGCCATCGACGAGATCTCCATCGGTGAGGGGCAGAAGTATCTGACCGTGGTTTTGGATCTCGACAGCGGGGCGGTGGTGTTTGTCGGGCAGGGCAACGGGGCCGAGGCTTTGGTGCCCTTCTGGCGGCGTCTGAAGCGCACCAAGGCCTGCGTGGAAGCGGTGGCGATGGACATGTCCAAGGCCTACATCCGTGCGGTCCGTGACCACCTGGCCACGGCCACAATCGTCTTTGACCACTTTCATGTGATCAAGTTGTTCAATGACAAGCTTCAAGAGTTCCGCCGTCAGTTGTTCCATAAGGCCTCAAGCGAGGGGGAAAAGCGTATCCTTAAAGGGACTCGTTGGCTGCTGCTCAAGAACCCGGAGAACTTGGTTGCAGCACGCAACGAGCACCAGCGGTTGCAGCAGGCTCTTGAACTCAACAAACCGCTGGCCACCGTTTATTACATGAAAGAGGATTTGCGCCAGCTATGGTCGCAGAAAAACCGCAAGCAGGCGGCTTGCTTTCTTTCGGATTGGATCGCCCGGGCCCGGATCTCTGGAATCAGTATGCTCAAGAAATTCGCCAAAACCTTGCAGGCCCATTTTGACGGCATCTTGGCCTATTACACATACCCGATCTCAACGGGTCCGCTGGAGGGTACCAACAACAAAATCAAGACCATGAAACGACAAGCTTACGGGTACCGCGATACAGAATTCTTCATGCTGAAAATACTTGGACTTCACCTCACAAAGTACGCTTTAGTCGGATGAACCTAAATACTGCATTAATCTGTAAGCGATGAGGCCACATCCGGGGAATGCCAACTAACTAAAATTTCATTAAAATCTCTTGATGCTGTTATCGTATGCGCCTTGATAGGTTTTTAACTTTATACGTGACGCGTATGGCCCTGCAAGCGATGGCAGACGTGCGCAAGTTCGCAATATCCATCCTAATGTACCACAGCGTCTCGAATGACAGCAGAAGAAATCGCCATACCTACTACGAGACGAACGCACGACCGGAAGATTTCGAGAGGCAAATAAAATTTCTAGCTGAAAGCGGATACCGAGTCATTTCTCTTTCAGAAGCGGTATCCTTGCTGAGCGATTCCGATCTCGTTGCATCACCGAAAGATATATCTAAGAAGGTGTTTAAAGCTCCAGAAGGTATCTCGGCCGATTGGGTTTACGCGGGCCAACGGTGCGCGGCTTCGACTTTGTCCCGAGCGGTGGTGATAACCTTTGATGACGGCTACCGAGACTTCTACATCACGGCATGGCCCATTCTAAAAAAGTACGATCTTCCTGCCACAGTATTTCTGCCGGCAGGTTTCATTTCCGAAAGGCGAAAAAGGCTAAAAGGGAGAGAATGCCTAACCTGGGAAGAGGTCAGGGAAATAGCGCAAGAAGGTGTCGAGATAGGGGCGCACACGGTTCACCACAAGCAACTCTATGGGATGAGATGGGCAGATGTGGAGAATGAGATAAGAGCGTCTAAAGATAAGATCGAGCAGGCAGTGGCGCGGCGCGTTCGACATTACGGGTGGGCTTATGCCTTTCCAGGTCACGACCGTGCATTCCTTCGGTCCTGTGAAAAGCTGTTCCGCTCCGCAGGGTATCAAGCCGTCGTAACCACGATGATCGGCAGGGCAAAGCCCGGAGACAACTTGTACACATTGAAACGCCTTCCCGTAAACTCCGGGGACGATATTCCTCTATTCCGTGCAAAGCTCGAAGGCGCTTACGACTGGTTGGCTTGGCCGCAGCAGCTAAAGAAGCGGCTGATGGGTTTATCAAAAAGCGAAACATGAAACCACTCAAGGTGTGCATTTTGGGGGCTTCTCTCGCTACCGGCAACATGGGGGTCACGGCCTTAGGATCGTCCCTTGTTCGGCTCATCAGGGATACGGCACCCGACGCCGAGATCTCCGCTTTCATCGCCGAGCGTTTCGATAGGCCCCAGTCGGTAAGGGTGGGCGGCCGCAATGACACGCTTCAGGTGATCAACTATCGGCTTTCGCCCCGGGCGGGCTTCCGCAATCATCTGGCGGGAATATTTCTCGTTGCCCTCTTTTACCGTTTAGCGCCTTGCGGGCTCCTACGGCAAGCCATGCTGCGCTGGAACCCGAAGCTCGCGGCTCTGGCGCAGCAGGATCTCTTCGGCAACATCTGGGGAGGAGACAGCTTCAGCGACATCTACGGACTGAGGCGAATATTCGAGGGAGCCTTGGCGAGTTTCACTGCAATGCTCCTGGGGAAGCCCTTTTGCCTTTTGCCACAGACGTATGGGCCCTATCGTTCGCCCCTCTCCCGCGCAATTGCCCGTGCCGTCATCGGGCGGGCAAAGCCTGTGTTGTGCCGTGACCCGGAGGGCCCGAAGATCGTGCGTGAGCTTCTCGGCCCGGGGACCGAAAGAAAGGACATCCGGTTCTGCCCTGACGTGGCCTTTGCGCTTGAGCCCGAGGCCCCCGATCTGGAGGCTATAGAGCCGCCGCTCGACCTTGCGGACGGACGGCCTCTCATCGGCTTCAACGTGAGCGGCTTGCTATACAGCGGGGGCTACAGCCGTGACAACATGTTCAAACTCTCCTTGGATTACCGGGAATTCGTTCACAGTGCCGCGAGGAGACTGCTGGAGGAGACAGAATGTGCCATTTTGTTCATTCCACACACGTTCGCGGCAGAAGACGACGTGGAAAGCGACCCCCATGCCTGCAAGAGGGTGTTCGAGTCGCTTGAGGGTTTCCCGGGTCGCGTCCACCGTCTCACGGGCCGGCATGGGCCGCAGGCTCTCAAAGGTTTGATCGGGCACTGCACCTTCTTCATCGGCTCGCGCATGCACGCTTGCATCGCGGCCCTCTCCCAGGGCATCCCCGCCGTCGGCGTTGCCTATAGCGAAAAGTTCAGGGGCGTCTTCGACTCGGTCGGGGTAGGCTGCATGGTCATCGACGCCCGTCGCGAAAACCTGGACGGTGCTTTGGAAAAGCTATTATCGCTTTACCGGGAGGGCGATACACTGCGGCCCCGCCTTGCCGCCGAATCAAAGCGGCTGCGGGTGCTTCTTGCCGATGAATTCGGGAGCTTGCTGAGAGGCAGCTCATCATGATGCAGGGTAGAAAGCTGCGTGGTTTGAGGGACGTGGTCGAAGCCCAGCTTTGCATCGGCTGCGGGGCCTGCGCCGCCTACTGCGAAAAAGGGGTACTCAAGCTGGTCAACGACGAAAGGGAGGGCATTCACCCTGTTTTTGAAGATGGCTGCGGCGATTGCCGTGAGTGCCTTACCTTCTGTCCAGGGGCTGTCCTTTACTTCGACAAGCTGCGCGAGGCGAACACAGCGAAATACCACCCACTGCTCGGGCCCTGGCTCGGGATCTATGAAGGATACGCGGAGGATCCTGAGATCCGTTACCGTGGTTCTTCCGGTGGAGCAATTACCGCTTTGTCTCTCTATTTCCTCGAGCACGAGAAAAAAGCCTTCGTCCTGCACACGGGCATGGATGCGGAAAAACCGTGGCAAAACCGGGCCGTCATGAGCTCGAATCGCTATGAGTTGCTCGAGCATGCGGGGTCACGATATGCGCCGTCTTCGCCATGCGCGGCCCTTAGGGATATTGCTCAAAACAGTCTCTCTTGCGTGTTTGTGGGGAAGCCCTGCGACGTCGCAGCGGTCCATGCTTTAAGCGCTTCATGGCCCGAACTGCACAAGCGCCTTGGGTTTGTTCTTTCGTTCTTTTGCGCAGGCCCACCGCCTAGCGGGGCGACGCGGGCGCTCGTGGCCTCCCAGGGAATCCTACCCGAATCCGTGACGTCCATCCGCTACAGAGGGCACGGTTGGCCGGGTGACTTCCAAGTCCAATATGACGGAGGCCGAGCTTCCCGATCGCTGACCTACCGGGAGGCCTGGGGGAGGCTTGCATCTTACCGAAGATCCTTGCGATGCAATCTCTGCCCTGACGGCACCGGGGAATTTGCCGATATCGCCTGCGGCGATGCATGGCATCGCTACGATCAAGACGGAAACCCTGGGCTCTCCGTCCTGATCGTCCGTACTCCCCGGGGGCAAGAAATCCTGAAGCGCGCAGTCAAGGCCGGTTACCTTGTCGTGGAGGCGTCGTCACCAGAGCGGATTTTATCGGGCCAGGGGCTGCAGAAGCGCAGGATGGAACTCCATGGCCGCCTTCTCGCACTGCGGTTTCTATGTTGGCCGTCGCCAGAGTACCCGGGTTTCGATTCGGCGGCGCTTTGGCGCGATATTCCGTTTCTTCGCAAAATGCGGATTTTATTCGGTACTGTTCGCAGAATCCTGGTTCGGCGATACAACAATCGATGTGCCCTGTGAAGATGACATCGACAGGTAAAGACTATGTCTTGATGACAGCCGCCCGCAACGAGGCGGCCTACATTGAAGGGACCATCAAGGCCGTGTTGTCGCAGACAGTGAAACCACGGCTTTGGGTCATCGTCAGCGACGGCTCGACGGATGGAACCGACGAGATCATTCGCGAATACGAAAAGAACGAAGGGTTCTTAGTCTATCTCCGTAGACACGACCCGAGTTCGCAGGTTGATTTCAGGCGGAAGGTGGAATCTCTGCGGCTATCCCAAGCCATGTTCAATAACCTATCCTACGACTTTATCGGCAACCTCGACGCCGACATCACCTTCCATGCGGATTACTTTGAAATCTTGCTTCACGAGTTCAACAAAAAGCCCGGCCTGGGGATTGCAGGCGGCGTTCTTTATGAGCCGTTCAACGGGCGATTCGTGCCGCGTTACCTGAGCGAGAAACGCTACGTGCCGGGAGCCGTACAGTTGTTTCGGCGGCAGTGTTACGAGCAGGTGGGCGGCTACGTGGGGTTGCGCTGGGGGGGGGGAAGACACTGTGGCCGTGGTTTCGGCTTGGATGAAGGGGTGGGAGACGCTATCCATTCAAGGTTTGCCGGCATTCCATCACAAGGTGGGCTTAGAAACGGGTTCGGTACTTCGTTGGCGTTTTTACGAGGCGTCGATGTTTTACTACTTGGGAAGTGATCCTGTTTTCGAGATTTTAAAAAGCCTCCGTTGGATGGGGCGCCGGCCTTATTTCCTTCAGGGGATATCCCGGCTTTGCGGCTATGTCTGGGCTTTATGCCATGATGAAAAGCGGCACGTTTCGAAGGAGTTTATCCGGTATCTGCGTCGGGAACAACGTAGGCGCTTAAGGGAAGCCTTTAAGATAAATCTTTGGGAAAAGCAAAAATGATAAAGCAAGAGTTTCAGTTTTTACCACGCGATCCCTTCAAGGCATCCGTTATTGTCGTCAGCTGGAACTGCAGGGCATATTTGATCAAATGCCTGGAGAGCATGTTCAGACACACGAGGATGCGGGAGGTGGAATGGATCGTTTTGGATAACGCTTCAGCAGATGGAACAACGGAAGAAGTTGCAAAGCGGTTCCCCGAGGTGCGCCTGATCGTCAATCAAGAAAACACAGGTTTTGCCCGGGCGAACAATCTAGGGATCAAGAAGGCTCATGGAGATTATCTCTTTCTGGTCAATCCTGACGTTGAGTTTCGGGATGACTGTATCGGAAAGCTTTGTCGTTTTATGGATAACAACCCCGATGTGGGGATATGCGGACCCCGGATTTTGAACACCGATGGTACGGTGCAACATTCCTGCAGAGAGCTGCCCAGTTTTCGGAATAACCTGTGCTTCGCACTTGGGTTGCATCGACTGTTCCCCGGCAGGAGATGGTCCAGTAACGAACTCATGAGCTGGTTCGACCATAGCTCCGAAAAGGATGTTGAGGCTCTTTCGGGTTGCTTTCTGGTGGTCCGGCGCTCCGCGCTGGATGAGGTGGGGCTTCTGGACGAGAGATTCTTTATGTATTCGGAAGACGTGGACTGGTGCAAAAGGTTCCTCGATAAAGGATGGAGGGTCGTCTTCAACCCTGAAACGGAAGCCGTACATCACGGGGGTAAAAGCGCCGAAACAATATCAGTTGAATCTGGTGTTGCTCAAACAAAGGCCAAGCTACAGTATTGGCAAAAGCACCATGGGCCGATATGGGGCACTTTTCTAAGAGGGATAATCTTTATCCGACACCTCCGGGTACTTACGCATGCCATATGGCTCCTTCTACGTGGAAAACGGAAAGCAGCTTACATGAAGCTGCGAAACGCTCTGGCTTGCATCAAGTTCACACTTCTGCCCGAATACGGGTTCGAGAGATCACCGCATCTACCCAAGCCTAAAAACAGTTCCGGCGTCCATTGAGTAGACCAAAAGGCTGCACGCGACGGCCCATATTTTGAAGAGGAATTTATACTGTAGAAATCATGGGTAAGCCAAGGGTTATTGTGCGAAGAAGGCAGAGGCGGATGCGGACATCATGCTGAAAGGATATCCACTACCCAAGGAACAAGTGGCAGCGACCGGCGCTGTTGAAGACTTGCGATCCGGAGAGATCAGAGGGGTACTACGAACAGGGCGCGGCACCTGTAAAGGCAGAGTCATCTGCACCCTTGGGGGAGCTCCCTATATCAAAATGTCAACACGATGTCACCGAGACGTAAGACAGCAAACCTGATGGATCGCGGGAAGGAGCAATGAAGTGTTATGGAATCCGCAGACGCGACAACCATCAATGCCTTAGGGCTATCGATAACGCTCATCTTTGGCCTTGCGACCGTCGTCTTGTCCCGAAAATATGCTTTTGTTCCGTTTCTGGTCATCGGCGTCACCGTGACATTAGGGCAAATCTTGTACGTTGCCGGTTTGCATTTCAGTATCATGCGCATCATGGTGATATTCGGCATAGTGCGGGTCATTCTAAGGGGAGAGTTTCGGGGGCTCCGAATTAACGAGATCGACAAGGCTCTCATCTTTTATGCAGTGGCAAACGTATTTTTCTTTACGCTTCGGGAAGGAACCTCGGAGGCCTTCATCAATCGACTGGGATTTGCATACAATGCCCTAGGGATTTACTTCGTATTCCGTTTCACCGTGCGAAATGAAGAGGATATCCGGAGGGTGTTTAAGGCCATGGCCCTACTTGTTTTGCCCTTGGCGGCCATGATGCTTTTGGAGAAGGCAACGGGGAGAAACCTCTATTCCTTTTTCGGCGGGGTACCGGAATACACGGTGGTGAGAGATGGACATCTGCGATGTCAAGGGCCGTTCCGACATGCCATCCTGGCCGGAACCTTTGGCGCCGTTACGATCCCGCTTTTTGCTGGCCTTTGGCTATCGGGGCGGGAACGGGTGAAAACCGCTCTGGCGACAGCAGCGGCGACGTTTGTAGTTTACGCCTCTGCCTCGGGTGGCCCTGTTTTGTCTTTTGCTGCGGCGTGGATCGGACTTGCCTCATGGAAGATCCGTGCCAACATGCACGCGGTGCGATGGGGAATCCTCGCGGCGGTGATGGGGTTGCACCTCGTCATGAAGTCCTCCGTGTGGTACCTTATCGGACGTGCAAGCGAAATCGTAGGGGGCACCGGCTGGCACCGCTCTGAGTTGATCAATCAGTTCCTCAGCCGGTGGGAAGAGTGGTGGCTTGCGGGGACGAGCGAAACGGCCCACTGGATGCCCTATACTCTTCGCCTTTATCATAAGGCGGACATCACAAATCATTTCATCGCCCAGGGGGTAGACGGCGGAATCGTCACCCTGTTGGTCTTCATCGCACTTGTGGCCTACGCTTTCCGCCGCGTAGGCCTTGTGTTGAGGGAAAAGCTCAAGGCATGCGCTCAACCGAGTGAGGCTTTTTGGCTATGGGGGTTGGGGGCCTCCTTGTTCACGCATGTAGTGAGCTTTTTT
>VSSL01000352.1_pt1 | contig 13629 bp, 10 predicted proteins | sample 4557531 | NCBI WGS metagenome assembly VSSL01 (sample SAMN10986726, study PRJNA523729) | hot springs metagenome | isolation source: hot springs | place: India:Timba, Gujarat | collected 2018-05-31 | reverse complement strand
GGATATGGAGCCCTATGCTAAATGGCAAGTTGTCCCTTATGATGTCAATTCAGATGGTATAGTCAACATCCTTGACCTTGTGATTGTCAGTAGGAATATCGGCAAATTCAAGCCTGATAATGCAAAAGCAGATGTGAACAAAGATGGATTAGTGGATATGGCTGACCTTGACATAATTCGTCAACACTTTGGTGAAAGATATAAATAAATGGGTCATATAATAAGCAGAGATAACAACCATTAGCTCTCTGAGGACATAACCTCCTTTAAGGGATTAGGGAAGGTATTTAGAGGGATTTCTGATTTACCCTCAGTTTTTTTACACCTCATAGAAACATACATAATTCAAGGTAAAGAAAGCATCCCAATTGGAGATTAGCCCAAGAATCTCGCAACTTCTCTTTGATATGATAAAACATAATTCTTCATTTTTTCATGGCATACCTCCTATATTATGTTTTTTATAAAGGTATGCCATTTTTTGCTTATTTTTCAATAGTTTCTCACATATATATACTCCAAACACTCACCATTTCTGCTTCATATAAAAACCGAGGGTATATCAGAATTCTTTACATTTAACAAAGCATTGACCTGTATTTTTTTTTGTGATATAAATGTATAGACATTTTCATGATTTAATAATCATCAGCAATAAGTGTAGATTAGACTGAGAAAAGAAACCCAACAAGATGTTTTTAATACAATATTGCAAACAGAAAACGGTATAATCCTGTATTTATGATTTTAAAGACAAGTTGTCAAGCTTGTTATGTTAATGATATATCAAAAATATGAAAAAACAAACAGCTATTTTTTTCTACAAACAAGTTAACAGAACGGTTTACATAAAATTGTTTTTTTATATCAATATTAATAAAAATTATTTGCGTAATTTGTTTCATTAGCATTATTCGGAATAATTCTATTCAAGGTAATTGTTGAGCTTATGTTTAGAGGTAAAACCAAAAGAAACTTATCTTTCGCAATATTAGCGATTGGTTTCACAGCGACAAGTAGCCAGATAATAATTGTTCGTGAATTTATCATAGTGTTTTATGGTAATGAATTATGCTTAGGGCTCATCCTTGCAAACTGGCTCCTTTGGGGTGCAATAGGAAGCTGGGGCTTCGGTAGGATTGCTGATAGGATCAAAATAAGAACAGGGCTGATGGCAGGTTGTGAAATCTTTATTGCGTTCCTTCTTCCTTTATTAATATTTTTCACAAGAAGTGCTCGAGTGATCTTAAAGGCTCAACCAGGGGAACTTATAAGTATTGCACCGATGATAGCCTTTACTTTTGTATTGCTTGCTCCTCTATGTGCTACGCTAGGTTTTTTGTTTTCACTAGGGGCAAGAATGTATCCATCGCCTAAAGGCGCTAGACAGATCGGCTATACATATATATTTGAAAGTGCGGGGTCCTCAATTGGTGGTTTGATCACAAGCTTGATACTTATAAGGTATCTAAACTCCATTCAAATAGCTATGATCATCGGTTCTTTAAATCTATTGGCATCAGCAAACTTAAGAGTTCTCTCTGGTAAAAGAAAATCTATAAAGTTGTTTTTCAGGGGAATTATCGTTATTTTGTTCATCTTGGATATTTATTTGTTAATTCCTGGTTTGCATTTTGTTGGTTTTATTGACAACTTTAAGGCAGAAAGAATTCACCTGAAATCTTTGCTTGTCCAATGGGGTATGTTGGGATTAAAGACTTCCAGAAACTCTATATATAGCAATCTTACGGTTGTCGGTTCGGGTGGAAATTATAGCTTTTTCTCGAATGGATTGAGTCTTTTTACGGTCCCGAACCCTGCTTCTGCGGAGCAGGTAGCCCATTTTCCCATGATCGAGCATCCAAATCCCAAGAAAGTTCTGCTCATAGGTGGAGGAATAAGTGGCAGTCTTGGAGAGATACTCAAGCATCCTGTTGATGAAGTTGATTATGTAGAGTTAGATCCAACACTGATAGAATTGGCAAGAGAATGGCTTGATTATAAATATATTTCATTCCTTGATGATCCACGCGTAAAGGTTGAACACGTCGACGGCCGTCTTTTCGTGAAACGAGCTAAAAAGAAATATGATGTTATAATAATTGATCTGCCGGAGCCATCTACAGCTCAATTGAATAGATTCTATACTTTAGAGTTCTTTCATGAAGTAAAAAATATATTAACTGATAATGGACTGGTCTCTTTAGGAACCCTGTCATCATCTAATTATCTAAGTGGAGAACATCAAAAATTTTTACACTGTATATATAAAACCCTTGAAAACTCATTTACCGAAATAATAAACATCCCTGCCGAAGATCAGATAATATTCGTGGCATCTAATGCTAAAGGTATGCTTACTTATGACCGTGAAATTTTAACGAGAAGACTTCGGGAAAGAAATATTGAAAGTTTGTATGTCAGTGAATATCAGTTACCGTTTTGGCTTGAGCCATGGCGTGTAAAAAGTTTTTCCGACCGCATTAGAGAACCACAAGAAGTTAAAATAAATAGGGATTTTCAACCTGTATCATATTATTATGATATGGTGCTTTGGGCTACACAGTTTTCTCCTGGTTCCAAAATCCAATCATTATATAAGGAGATTTTTAAAACAATATCACATCTTAACTTTTTTTGGTTTATACTACCTGTTTTAATTATAGGAACCATTCTTTTTGTAATTGGAGCTTATAAGCAAAATATTAGACGTGAGTATATCCCTATTGCCATTATGGTGACAGGGTTTTCCGAGATAGCTTTTGAGGTTATCGTTTCATTAGCTTTTCAGATAATATATGGCTACATGTATTATAAGCTTGGGCTTATACTAACATCTTTCATGATAGGGCTAATAATTGGTAGCTTGATTATTACAAGGATTATGGATAAGATAAAAGATGACCTAAAAACATTTATAATTGCTCAAATAGCCATAAGTATATATCCCTTGATCCTTCTTGGAAGTTTCTGGATATTTAAAGGTAGTCGGGCATACTTTTGGGGAGCAAATATGATCTTTCCGCTTTTGCCTATTATTGCAGGTTTTATGGGAGGATTTCAATTTCCGCTTGCCACAAAAATATACCTGAAATATAAGACACGTGTTGGACGTGTAGCAGGTCTTACCTATGGGGTAGACCTAGCAGGAGCATGTATCGGGTCTCTCTTCGTAAGTGCGTTCCTTGTTCCTATAATAGGAATACCTAGTACCTGTTTTATTTTAGTAATACTAAGTATAATTGCGCTTGTGTTGTTGCTCCAAGGATATTATATGAAATTATAGAGGAGTTAAATATTATATGTATTCTTTTATTCACGTTTTAACTTTATTTTGCATGTCTACTGGATCATCGAATGAAGGCATTACCATTTATGTATCGAAGCTTGGAGATAACACAGATGGAACTTCATGGCAAACTGCATTTACGACTATACAGTCTGCGCTTGATGCAATACCTGATGATAAGGGAGGTCACCGGATCATTATTCGTCCGGATACTTACATGGAAGCCATGCTTTCACCTGCATTTAAAGGTGCCCCAGGCGCTTATAATGAGATGATAGGTGATGTTGATGGTTTCTATGGTTCAGGGACCACAGGTTTTGTTGTCATTGATTCGGGAGACCCAAGCAGAGGATTCAAAAGTTATGATTGGTGGGGACCTATCCGAGCATATAAGCATGGGTGGTCAAGTGAACATACGGAGCCAACTTTTTCATCAATCATTTGGGATAGATGGATCGTTCGTGGGCTTTATGTTACAGGTGGAGACGGCGGTTTGTTTTGGGACTTAGTTGATCAGACTGAGCCTTTCACTATAATTATGGAGGACTGTATTAGTATTGGGCGTGCATTTGGCGGGGGAGTTGCAAGTTGCCTTTCAAGACCAAAAGAACCTATTACATTCCGAAGGTGTAAATTATGGGCTTTAGATTGGTGGGGGGATACTGCAGGAGCTTATGTGCGTGTTGAGAATCTATCAATGCCGGAGCATGCAGATGTGATTTTTGAAGATTGCACTATGATCAGCCCGCAGTGCGCTCTTAAGGGCGGTAATTTTGGATTCCATACATATACGCGTGTGAAAGTAAAACGATGTAATCTTATAACACTCAATTTCTCTCAACCTGCTGGAACACCTACTGATGGCATTATTCAGAGTGTCCAAAATGGTAAATACCTTCATGTTGATCTGGAAGATACCACAGTTATGGGCTATAAAGTGTTTGGAGTCATTGTAGATAAAGGTTCTGAGAAGGATATTGGATATACAACAAAAGGAGCTGTTCAGGCTTATGTTCAATTCCAGCAAGATGTACCGAAGGGTTTTTATCGCCTTCAGCAATGGCCTGTAGATATATTTCAAAGTATAATAGTGCCGAAACCTAGAGGATTTGAGCTTGTCCAAAGAGAGCTAATACGCAGGGATATGTGCGAGCTATCACCTGTCGTTTGGAATGGGCGACTTTGTCATCTGGCATGTGTTCGTCCCGCTAAGGGTGGCTCTACTGAAGATTATTATCTTGAGCTTACAGATGCTGAAACAGGCGAGGTACTAACTCGCTTCGCTCAGGGGTACGGGCTTGCTAGTGCCTATGTACAAGATGGCATTTTCTATGCCTTTGCATCGAGATATGAAAACAATAATTGGAACGATGTTACCTTATTTAAGTCTTCTGATCTTCAAAATTGGGAAAAAAAGTTGATAATACAACAGGATAATGAAAACATATTTAACACGTCAGTTTGCAAAGGTCCGGATTGTTTTGTAATGGCTTACGAATCTAATGATCCTAAGTACCCACCTTTCACCATCAAATTTGCAATTTCAAATGATTTGGAAAATTGGTCAAAGCTTCCCAGTGCTATTTTTGGTACAAACCGTTATACTGCCTGTCCTTGTATAAGATATGTGAACGGATGCTATTATGTCTTGTATCTTGAGCATCGGTTGCCACGCCATTATTTTGAAACATATATAACTAGATCGAAGGACCTTATAAGTTGGGAACTTAGCAGTGCCAATCCGGTACTACGTCCATGGGATATAGATGACGGTATAAATGCGTCTGATCCAGAAGTAATTGAGTTAAATGGAAGGACTTATGTTTATTATGCTGTAGGAGATCAGCTAACATGGATGAATATAAAGCGTGGCGTATATCCAGGCTCACTTGCAGATTTTTGTGAGCGGTGGTATAAACAGTCAGGTATCAAGGACCGCGGAACCTTTTAGTTAAACTGTAATTATCTCATGAATTATCTATGGAGGATTAAATGTTAACAGACCGTGAAAGATTCTTAAGATGCGTTCTTGGGCAGGATGTCGATAGACCACCTTATTGGTTGTTTTGGGGTCCTTGGGGATCTACCTTCAGGCGTTGGGAAGCGGAAGGCAAGCCACCGGAGGCTAATCATCGTAACCTTTGGAAAGTAGAATCACCACCAGCAGTTGTTCCAATACATTATGGACCTTTTCCTCTTCTTCCGCATAATATCATTGAGGAAAATGATCGATATGTCACTTGGATAGACAATTGGGGCATTACTCGTAGAGATTACAAGCTGGGTGAATCAATGCCTGCTTTCTTAGATTTTCCTGTTAAAGATCGCGATGATTGGGAAAAATTTAAGAAAGAAAGACTTGATCCAAATAATCCTGGTAGATTATCAGGAAACTGGCGAGATATATGCTTAGAATGGATGCACCAAGAGATACCTATCCAGCTTGGTAGTTTCCCCGATGTTGGGATTTATGGTAGCTTACGATGGCTATTAGGTGATGAAGATTGCCTCATAGCGTTTAGGCTCGATCCTGAGCTTGTTCATGACATTATGAATCATGTGACTGATCTATATCTGACGCTGTTTAAGAAGGTAGTAGATGCAGGGATACGCGTTGATGTCGTTCACCTTTGGGAAGATATGTGTGGACGGCAGGGACCGTTGATCTCGCCGAAAGATTGGCGCGATTTTATGGGTCCTTGTTATAGAAGGATACACGAGTTTTGCGATCAGAATAATATACCAATACTTTCCGTCGATACTGATGGTCAACCAGAACTTATAGTTCCACCTATGATGGAATCTGGAGTCAACTATCTTTGGCCTATGGAGGTTGCCGCAGGATGTGATGTAAATGTTTATCGCGACCGCTACCCTACACTTGCACTTATGGGAGGTATAGATAAAAGAGAACTAGCAAAGGGTCCAGATGCAATTGATAAAGAACTTGAGCGTATCCGTCCTGCTATGGAAAAGGGAAGGTATATCCCTGAATTAGATCACGGAATACCAAACGACGTATCATGGCAGAATTATTGTTATTATGCAAAACGGCTAGGTCAATTGGTTGGAGCAATTAAAGACTAGAATTAATTTGATGCTACGAATTTGATAATATGATTGAACATAAAAATGTTAAACTGAAGGAAGCTTAAGTAGATGACTTTGTGACTTTAGTGTTATTTTTTCATAAGGAGGGGTTACAGATGGTATAATTAAAGCCAATTTTTGTGTTTATCTGTGTCTTTGTTAGTCTTCTTTTATCAATACCTGTTGATGCTAAAATTGATCCCACTACATGCATGGGAGCTTGGCTTTTCAATGAAGCAGGAACAGAGCATTGTGAAGATATTTTCGGAAATGGTAACCATGTAGTTATAAGGGAAAACCCAAATGGAATGAAGGTAAATTTGGAAAGGCAATAGATTTTGACGGTGCTGATGATTATGTTGAATGTCCTGATAATGATATTTTAGATGTAGGAACAGAAAATTTTACTGTAGTATCATGGATAAAATGTGCAAAGTATAATCCTGGCGATTGGGAGGCACAAATAATATATAAGTTGATCACACTGTCCGAGACATGGTTATTTGTTGGGCGTTCGCGGTAGTCTTGATGCTGGAAATCAAAATAAACCTGTATTTATTCTAGGACTAGGTGATTCTTCTGGTATACATCTATTTGGAACAAAGCCAATTAATGATGATAACTGGCACCATCTAGCTGTCTCAGTAGATAGAAATGGTTCTATGATAATGTATAGGGATGGCGAAATGGAAGCACAGCAAAATATATCTGCTTTTGTAAAACAGAACGAAGATAATGCTAAAGCCTTTAACATAGGTTCTGAATCAGGTGTTCCATCAAGAACTATAAAAAGTGTTATTGATGAAGTTGCACTTTTTAAGGCAATACTTACACAGGAGGATATCAGTAGTGTAATGAATAACGGTCTTGAGAGAACCTTAGGTGCGAAATCAGTTTCCTTCAAAGGAAAGTTGCCTAATACATGGTCAAGTATTAAGTCAAAATACTAGCCAGTAACTAAGGGAATATTAACCTAAAAACCAAAAAGGAGGTTGAGGTGCTATAGCACCAAAAAAGTATTATGAACATTAAACCAGGATTCACATCTCTTTTTAACGGCAAAGATTTAACAGGATGGGAAGGTAATCCTGACCTATGGAAAGTTGAGGATGGGGTTATCGTAGCTCGTTCCGTTGGGCGATTAGATCACAATGAATTTCTTTGGTATAAAGAGGAATTCTCTAATTTTATTATGTATTCCGAAATATGTTTGCATGGCTTCAATAGTGGTATACAATTTCGCAGTATCGTAAATAAGGACGGAAGCATGTCTGGTTATCAGGCAGATATTGGAAACGGCTGTTGGGGATCATTATACGAAGAGCGATTACGAGGCGTTATGGTGCCTTATAAACCTCAACTAGTTGAACCAATTTTAAGGAAGGACGATTGGAACGAATACCAAATAGTCGCTGTATCAGACTATATAATATTAATCTTGAATGGCGTTGTAACAGCAGAGATAAACGATCCCGATGGAGCAAAATCAGGATTATTCGGCCTTCAGCTTCATGGTGGTCCACCACAGGAAATCAAGTTCCGTAATTTATGCATTAAAACACTATAGAACCGACAATTTGCTCAAGCAACGTTCTTAATAGCCAGATTCATAAACCTTACTTGCTTCAACGCCAGTTCGATATAATCATAATTCTATGTTTATGATTCGTGGAACAAGCTGTCAGAAGTATTATATTAACATAATACTTCTGACAAAGCTATAAGGGATATTGATTTTATTATTAATGCGCTACAAACATCCTGCTCTTAGCCAAGTCTAAAATATCAATGAAATTTTATAGCAAAACTTAGCACAGACATTCCTATCTGTGCGTTATTATTCATAGGCAAAAATGCCTTTACTATCTCTTCTACAGGTAGGAATGTTTGCAAATATACTATTAATCTGGTGAAATAGTACTATAATTTTAAATCCTTATGCCGGACTTACGTTACCCTATTGATTTGTAGGCTAAAGAGACATGCTACGGTATATCTCTACTTTTATAAGGAAGTGCTTTGAATCAATAGAAAAACCTATATATATAAACCTACATATATAAGATTGAGTAAATATAAGCTATTCTCATTGCAATACTTCGGCTATAGTTACTTCTCGGCATTCAGATAAAGAACGCTTTCCTGCTTCCAGCACTGCTATTACTTCGACTTCCTCTTCAACTGGAACAACTTCCTCACCGGTTTTGAGAACATGGATAAAACGTTCCAGTAAATAATAATAGAGGTCGGAAAGATTTGGCATCAGAGAACGCCATCCCTTAGTTCCATAAACATTGATCTGATAACCGGCTTGCATATATTCGGGTTCTGCAACCATCAAAACAAGATCACGTTCACTTTCAAACCGCACACGGACAATATTACGGTCTGTTCTGCCAACGTTCATGCATGAAACCGCACCACCACCAAATACACTATAATACATAGAAAGCGCATGAATACCATAATAAACCAGTTCATTTCCGCAAATAGTTGTTACTAAATGCACATTTCCCAAACTAGGAATGTCATTTCTGAGAGCAATGATGTCAGGGACAAAGCGTAATGAGCTTGCGGACATGAATGGAGTGCCTGTTTTTCTGACAAGATCAGCCACTTCTTTGGCACGATGTGCAGTCATCGCTAGTGGCTTGTCGCAAAATGTCGGTACCCCTTTATGTAACGGATACGACGCATATTCGGATTGTTTACCAGAGCCGTCATCTACTATTATCACGCCATCTACTTCATCGGCACAATCTTCTGGAGTATCACAGACTTCAGGAATATAACAAACTTCCGCAAGTCGCTCTGCCCATTCCTTATGAGGGTCCCAGATTTTAACTATTTTTGCTTCTTCGATGCGTTTCTCTCCGCTGGCAAAAGTCCATTGCCATTGTTTTGCCTTTACTGGATCATAACCATTAAATGTAGTGGAAAAGGCTGTACCATGAAACGAACCCGGCGTGCGTGGAGCATCTTTGCCTCGATACGTAGCTCCGTATGTAGCAGCAGAAATTATACCAAGCTTAATCATTATGAACTCCCTTTAATTAAATTGGTCAAATCTTTGCATACCAATTATAACTACTCATCAAAATGATGGTAAAAAATCACCCGCCCATTTATCAATATCTGATGGCGCTAATAACCATCCGACCTGCATTGCCCAGACAGGGCTATTCTGTTGGAACCTATAATTGTCCAGTTTAGCGTTTATAAAGATCGGGTCAGCAATAATGCTGTGTTTATCAAATCCAGTGTATTCATTGAATTTGCTAATATCTGTAAACTCCTTATACTTAGGTCTCCAAGTAACACCATATAGGAACATCTTTTGTTCATGTTCCGCATAATAGATATTTCGATCAATAATGATATTCTGTTTTTTCGGATCATAGATTTCATCAGGAATAGTTTTGAGGTATGCATCATAAGCTTCTTCAGTAACGTATTTATTTTTTTCGCTCGGATGCCAACCAAAAAAACCATTATCATACCAAAGGCCTAGCTGATAGCCTTTATTGAATGTGCAGACATTTCCTATTATAACATGTCCCATATTGTGATAAGGTATTGTGCCAAAATCTTTGGTTTCTAATGGTCGAGGGCCTTGCTCACGTAGGGTTATCCCATCTTTATTTCCAATACACGTATTATAAGCTATGATGCAGTTAATACTTTCCGCAATTTGTATTCCACCAGCACTCCATGAATGACCGTTAGCTTCTAATCCATTGCGGATCATCAAGTTATGCAATACCGTTATGTCTCGGCTGATCTCAATGAACAAACCGCTCAGTTCATTCTCTTGAAATACGCATTCAGTTACTAATACATTACGGACATGAATATCAAACCACAGTCCAGGACCACCGTTGCGCTTGAATATGCATCTTCGGAAAACTCCACCATTGCTCCATGCCATCTTAAAACCACCAGCGTCCCAATTGCGATCAATTGGTTTCCAGCAATTTTCTTCCCAGAGACATTCCTCATTTAAAAATCCATCACCGTTAGCTCCTCCGCCTGTGTGTCCACATCGCCTTATGACACAATGTTTCATAACTCCACTTACGCCTACTCCTCCTCCTGACATGTCCTCAATTATGCAGTTTTCCATCAAGTTGTTTTTTCCATGCAACCATACTGCAGGCCTTTGGGGGAAGCTAGCACCGTATCTAAAAATGAAGCCAAAAACCTGAATGTTTTCAACTCCATTGCGGTTTATCCATGGGTTTGTACCAAATATTAATCCACGAGAAGAAGATTCAACTTGGTGATGTTTATTTGGATCAGAACCATCCGAAAGATGAATGTAAAGCTTTTTCTTGTTTGTATCTACTGTAAACATTCCATACCAAGTGGAAGGGTCTTTTGGGTTTGGAATCTTCGAGATTTTGTTCGTCCTATAATCTTGATTTATATATCTAGTTAATTCGTCTAATGTTCCTACCGGTGTTAAATGATAGCCATCTACAATAACTTGCTCTGCGCGTCCCCATATCGGTGCGTCCTCTGGGTGATGTTCAATTGGGGTGCCATCTTTCTTATGATTTATAATAAATTGTTTTTCCCAATTGACATAGTATACAGATGGATGATCGGCCAATGGCTTCCAGTCCGTTATAATATCGGCACCTGTTATTATTACTGATCCTGGTGGATCTGCAATGAATCTGATAGGCGATTGGGGTGTACCACTTTTTGATAATATGATAGCTTCGCGGTATATACCCGGTTTTACGATTATACTATCGCCAGTGCAGGCTATCTCTACCGCCTTGCTGATTGTTTTTAGTGGTTGATCATTTGTACCGATGTTCTGATCTGATGCTTGCGGGTTTTGTCCATCCACAATATATTCCATACAATAACCCTCTTTTATTGTTATGAGTATTGAGAACATACACAATAAATATATTATAAATCGCATTATCCTTTCTCACTTATTAGCTATATCTAATTACCCATTTTTTGAATTTTGATGGTATTTTACAAAATATTATCTGCAAGCTCAATGGAAAAAGTTAATTTTTTGAAGATGTTCTTGACATTTTTTTACTCGTTTTGTTATTATTTCATTAGAAGTGATTTCATCGTAATTATATGTCTTTACACCTTTTAGGCAAAGGAGATGCTATTATGAAAAGCTTTATATTAGTAGTAATAGTTGCTATCCTGTTATCATTTACTATGGAAATACTAGCTGCTGAACTTGTTTTGTATTATCCATTTGAGGAAACTGGTGATAAAGTAATAGATAAATCTGGAAAGGGCAATGATGGAATCTATGATAAAGGAAAACCTAAGCGCGTAGCAGGAAAAGATGTTAATTTTGGGCAAGCCATGGAATTTGACGCAGCATCAAGAATAGTAGTTAATGATAGCAAAAGCTTGACAATAGACAAAGAGATTTCATTTGTTATGTGGGTAAAAAAGGGTGATGAAATTGGTGGAGTAGGTACTCTTCCCAGAATGATTTCAAGAGCATCTGATCTGCATGAGCTTGCTATGGATAGTGGTCATCTAAAACGCGAAACGTTCGCGATATATTTTGGTGGTAATCCTGGATGGACAACTTGTATGCCTGTTGACATGAAATGGCACCATATCGCTGTTACCGGTGATGGCTCAACTTTTGTAACTTACCTTGATGGCGAGAATGTATTTCAAATTAAAGCTGCTGGACCGGGCACCTATAGAGGAAATTTATATATTGGCTCACGTCATGAACTTGGAACCAACGAATACTTCAAGGGCTGGTTGGATGAAGTAGGAGTTTTTGCAGGTGTTCTTACAAAAGATGAAATTGCTCAGATTATGAAAGCAGGTGTTACAGGTAACTTGTTAGGTGTTACACCAAGATATAGCCTCGGTACTACATGGGGAAATATAAAGACAACATATTAATTTGCTTTTAAAATATAATTAAAAATAGCTTTTTAATGGTTTGCTTCATATTTTAAGACATGGCTTTTTAATTTTCCATGACGACGTAGAGTAAAGTTAGCAGTTAAATGTAATCCCATATCTGACATAGTTTCTGTTATGGCTTTATACATGTCATCTGCTATCAGGAATATAAATTTGCCTGTCTTAGAATTAACTCGGATTAATTCTGGAAGTGAATCAATAACGGATTGTCTAAATTTAGTATTAAACGGTGGCTCAGTGATTATTGCGTCAAAAGTGTTATTTTTGAAAGGTAAACGACGTGCATCAGCCACCGTATACTTATTTTGGGCAATCATAGCAAGTCCAGGGCGGAGAGCCATGTCTACATCCGATGCAAAGATTTTTAGGTTTCGGTTTTTGCATTCAAGAACAATACCACCTATCCCAGCAAATGGGTCAAGTATAAGTTCATTTCCCTGAAGTTCTGCAATGTTTATTATAAATTTTGCATCATTCGGAGATATCCCTCTGTGGTATCTATGTCCTTTTGCATAGGTGATTTTGCCATCGCGTTCAATAAGAAAATCTCTATTATGAGGAGCTTCTTTCTTTAATTCATCTTCATCTTGCCTGTATAATTCTCTTAGGAAAAGCTTTTTATCTTTGAACCTTATCCAACCAACAACCCATCGTGCTGTGCTAGTTGATTGAAGTTCCTCCCCGAGATATTGTTCTTCATGACAGTGTAAGATCCCTTGAGTATATCCTAAGTTCGCAGCTCTTTTAATCAATTCATCTTCCGATATACATTGTATATTAACATTCATTCTCATCCTGAATGGTAATTCCAATAGTATATCTATCTTTTTATCTCTGAATACGCTAAAAAATTCGGCGCGGGCTGTTTCATATTCTATTTGGCAACCACCCTTGTTTGTTTTGAAGAATATTTGGAAACTATCACACATCGATTTCTGCTTTTGGATATGAACCCAACATTTTGACAAGTAGAGATTCGCGCTGTAATTCTACATAAGCTTCTTTTACAGGTGTATCATCAATATGTCCCTCAAGGTCGACAAAAAAAATGTATTCCCATGCCTTCATTCCTGATGGTCTAAGTTGAATGTTTGTGAGGTTAAGCCCGTGCTTTGCAAGTAATAATAAGGCATTTGCCAATGCACCTGCTTTATGCCTTACTGAGAAAAGTATTGAGGTTTTATCGTTACCGGTTCTTTCGCTATAATGGTGACCTATAACAAAGAAACGCGTCATATTATTTGGTATATCTTGAATCTTTTCGGCGAGTATATTTAGTCCATATAGATCAGCAGCTAATCTGCTTCCAATTG
>VSSL01000350.1_pt1 | contig 13651 bp, 13 predicted proteins | sample 4557531 | NCBI WGS metagenome assembly VSSL01 (sample SAMN10986726, study PRJNA523729) | hot springs metagenome | isolation source: hot springs | place: India:Timba, Gujarat | collected 2018-05-31 | reverse complement strand
GGGCAGTCCGTGTTCCAGGTTCTTGAGCAGTTCAAAGAGGACGGCCCCCATAAAGAGATAACTCACCGCACTGGCCCCGAAGGCCGTCAGGGCCCACAGTGGCTCGATTTCCTCCAGGCGCTTCGCCAGCACGGGCAGATCCGCTCGATAAAGCACGAAGGCCAACACCGCAAGACCGAAAGACCCGGCAACCCAGAAGCGGATTCGATGGCGCGCAGGCACACTCACCATGGGCTCCTTGAAGGGCGTGGGCAAGGCACAGCACATGTCCTCTTACCAGAGCTTGGCGGCGGAGAAAAGACGATCTTCTCGAAAGGCACCCGGCCGTGAAGGGCTCTCCCGCCCTTTTCGACCGCGCTCCAATGCTTTTGGAAGCGCTCCGAAGAGTACGACGGGCTTGCAGAAGGGGTCCGTTCGGCTGTAGTAAGGGAAGAAACAAATGTCGAAAGCGACGAACAGGACCAACCGGATTGTAGGCGGTGATGAAAAGAATCGCGGACTACTCCACGGAAGATGTCCTCAAAATGGTGGGGGAAATCCCCACCTTCCCGACAGCGGTGACCCATCTCATCAAACAGCTGAGGGATCCGGACACCGGCCTGGAAGACATTGCGGCAACCATCTCGGGAGATCCCGGTTTGTGTGCCATGGTTCTTCGCATGGCCAATTCGCCCCTGTACCGGCCGGGTTATTCCGCAGGGGCCACGCTTACGATCCCCAGAGCCGTTCATCTCCTCGGCCGAAAGACCATGGAATCGGCGGTATTGAGCTACGCCCTCAGGAGCATGGTCCGAACCTCGACCCTTGCGGAAAAGCTCCTGTGGGAGCATTCGGTGGCGTGCGCCGTGGTGGCTTCTGAAGTGGTCCGAATCATGGGATCCAAAAATCTGGACACCGCCTACGTCTGCGGGCTTCTTCACGATGTGGGCAAGACGGTGTTGTGCCGTCGGTTTCCCGAGGCCATGCACTCCATCCTGGAAGACCAATACAACCAATCGGGCGATGAGGATTCCTGGCCCTCGTCGGTCGCCTTGGAAAAGGAACGCCTAGGGCTTGACCACTGCCAGGTGGGCGCAGTGTGCCTCAATGTGTGGCAATGCGGCGAAGAAGCCGCCGTATCCTGCGCTTATCACCATCGACCGAAGGAGGCCGCCGGAAGATCCGTGTGGCCTGCGGTGATCCGCGTGGCGGATGTTCTGTGCCATAAGCTGGAATACGGCCCCATTCGGCGCCCCGCCATGAACCTGGGGCCCGTGGAAAAGGCCTTGCGGATCGAGAGCACCGAGATGACTGCCTACCTCGAGGGCTGGCGCAAAAAGATCCAGGAGACCCTGCTCGCCTTTTCTGAAAACGCTTCCGCCTGAACCCGTCGGACGGCAGAGAACGTGCCAAAGAAAAAGGGCCCGTTCGGGCCCTTTCGATAGGCTGTGGAGCGGGAGACGGGCTTCGAACCCGCGACCCTCAGCTTGGAAGGCTGATGCTCTAGCCAGCTGAGCTACTCCCGCATGAACTTCAAAATTCCATAACATAGGATCCCGCCGTTTTTCAACGAGAATTTTGCCTTGCTTTTTCACGCGGAACGTGGGATTCGATTACACGAAACTTTTTTTGCCCCGTAGGGCCCGGTGCACGGGGGCGCTGTGGTTCCTTTCAGACGCTTGAGGAGGTCCCATGGAAAAACACTTTCGAGACATGATCGATCAAGTGAACATGTTGGAGGTGTTCAAGGCCCGTCGCGTCGTCCAGCAGGTGTTGCCCAGAACCCCCCTGGCCCGGTATGAACGGTTGTGCGGGGATTTGGGCACGGAGATCTACGTCAAGCACGAGAATCATTTACCCACCAATTCTTTTAAAGTCCGTGGCGCAGTCAATTTCATGGCCCATGTGACGCCGGAGATCCAACGCCATGGGATCGTGGTGGCGACTCGCGGCAACCACGGCATGGCGGTAGCCTGGGCGGCTCGGGAAAAGGGGATCTTCTGTCACGTGGTGGTTCCGGAAAACAACGATCCGGAGATGAATGCCGCGATCAGCGCTTACGGGGCGCAGCTCATCGTCAAGGGTGCGGACTTCTATGAAGCGCAGGATTACTGTGAGGAATTGGCGGAAAGTGCCGGCTACTATTACCTGAGGCAAGGCAATGAACCCCATCTCATCACGGGCATTGCCGTCATGGGGGTGGAGATTTTCGAAGAGCTTCCCGAGGTGGACGTGATCCTCATGCCCATCGGCGGAGCCACGGGCTGTGCCGCCCTGGCCACGGTCATTCGAGGGATCAATCCCAAGGTGGAGCTCATCGGGGTGCAGGCCCTGAACATCCCTTCCTTTTACGAATCGTGGAAGCAGAAAAAGAAAGTCACCGTTCCCCTCGCGGAAACCGTGGCCGACGGCTTGGCGGCTCGGTCGGTTTTCGAGGTTCCGTTCCTCATCCTGAAGGATGTGGTGAGCGATGTGGTTTTGCTGACGGAAGAGGAACTTCTGAACGGCGTTCGGTTGGCGCTTCGCTACACCCACAATCTGGCGGAGGTGGCCGGGGCGGCGGCCTTGGCGGCGGCTTTCAAGATCCGGGAGCGATTGGTCGGAAAGAAAGTGGTTGTGGTGATGACGGGTGGGAACATGACCTACGGGAAGTTGGCCAGGATCTTTACGGAACCGTCGTCTGAAAGCTGAAAGACCGTGCGATGTTGCGGGGCGGAATGAGGGGACATGGACGGTCCCCGGGACTTTGGGCCCCGTTCCGTCGGGCTTGGAACGCGCCTGAGGTTTTCCGCATCACCCGAAGCCGCAGGCTCTTTGAAGGGCGGGGTGCTTCATGCCGCCGAACGGCATTCCAGGACGACCTTGTCGGCGCCGTCCTTTTCTTCCAAATAGACGTTCACCTGTTCTTCGGGGCGAGTTTTCAGCTCCAATCCCACGAAATGGGCGCAGATGGGCAACTCGCGATGGCCGCGATCCACCAACGCTGCGACCCGCACTCTTCTGGGCCGACCGTAATCCATCAGAGCATCCAGCGCGGCGCGGATGGTCCGCCCGGTAAAGAGAACATCATCCACGAGGACGATGTCTTTATCCTCCACGGAAAAGGGGAGTACGGTGGCGCGCACTTTCGGCTGAATGTGGAGGCGTGACCAATCGTCGCGGTAGAGATTGATGTCCAAGGTGCCGATGGGCACGGAGACGTCGTAGTCCTTTTCCAAGATCCGCCCGAGGCGCCGTGCCAGAAAAACCCCGCCCGTATGGATGCCCACAAGGGCCAGGGCCGAGGGGTCGTCGGCTTCACGGATAATTTCGCGGGCGATGCGTTCCAAGGCGCGGCCCATCGCGTCGCTTTCCATCACCACGTGATCATGTGCTTTCGCATCCATGGTGCCACCTGCCGTGTCGTCGAGGAAAATGAAAAGGGCGCCTTCGTGGGCACCCGCGGCGAACGCCAGTTGGAGAAATCTTCCTAAATAACCTAGGAAACCTCAACCCCATTGTCAATCATTTCGAGAGGCCGCGGGGCGCTCTGCAGCCCCTTCTTGACGATGGAACGAGACGTTTGGTAAGGGGGGTGCCGAACCGGCAAGGAAGGCCTGCTTGACCCTCGGCCCATGGGCGGCGAAACGCCGCCGCGGACAAAAGGAGACTTCCGGATGGGTGCAAAGAAGATCAAGGTTCGTAAGAAAGATACGGATAAGGCCGACGAAATCTTGAGTGTGACGGATCGCGCCCTGGAATGGGGCCGTGAGCATGCGACCGTCCTTCTGGGGACGGTGGGAGGGCTTCTTCTCGTCTTGGTCGTCTCGTGGGCCTTCGGGGCCTATTCGGACATGAAGGAGCGCCGAGCGCAGCGGGAACTGGCGGGGCTGTGGAAACAAACCGAGGCGCTGGATCGCAAGAACCCTGCGGCCCTAGAGGAGCAAATCGGCCGGACGAAAGCCATGGTCGAAGGGCACAAGGGCACTGCCGCGGCGGCGGGAGCGGCCGTGACCATGGCCCGCCTCCTTTTCGATGCCGGTCGGTACGAGGAGGCCTTGCAGTGGTATGATCGGGCCCGCAAGGATTTTCCCAAGGAGGCGGGGGCCGACGTCGTGATCGACTACGGGCGGCTCATGTCTCTGGAATCCCTGGGCCGCGTGGACGAGGCGTTGGCGGGCTGGGCCGCTTTGGCTGAAAAGGTCGACGGGGCCCTCAAGAGGGAATCCCTCTGGCATCAGGCGCGGCTGGCCGCGGCCAAGGGGGATCGAGAAAAGGCGGCCCAACTGTACGATGCGGCGCTGGCCCTGAAAGGCTTTTACCCCGAAGACGGTGTTCTCAGAGCGGAAAAAAAGCGCCTTTAAAACCGAAGCGGTCCTCCGACGTTCGGGGTTTCTTTGCCGAACGGCGGCTTTTGACTTGACACGGAGCGTCGCCTTCGGTATGGAACCGTGCTGAACAAGGGATTCGGTCACAATCAGTGGCAGGATCGCAGGAAAAGGGCGGTGCGGCGACAATGAACCGGTGCTTTCGCTTCGACTTTATCGGTGACGATGGGGGCTTCTTTTTTAAGAAGTCTACCCATGGCCGAGCGGGGTAGGCGGAAAGAGCCGGTCAAGCAGCCCCGCTTCAGCGGGAAAACCAGCCATGGGTAGACGAAAGCGCAACCCATGGCTTTTCGTTTTTTTAAGGGCCGTGGGTTCGTGGACCCGACGGCCTTTGTATTTTTATCCGGACGCAACCACCCCAACTACGGCTCCCTCACATCAAGGAGGAACAACGCGATGATCTACGACATGGAATACGAAACCCTGCCCCGGGAGGCCCTCGAGGCCATTCAGCTCAGACGTCTTCAAAACACGCTCCAACGCGTCTACGCCACGGTTCCCTTTTACAAGAAACGCTTCGACGAGGTGGGTTTCAAACCCTCGGACTTGAAAACTTTGGAAGACCTGCGGCGTGTGCCGTTCACCACAAAACAGGATCTTCGAGACAATTACCCTTACGGGCTTTTCGCCGTGCCCATGGAAAACGTGGTGCGGATCCACGCCTCGTCGGGCACGACGGGAAAACCCACGGTGGTGGGCTACACGGCTCGAGACATCCAGACGTGGGCGACGCTCATGGCCCGTTCCCTTTCGGCCGCCGGAGCCACTCGAGGCGACATTATCCACAACGCCTATGGGTACGGTTTGTTCACGGGAGGGCTAGGTGTCCACTACGGTGCAGAAAAGCTCGGTGCGTCGGTGATCCCCATCTCCGGGGGGAATACCAAGCGGCAGATCATGATCATGAAGGACTTCGGCGCCACGATTCTCACGTGCACCCCCTCTTACGCGCTGCACCTTGCCGAAGTGGCCCAGGAGATGGGGGTGGATTTCAGGGATTTGAAATTCAAGGCGGGACTTTTCGGTGCAGAACCCTGGTCCGAAAGGATGCGGGAGGAAATTGAAAAGAAGCTTCATCTGGACGCGGTGGACATTTACGGGTTGAGTGAGGTCATCGGCCCCGGGGTTGCGGTGGAGTGCCTGGAAGCCAAAGCGGGCCTTCATATTTTCGAAGATCACTTCATCGCCGAGATCATCGATCCGGCCACGGGGGAAGTCCTGCCTCCGGGCTCCGTCGGCGAACTGGTCTTCACCTCCATCACCAAGGAAGCCTTCCCCGTGATCCGTTACCGCACGCGGGACATCACGAGTTTGAATCCCGAACCGTGCGTCTGTGGCCGCACCTTCGTGCGCATGAACCGCGTCAGCGGTCGAAGCGACGACATGCTCATCATCCGGGGCGTGAACGTGTTTCCGTCGCAAATCGAAAGCGTCCTCATGGAGATTCAGGGAGTTGAGCCCCACTACCAGCTCATTGTGGACCGTGAGGGCAACTTGGATATGTTGACGGTCCTGGTGGAAGTCGGGGAGTCGGCCTTTTCCGACAAGGTGAAGACGCTCCAAGACCTGGAGAAGGTGATCACGAAGAACATCAAGGAATACCTTGGAATTTCGGCCAAAGTGAGACTGGTGGAACCGAAGACGATCGCCCGCAGCGAGGGCAAAGCGGTTCGGGTGATCGACAACAGAAAACTTTAACGCGGGCTTCATAAGAGAAAGGAGGCCGAGGATGCGCGTCGAACAGATTTCGGTCTTTTTGGAAAACAAGGCAGGGCGTCTTGCGGAAGTGACCCGGATTTTGTCGGAAGCGGGGGTCAACATCCGAGCCTTGTCCCTTGCGGACACATCCGATTTCGGGATTCTGCGCTTGATCGTCAACGACAACGAAAAGGCCAAGGAAGCCCTCAAGGCCAACGGCTTTACGGTGGGCAAAACGGACGTCGTGGCGGTGGAAGTGGAAGACCGCCCCGGGGGACTTCACAAGATTTTGGATATCCTCCGCAAGGCCGGCATCAACGTGGAATACATGTACGCCTTCGTGCAGCAAAGCGGGAACAACGCCGTGATCATCTTCCGGTTTGACAATCTGGACGAGGCGGTTCGGGTGCTGACGGAAAACGGCGTGACCGTCATTAACGGCAGTCGGGTGTACAGCATGTAGCGGGCGGTGCCGACGGGCCGGAAGCCTCTGCGGGCATGTCCGGGGTGTTTCGGCCCGCCGGTGGGTTGAACATGGGAAAGACAGGAGGAAGGGCGATGGAACGAAAGGCAAAACCGTGGATCTTCTGGATGGCGGCCGTATCGGTGGCACTGGGACTTGTGGCCGGACCCAAGGCGGGCTTCAGCGCCGAGCCTTACAAGATCGGGGGGGTCTTTTCCATCACCGGCTCTTCCTCTTTTCTCGGGGATCCCGAGAAGAAAAGCTTGGAGATGGCCGTCGATGAGATCAACGCTCAGGGAGGCATCGACGGACGGCCAGTGGAGGCCGTCATTTACGATACGGAAGGGGATCCCACGAAAGCGGTCCTGGCGGTCAACAAGCTGATCAGCAAGGATAACGTCTTGGCGATCATCGGGCCCAGCCTGACCCCCACGACTTTGGCCGTCATGCCCATTGTGGAGCGAGTCCAGGTGCCGCTCATCAGCTGTGCCGCCGGCATCCAGATCGTGGAGCCCGTTAAACCGTACGTCTTCAAAACGGCCCAAAGCGACGTTCTGGCCGTGGCCACAATTTACAAACACATGCAGAAGCACGGCATCAAGAAAATCGGGATCCTCACGGTGACGAACGCCTTCGGGGTGAGCGGGCGGGACCAGCTGGTCAAACAGGCGCCGGACTACGGGATCACCATTGTCAAGGAAGAGGCCTACGGCGCCAACGATACGGACATGACGGCGCAACTCACAAAGATCAAGGGGGAAAATCCCGACGCCATCGTCTGCTGGGGGACCAATCCGGGTCCGGCGGTGGTGGCCAAGAACATGCGCCAGCTGGGGCTGACCCTGCCCCTTTACCAAAGCCACGGGGTGGCCTCACCCAAGTTCATCGAACTGGCGGGGGAAGCCGCTGATGGCATTCGGCTTCCCACGGGCAAGATTCTCGTCGCGGATCTCCTGCCCGAGGCGGATCCTCAGAAGGCCGTTCTGAAAAAATACATCGCCGACTACAACCAGCGCTACGGCGGCGGGGTGTCGGGCTTCGGGGGCTACGCTTACGACGCCATGCACATGCTGGCCAAGGCCCTCAAGGGAACCGGCGGCGACAAAGCCAAGATTCGGGACAACCTGGAAAAAATCACGAACCACGTGGGCATCAGCGGGGTGTTCAACATGACGCCGAAGGATCATAACGGCTTGGGTCCCGATGCCTTCGTGATGGTGGAAATCCGAAACGGGACATGGAAGCTTCTGGACTAAGAGGAACGGGCCGTCCCATGAGCGAATTCCTCCAGTTTCTCCTCACCGGGATCACCACCGGGGCGATCTACGGCCTGATCGCCCTGGGATTTAACGTCCTCTACAACGCGACGGACTTGGTCAACTTCGCCCAAGGCGAATTCGTCATGTTGGGCGGCCTGTGCTTTTATACGATGGGCGTGGTTCTCGGATGGCCTACGGCCGCGGCCTTTGCCGCCGCCGTAGGCATCGTGTCGTTGCTGGGCCTGCTGCTGGAAAGGCTGGCCCTGCGCCCGGTCAGGAAGCCGGAACCTCTCACGCTCATCATCATCACCGTGGGAGCGAGCATTTTCCTGCGGGGGGTGGCCATGCGGCTCTGGGGCAAGGACCCCTACAGTGTGCCGGGCCTCACGGCCTCTACGGAGCCCGTTCGGGTCCTGGGGGCGGCGGTCATGCCTCAGAGTCTGTGGATTGTGGGGATCGTCGTGGCTTTCATGACGGGGCTGCATCTGTTCGGCAAACGCACCTTGACCGGAAAGGCCATGGAAGCCTGCGCCATCCATCGGAACGCCGCCTGGATTTTGGGCATTCCGAGCGACCGCATGGTCCTTTTGGCCTTTGCCTTCAGCGCGGGCTTGGGGGCGGTGGGCGGGGTGATCATCGCCCCGATCACCATGTGCAGCTACGATATGGGCACCATGCTAGGCCTGAAGGGGTTTTGTGCGGCCATGTTGGGGGGGCTGGGCAGCCATTGGGGGGCGGCGGTGGGCGGCGTCCTCCTCGGGGTGCTGGAATCCCTCGGAGTCGGGTATTTTTCCTCCGGCATTAAGGACGCGGTGGCCTTTCTCGTCTTATTGGGAATTCTCATCGCACGCCCCGCGGGCCTTCTGGGAGCTTCCGCGGTGAAGCGTTTTTAGGGGACGGAAAGGAGGGTCGGTGCGTTCGCGGGAAAGGCTGTATTCGACCGTAATCCTTTCGACAGGGATCGCGGCAGTCGGCTTTGGGGTGACGAATCCCTATGAGCAGCAGTTGCTGACCATTATCGGGATCCACACGCTGCTGGCTCTGGGCCTAAACATGCTCATGGGTTATGCGGGCCAGATCTCGTTGGGCCATGCCGCATTTTTCGGATTGGGCGCTTACGGTACAGGAATCCTCACCACCCACGGCCAATGGTCTCCGTGGGCCTCTCTGCCCGTAGTGCTTGTCCTTGCCGGTGTCGCGGGCTATGGGATCGGCCGTCCCATCCTTCGGCTTTCGGGGTATTACCTGGCCATGGGCACCCTGGGCTTGGGCATCATCGCCCATGTCGTCTTTCGGGAATGGGACACCTTGACCGGCGGAGCGTCGGGATTGGTCGGCATTCCTCCTCTGGGGGTGGGGCACCTGACGGTGGGGCTCGGCCGAACCGGCTTTTTCGCAGTCTGGGCGACCGTAGTCCTGTTCTTCGTCCTGTGCGGTCGTGTGGTGGATTCGCGCATCGGGCGGGCCCTTCGCGCTTTGGGCGACAGCCAGGGCGCGGCGGCCGCCTCCGGGATCCACACCGCCCATCTTAAGGCGGTCATCTTTTCCTTCAGCGCCGTGATGGCGGCCTTGGCCGGATACCTTTACGCCCATCTTCTGGGTTTCATCAGCCCCAGTTCCTTCGATTTTCTCATGTCCATCCGGATGGTGACCATGGTGGTCATCGGGGGCATGGCCAGCATCTGGGGCTCTCTTCTCGGCGCCTCGGTCATCACCCTCCTTCCGGAATGGCTCCATGTATTTTCCGATTATGAAATGATGGCCTACGGGTTGATCCTCATGGTGGTTATGATTTTCCTGCCCCAGGGACTGACACGAGGGGTTCTGGATACCGTCCAGCGGGCTCGCGGTCAGTCGGCCTCCCCATAGAGCCGAAGACGGGAAGGAGACGGGTTCTTTGAGCGCCCAAAAGCCATTTCTCGTGATCGACGGGGTATCCAAGGCCTTCGGGGGTATCCAAGCCCTGTATCAGGTGTCCTTCGAAGTGCAGGAAAGACATATCCACGCCCTGATCGGCCCCAACGGGGCGGGCAAGACGACGCTGTTCAACGTGATCTCCGGCGCTTTTCCTCCCGATGAGGGCTCCATCCGACTCGACGGCCACGACATTCAGGGGCGTCCCATGCACGAACTGGTGCGGCGCGGCATCGCACGCACCTTTCAGAACGTGGAGCTTTTCGGAAGCATGACCGTTCTGGAAAATGTCCTGGTGGGATGCCACAGCCGGACCCGCTGCGGGCTTGTCGGGCATGATGCGTTGGCCGTGGGTCGGGCGGGAAGAGCGGTGGGCCCGAGACCGGGCCATGGAACTTCTCGACATGGTGGGGATCGCCGGTTTCGCTTCCAAAAGAGCCGTGGACCTGCCTTTCGGCCTGCAGCGCTTGGTGGAAATCGCCCGGGCCTTGGCCGGCGATCCCAAGCTGGTGCTCCTGGACGAACCCGCGGCGGGACTCAATGCCGTGGAAACCGAAAGGCTTTCCCGGCTGATCGAGCAAATTCGTGCTGTGGGCGTCACGGTCCTCTTGGTGGAACACGACATGAACCTCACCATGGACATTTCCGACCGCATCGTCGTGCTGGACCGCGGCCGAAAACTGGCCGAGGGAACGCCTCGGGAAATTCAGACCAGCGACGCGGTCATGGAAGCGTACTTGGGCAAGAAGCGCTAAGGGGGGCTCTGCGACCCATGCTCATCGTTCGGAATCTTCGCGCCGGGTACGGCCGCATCGAGGCGCTCCACGGGGTGAGCCTTTCCGTGAGGCAGGGGGAAATCGTGGCCCTTGTGGGGGCCAACGGGGCGGGAAAAAGCACCCTGTTGAGGGCGGTTGCCGGGTTGCTCATCCCGTGGCAGGGAGAGATTCTTTTCCAGGACCGTTCCCTTGCGGGTGTCAAACCGCCCGAGATCGTCGCCGCGGGAATCGGCCTTGTTCCTGAAGGCCGCTGGCTGTTTCCCCCCATGAGTGTTTTGGATAACTTGCGGCTGGGGGCGTATTTGAGGCTGCGCCGAGGCGATAAGGCAGCCGTGCGGGACGACCTGGAGCGGGTCTTTGAGCTTTTTCCGATCCTTGCCGAACGCCGAAAACAACCCGCCGGATCCCTTTCCGGCGGGGAGCAGCAGATGTTGGCCATCGCCCGTGCCCTCATGAGCCGCCCCAAGATGCTTCTGCTCGACGAGCCCTCCACGGGGCTGGCCCCGCTTCTCGTGGAAAAGATCTTCGAAACCCTCGTCCAGCTCAATGCGGAAGGGATTACCTTCCTCCTTGTGGAACAGAACGCCCGGGCGGCTCTGGCTGTGGCGACCCGCGGCTATGTGTTGGAAACCGGCCGGATGGTGCTCCAGGGCCGGGCACAGGAGCTTTTGGAGGATCAGGAAGTGAAGCGAGCCTACCTGGGCAAGGACTATCGCGAGTTTGCGGAGGGGAGGGCCCGATGAAGGAGCCGGGGAACGGGAACGGGGAGTGGCTGAAGCCGGCGGAACGGCGCCAGCAGCAACTGGAGCGACTCCAAATATCGTGCAACCGCGCCTACAAGAATGTGCCGTTTTATCGGAATCGGTTTCAGGCGGCGGATTTTTCACCGCAGGACATCACCGCCTTGGAGGATGTCCGACGCCTGCCTTTTACGGAACGACGGCACTTTGGGGAACATTACCCCTATGGTCTGTTCGCCGTGCCCTTGCGGGACATCGTCCGGATTCATACGGCCCCGGGGATCGGCGGGAGCCTGACGGTGAGCGGCTACACGGCCCGGGACTTGAAGATGTGGAAGGAGATGGTGGCCCGAGCCCTCAGGGCGGCGGGCGTGTGCGCCGACGACATCCTCCAAATCGTGCTCCATCCCGGGCTGGCCAACTGGGGCCGCGATTACAAGGACGGGGCCGAAGCGCTCCAGGCCAGCGTCATTCCCTTGAATGCACTTCATATCAGTAAGCAGATCATGGTCCTTCGGGATTACAAGAGTTCCGTGCTCATCACGACCCCCACTTCGGCTCTGCAGATCCAGGAGCTTTTGTTTTCCGCCGACATTAACCCCAACGAACTGGCGTTGAAGATGCTGATCCTCGTTGGAGAGCCGGCCTCGGCGGAACTCCGCCGAGGCATCGAAGAGCATCTCCATGTGACCACATGGCAGCATTACGGGCTGAGTGAGGTGCCTGGGCCGGCGGTGGCCTATGAGTGTGACGGACATGAGGGGCTGCATGTTTCCGAGGACCATTTCCTGGTGGAGGTGCTGGATCCGAAGACCCAGGAGCCCGTGCCCGACGGGGAGAGCGGCGAATTGGTCCTCACCAGCCTCACCATCCAGGCCTTTCCCCTCATCCGGTTTCGCACCGGAGACCGGGTGCGACTCCTGCCCGAAGGATGCCCGTGCGGGAGGACCTTGCGGCGGCTGGAATGGCTTCCCGACCGGGTGGACGATCTTCTGGTGATTCAAGGGGTGAAGATTCAAAAAGACCAAGTCATGGTTCGGGTGACGCAGACGTTGGGTTTTTCTCCGAAGAAGCTTTCCGTGCACCTCGTCCAGCAGGGCGGCTACAAGGCGCTGGAGGTGCAGCTGGGCATGGAGGAAAAGTTATTCAGTGACGAAATCAAAGAATTAGAGCAGTTGGTTCGCAAAACGGCCTTCGAACTCAGGCAGGAATTCGGCGTTCCGGTGGACGTGCGGCTCCTGGAAGGACCCAGTGTAAAGACGGGTCCTTAGAAGCGTGCCCGGTGAAGTTCACCCTGTCACGCACCTCGCATGCTCCGTAGGTTGGGGTGCGCACAGCGACCCCCAACGATCGTTGGGTGAGCAGGAAACAAGGAAGCCAACGAGAACGCACCGAAAGCCGACACATCGAACGACAACAGAGGGGAATTGCCCATGGACATTGTGGTGGTGGGAGCCGGGGCCATCGGCGGTTACTACGGAGGCCGGCTGGCTCAAGCGGGGGCCCGGGTCTCTGTGGTGGCCCGTTCCGACTACGAGGTGGTGGCAAAGGATGGGATCCGTATTCAAAGTCCGGCGGGCGATTTTCATTTTCGACCCCATCGGGTGGTCCGCAGCGCCTCGCATTTCGGCGCTTTTGCCGACGTCGTTCTGGTGGGCCTGAAGGTTTTGGAGGAGATCCGGACGGCGGATCTGATTCGGGACGTCGTAGGGCCGAAAACCGCCATCCTGCTCATCCAGAACGGGGTGGATATCGAACCGCCCGTGGCCGAGGCGTTTCCGACAAACGAAATCTTGAGTGGACTCGCTTTTATCTGTGTTCATCGCACGGCGCCCGGACAGGTTCTGCACCAAGACTACGGCCGACTGGTTCTGGGGCGATACCCCGGCGGAGAGTCCGAGACGGCCCACAGGCTTGCCGAAATGTTTCGCCGCTCCGGTGTGCCGTGCGAGGTCACCGAGGACGTGACCACCGCCCGATGGCAGAAGCTGGTCTGGAATGCCCCTTTCAATCCCATGTCCGTGTTGTGCGGTGGGGCGAGCACCCAAGAAATGCTCGGCCATGAAGAGACGACCCGTCTGGTGCGTGCGGTCATGGAGGAAGTGTGTGCAATGGCGGCGGCGTCGGGACATGCGCTTCCCGCCGACGTGGTGGATCGGATGATCGCTGACACTCGAAAGATGACCCCTTACAAGACAAGCATGCTCTTGGACTTCGAGGCGGGCCGGCCCATGGAAGTGGAAGCCATCGTGGGGAACGCCGTGCGGATCGCCCGAAGCCTCCGGGTCCCCGTTCCCCATTTGGAAACCTTGTATGCACTCCTCAGTGGATTGAAAGGGCGGTCCTGAGGGCAAAAAAATGGCGGAAGTGCATGGGAATCGAACCCACCTGGGACGCCCCTCAGCGCCCCACACCGGATTTGAAGTCCGGGAGCCCCACCAGTGAGCTTGGCACT
>VSSL01000349.1_pt1 | contig 13652 bp, 12 predicted proteins | sample 4557531 | NCBI WGS metagenome assembly VSSL01 (sample SAMN10986726, study PRJNA523729) | hot springs metagenome | isolation source: hot springs | place: India:Timba, Gujarat | collected 2018-05-31 | reverse complement strand
TACTTTCAGCAAGCTGGCGGAGGAGGCGGGTACGGGTCGCCCTTGCTTCGTCCGGCTTCCTTGGTGGCCTCTGAGGTTCGAAATGGGGTGATTTCAGTCGAGGCCGCGGCCAGAGACTACGGCGTAGTCGTAGATCCGGAGACTTTCGAAGTGAATGAGGCGGAGACCGCACGCCTCAGAGCCTCTGCGACCCAAGGAGGGCAGCGGTGAAATCGTTTATGCCCACTTATCGATCGGAGGAGGAGTTGGCGGCTCTTCAACTGGAAGGGCTGAAATGGACCGTGGCGCACGCATACCAAGGGTCTCCTGTATATAGGAAAAAGTTGCAAGACGTGGGCTGCAAGCCAGGGGACATAGCGTCCTTGGCGGACCTGAAGGCGCTCCCTTTCACCACCTCGACGGACCTCGCTGAGGGGTATCCCTTCCCCTTGCTCAGCGTGCCCATGAAGGATGTGGTGCGGCTGCACGCCTCTTCAGGCACCACCGGCAAGCGGAAAGTGCTCTGCTACACACAGAAAGACATCGACGATTGGGCTGAGATGTTCGCCCGGTGCTACGAGATGGCAGAGCTGACCCCCGAGGACAGGGTTCAGGTCTGCGTGGGGTACGGCGTTTGGACTGCAGGAGTCGGCTTCCAACTGGGCTGCGAGAAGTTCGGCGCCTTGGCCGTACCCGCCGGGCCGGGAAACCTCGACATGCAGATAGAGTTTCTCCTGGATTTTCAGAGTACGGTCATCTGCTGCACGGCCTCCATGGGACTCCTCTTGGCTGAAGAAGTGGAGCGCCGCAACGTTCGCGACAGACTCAACCTCCGCAAGATGATTTATGGGTCTGAGAGGTCCTCGGACGCGATGCGGAACAGAATTCGGACGCTGCTGAATCTGGAGCACATGTATGATATTCCGGGGATGACGGAACTCTACGGCCCGGGCACTGGCCTGGAGTGCAGCGCGCATGATGGCATCCATTACTGGGCTGATTATTACATCTTGGAGATATTGGACCCAGATACTCTCGAACCCGTACCAGACGGCGAAATAGGCGAAATGGTGGTCACAACTCTGAAGAAAGAAGCCGTTCCCTTGATTCGCTACCGTACGAGAGACCTCACTGCCCTGAAGCCGGGCCTGTGCGCGTGCGGGAGCCTGCTCCCGAGGCACGACCGAATCATGGGCAGATCTGACGACATGTTCATCATTCGGGCGGTCAACGTGTATCCAGGTCAGATCGACAGCGTGTTGAGCAAACTTGAAGGCATCGGATCGGAATACCAAGTGATACTCGAGCGCATTGACGGCAAAGATTTCATGAAGCTCAGAGTCGAAGGGGAACGCGGTCTGGAATCCTCCGCATTTCCCGACAAAGCCCTCATGGTGAGAGATCAGATCAAGAAAAAGATCCTCGTGACGCCGGAAGTGGAAATTGTCCCATACGGTACCCTTCCCCGGAGCGAGAGGAAGACCAAGCGCATCATCGATATGCGGGGCGATTAGGTCTTACCCGTCTCGAAATTTTCGTTGGGACGAGATCTGCATCATGTAATCCGTGGATGCTCTCGAAAACCTCGTCGAAAACTACAACAAGTCAACTTTTGTCATTTCGTAAGGCCCGGCATCGAACCGAGTGAGAGACCGCGACGGGGAGACCTCCTACCTATGCGGACCAAGATTTCTCGCTTCGCTCGAATGACACATCATCAACTTCTTTGTCATTGCGAGGCCCTGAAGGCCACGCGGCAATCCCAGCCTACCTCAATAGAGCCAGCGTCTTCCATTCAATGCGCGATTGGCTTCGGGAACCCATCTATGCTTGAGGCCAGCTTGGCCGGGAAGACCCTCCAGGCGAGAGGAGGAGGGGCGACAGACGTCCATGCTATATGTCGGGGGCGGCGCGTTATGGCGTGCGCAATTCCCGAGTCCTTATGTTGGTTTTGTCTTACCCGCGCGTGTAAATGTTGATGACGCAGCTTTTCTTAACGAAAATAGTTCTTGACGCGACTCTTGCCATGAACTATTTTCAAGCAAGTTCGAGAGAAGCCATCTTCTAATTTGATTCAGGTTTTTTTCACAACGACAGAAGGTGCGTGACGCACCCTGCCGGGATGAGAGCGGCAGCAATGTGAAACGACGAGTTCTATGCTTACTCGTACCCGCGGCGCGGGCATGGGGGTAACCGCGCCCAAGCAGACGAGACGACATCCGCTTTTCAACTGGAGGCGGTGAGCGTATTAGATTTGCGAAAGGGGTTAGAGCATGAATGCAATTGTCGTACTAATCCTGGGTTTGATCGTTGCGTTTATCGGGTATCGGGTTTACGCCAAGTACATCGATACCAACATCATCCAGGCAGATCCGAAGCGGACAACGCCGGCTAAGATGTACATGGACGGCGTGGAATTTATGCCCACCAGCAGAAACATTCTTTACGGATACCAGTTCAAATCCATTGCGGGCGCGGGGCCTATCATTGGGCCGATCATCGCCATTCAATGGGGGTGGTTGCCAGCGGTTCTTTGGATTCTGCTGGGGACTTTCTTCATTGGCTGGGTTCACGACTATGCGAGCGCAATGATAGCCATCCGCAACGACGGCGCCTCTTTCGGCGGGTTGAGTCATCGCCTCATTTCTCCCAGGGCTCGCGTGATCCTTCTGTCGTTCATTTACTTTTATCTCTTGTTGATCGTAGGGGCGTTCGGGAACGTGGTGGTCAGCACGGCGATTGGCCTCAAGGCTTCGCCCATGGCCTGGTTGTTCCTCACGGTTGGCGGGATATTGGCCGGCCAGATGATTTATAAGTGGAAACAGGATATTGTCCTGACCACAGTGGTTACGGTTGTCCTCGCGCTTTTGGGAATAGTGGTAGGGACTTGGGTACCTTCCAACTCGGTCCTCGGCGATGCGTTGGCGAACAATCGGTGGGTTTGGGCCATTACCGCGTTTGTTTTCTGCTATTTTGCATCAGTCCTTCCTATATGGCGATTCGCTCTCCCCATAAACTATGTGGCCTCCTACATAGTATTTTTCGGCCTGCTGTTCGGGATGATCGGCGTAGTCATTTTGAGGCCGGACTTTACTCTGCCCGCGTATACCTCATTTAACATCCCCATTGGTCCCCTATGGCCTATCATGTTCGTGACCATAGCCTGCGGCGCAATCTCCGGGTGGCACAGCATTGTGTCGAGTTCGGGGACGGCTCGGCAGTTGGAGAGCGAGGTCGATGCCCGGCCGGTGGGCGCAGGCGTGATGTTTTTAGAGATGATGCTGGCGCTGTTTGCCTTGATCATCGCTGGGACCATTTACGCGACCGCGCCGGAGTATAGCGAGGCGGTGGCCAAAGGACCAGGCGGCGTCTTTGCAGCCGGCGTCGGGAAATTCCTCAACGCGCTCGGACTCCCGCTGGCTTACGGCAGGACCTACGGAAGCGTGATGATGATCTTTCTTGCGGTCACCATCATGCAGTTGGTCGTGCGATTCATGCGCGTCGCCACGTCTGAGCTCTTGAGCGATGTGAGTCCTGTGTTCAAGAATGTGCATGTGGGAACCATTGTTGCCAGCATCCTGGGCATGATCCTCGTAATGACCGGATGGTGGCAGTATCTGTGGGTCCTCTTCGGCGGGGCCAATCAACTCATGGCTTCCCTGGCATTGCTCTTGATAACTGCATGGCTTATCTCAGAGGGTAAGTCGTCGGCGTGGGCGTTCTACCCGATGATTTTCATGTTCGTGACCACGGTTGCGGCTCTCATTTACACCTCGTACAACTTGCTGATCAACAAGGTGTTGGCCGGTAAAGTGACAGGCGAGGCGCTCGTGGGTAATACCCTGATGGGCGTTGTGGCCATCTTTTTGGTTGTGGCAGCCTTCGTGCTGGCGTGGGAAGGCTACAAAGCGTTCCGGAGATATAGGTCCGTCGGCGGTCAGACGGTTCCGTCCAAGGCCTAGACGAAACACAAAAGGGGACGGGGCGAGTCGCCCCGTCCTATGACGCGGAGAAACAGCGAAATGTCCGAAGAAAAAAAAGAAAAAAGGCGGTATTTTTCAGTCCGTAAAGGAGTTTGTATATGGAGTGGCGGCCCATGATTCCGCCCGGTTTGCCCTCAAGACCCGGGCCAGTATGGAGCACTTGTTCATCTTGATTACCATGGGCGACATGCTCGGCGTGCCCATATTACCGCCGTATTATTCACTGAGGCTGCTGCCATACGTCGTGCCTCAGATTTCGACCTGGAAGCGCCGTATGCTGCGGGAAAAAGATCTCACCGACGCTCTTGCCTAAGTAACATTATTCCGATACACAGCTGCCCTCCACGCGGGCGAGACAAATCGGAAGGCAATCTGTCGCCAGTTGAGTATGCACATCAAAGACTATAGAGGGAGATGCCTATGTCCTTAGCCACCATTTTCGAAAAATTTCCCGAACGAAGGTACATCATGTTCGGCGGGAAGGGGGGATTGGGGAAAACTACCTTTTCTGCTGCGACGTCATACTATCTCGCCAAGACGGGCAAGAAGGTGCTCGTGTTCTCTGTCGATCCCCAGGCGTCTCTGACGGACATTTTCCAAAAGGACATTTTTGGCAAAGGCCCCACTGAAATTATTCCAAATTTATACGCCCAGGAGATCGACGCGGATAAACGCGTCAAGGAATATCAGAACGAAATCCGAAACAAAATTCTTGACATGTATGGCATGGATAAAGTGCCTGAGGAGATCGAAAGTTATATTCAGGCGGCCGCGGCAGAGCCTGCCATGGAAGAAAGCGCCATATTTGACGAGGTGGTGGACATCGTGGTGAAGGGCGGCTACGACTATTATATTTACGATCTCGTCCCTTTAGGCCACGCCTTGTATTATTTGAGCATGGCGTCCGTGTACGACGCGTGGATCGATAAGATCACTGGTCTTCGGGAGCAGATGCGTGAATACGACCAGGTCGCTGCTGTTATGCGCCGAGACAAAGAACTCGACGAAGACGCCATCCTCAATGAGCTGCTGTACATCAAGGATCGAATAAACAAGTCGGCCAGCATACTCACTGATAAGCAGAAGACCGCGTTTTTCTTCGTCTTGACAGCCGAAGAAATGGTCATCAAGGACACCCAGAAGGCCGCGGAGTTGTTCGCCAAATTCGATGTACCTTTGAGCGGATACATCGTCAACCGAGTCTTGCCCGCGGAACTCAAGACCAAGAATATTCCGGAGTATTTGAAAAATCGCTTCGAGATGCAAGACCACTACCTCCAAGTGATAGAACAGGAATTTGCCGGTCATATTCTGGCCTCGGTCCCTGAGATGGAGCGCGACGTGACAGGGTTGCCAATGATCGAAAAGTTGGCAAAGGCAATGTTTGGAAACTTTTGAGGGCAAGGGGGTGAGGAAGTGAACCAGATTACCGTAAGCATGCAACAATTTATGAAGAGTCATCCGCATCTCAAATACATTTTCTTTGGCGGCAAGGGCGGCGTGGGGAAAACGGTGATGGCCGGCGCCGCAGCCCTTTGGTCCGCGAAACAGGGCCGCAAGACCCTGCTGGCATCTACCAATCCAGTGCATAGCCTGTCCAATCTCTTCGAAAAAAACGTCTTCGGCAAACCCGTGACCGTGTGCGACGAAGAAAACTGCTATGCCTTCGAAATAGACACCAGAGATACCATCGAACGTTCAAAGAAAGAGATACGTGAAAAGATAAACTGGTTTCTCAAATTTGCGGATATCACCACCAAGGCTGAAGACTTTATAGAATCGGCTACCATGAATCCAGCCTTCGAGGAATCCGCGATGTTCGAGAACATGATGGACCTCATGTTCCGGGACGAATATGACTTCTATGTGTTCGACACCGCGCCCACGGCTAACGCCCGACGACTCCTCGGGATGTCCAAGATTTATTCAATGTGGGTTGAAAAAATGCTCAAGAGCAGGGAGGAGGCGAAGTCTTTGAGGGAACTCCTGTCTTTCTCCAAGAAAGACGAAAAAGACCCTCTCTTGGATTATCTGCTCAACTTCAAAGATCGGATGGCCCACGCCAAAGAGTTGTTGACCGACGAGGCGCTCACTGCCTTCTTCTTCGTGACGCTGCCCGAAAGCCTACCCATCGCTGTGATCACGCGGTTTATCAACTGGTTTTACGAATTCGGGATACCGGTTGGCGGCGTAATCGTGAATGGCTTGATCCCCCAGGATCAAGTGAACGCCGAGTCGGCTGAATTTGTTCAGAATCGCGTGAAGATGCAGCAGGAACACATGGAAGAAATCTGGAAGATATTTGGAGAGCGCGTCAGGGCAATAATTCCACTGTTTCCGACAGAAGTCCGCGTCGGCCCCATGTTGGATCGCATGGTTAACGAACTCATGAAGCCGTAATCAGCGCGAGAGATTTCTCATCCGCGGGAGCCCTGACCCCTGCGAACAGGGTCAGCGCATGATCACTAGCCTGCGCGAATATGGCGGTCGATGAGCGCTTCGAGTTTTTCCAGCGACAGGCCGATGCACACGTCTCTTTTTTCCACGACGAAGGCTGGCAGTTTGCGTATGCGGTGGCGAATCTGTTTCCACAGCCCGGAGAAGGATTGCGCGTCTATCAGCCTGAATCTCACTCTGTGCTTGTAGAGCTCGGAGAGACGGGTGAGCATTTCCGTGAGGCGCTCAGAATCTCTTTTCCACTCTTCGGGATATTCATCGGCGCATGAACGCCGGTAGCTTTTTTGCGCGCCTACCTGACTGAATATGAGTTCGCACCTACCGCACCCAAATTCCATCGCGGTAAGCATCGGCGCGATGATTTCAACATTGATCGCTCGCATTTTCGGACCTCTTGCTGTTCGTAGAAAGTATTCGTCGCCTCACAAGAATATATCGCCGCGGTTGGCCCCTGACAAGGGCAGGATTGTGTGGCTGCGCTATCACGGGGCTACTATGCCGGTCACTGGAGGGAATCTCTCATTCGTTGAACCGTCCGTCGTCTCGAGCACTCTCGTGCCCGTTATTTCGAGAACTTTTCTGCCTGTCATTTCGAGCACCCTCCTGCCTGTCATTTCGAGCGTAGCGAGAAATCTTGACTCCACGACGAGTCTTTCTCAGCCGCCTTCTCTCGCTTCCCTCGCGTCCGGCTCGCTCGAACCCCCATGACAAGGGGGTCGCAACGGGAAATGAAAATATCGTGGCATTTTCAGGTAAAAATGCGAAAGCTGACCTGCCCGTCCTTCTCAACACAGTTTTTCGACTGTACTCGCAACCTTGATGATTCTAACCGCATTATTCACGCTGAGCTTTGGACCATCAGGAGAGATTTTTGACGCCCACACGACGCTCCATCATCCCGAAAAACAAAACCGCCCGAGGTTTGGGCGGATACGCGCATAAGGCTGTTCTGTTCTTTTCTGGTCGGGGCGACTGGATTTGAACCAGCGACCACCTGAACCCCATTCAGGTACGCTACCAGACTGCGCCACGCCCCGACGACGCCAATAAAGTACCCGATTGCTCCTTCCATGTCAATAACGCACGCCGTCGCGCCTATAGCGCTTTTCAGAATTTATTGCGAATTCGACGGGCGCCTGTCACTTCGAGCGCTTCGTTCTCTGTCATTTCCAGCGCAGCGAGAAATCTTGACCCGCAGAGGAAGAAGATTTCTCAGTCCCTCCCTCTCGCTTGGCTCGAGCCTCGCTCCTTCGAACGCCCATGATAAGAGGGTCGCAACGGGAGATGAAAATGCCGTTCTGAAGAGAACCACGGCATTTTCAGGCGAAATGACAAAGGTCCTTCTCTCCGTAGGCCGCAGCGGTTTTCAAAAGAACTTGCGAATTCGACGACCCGAACCTCATTCCGACAGAAGCTTCGAGAAATGGCACATGAACAGGCCCAGGCCCCAGTCTGGCCATTCCCCAGATCGTCTTTGGCAGAGAGCAAAAACTCCGAACTATGACCGCGGCGATCCGGCATCTCTTGATGCCTCGCTGCTCCGCTGGTCGGGCTCGCTTCCGTACCACGGCCTGAGCGCGGCCCAAAGTTTTTGCTCAGCGGACTCCCATTTGGCTTGATTGGCGATCTTCTCCAGATATTTCTTGCCCGGCCGATATTGGAAAATACCCATTTCTGAGAAGCTGGATAACGCGTTGTCCACGCTGATCATGGTGACCACTGGATCAGCCATGTGTTCGCGGCCTCCTTTGCGTTTCACACCGACCTCCGCAATAATTCGTGCGAACTCCTTCTGGCCTACGCCGCCATCTCCCAACGTGCGGGCAGCGGGGAGCGACAAGTAGTACACGTGCAGCAAGTCCCTTGCCAAAGAGCCGACCGTCTGAAGCCGCGTCGGTTGCGCCGGAGTCAAGTCGCTTTTCAGCCATTCCTTTTCCACAAAAAAAGTCAGGCAGGCGTCGAGAAGCGCGTCATCTGGGACCAAAGGATCCCATATAAGCTCTTTCACTAGCACTGCCTTAAGAAAGGTAAACAATGCCAATACCTTGTCATGCCGCGATGCGGCCTCAGTCTGATCATGGGGGACCGCCAAGACAGACAGGGCAGCCAAGGAATCGGCCCAGACAAAGTTTAAGAGCGCGTTTCGATAGTAATCCAACGTCATCCTTTTTTGACGCCCGAATGTGGTAGGTTTTGCCGTCGCCATCATCGGAGTCGGCCAATGGCTCTATGAGGCCTCTTTGAGTGAAAATCATCAAACTGGATTCCAGGGCAGTGGACAGATCTTTGAATGACGCAGCCAGTTCCGTGCCCTGTCCCTGCAACGTTTCGTACAGCGTCTGAGCGTGTTCCACAATATCGGCGGGCGACACAATAACCTCGCCCGGACTCAGCAATGACGCGGCCGTCAACTCAATCGGCGTCACGACGCCAGCTTTTGCTATGCCGCTCATGAGAAAGTAGGCAAAATCCTGGTACATTTTCCGAGTGGCAATGGAATCCAGCGGTTTGGGGTCGCCCGCCGGTAAATAGGATTTCAGAAACTCCTTGTAAGAGACGGGGGAGTGGAATCGAATATAGGCCTTACCATATTTTCTTTTGAGCGCCTCGCGGCTGCGCATAAAAGACCAGAACGATTCCTTTTCCTTTTCCGCGCCGGCCAGTTCACGGAGATACGAACTCTCTTCAGGGACTTGATCATACGCCACAAATGAAGGGACAAAGGCAAGATCGTCCACATATCCTTCATCCACGGCCTGAAGGAGAAAAGAAAGCATGCCGACGCGAGGCGGGAGTAATTTTCCCGTACGGCTGCGCCCGCCTTCTATGTAGAAGTTTATATTGATTTTCTCGCTGAGCAGCACCCTGAGATAGGCTTCAAAGACCCGCGTGTAGAGCCTGGTCAAGGAGCCAAGTTTTTGAAAGGACCGTCTGATAAAGAAAGCCCCTGCGTTTCGCAAGATAGGTCCCACAGGCCAGAAAGACAAGTTCTTGCCCGCAGCCATGTACGGGATTGCCATCTGATTGATGAACGAAAGGTAGCCAATCAGCAGATAATCCAAGTGGCTCTTGTGGCATGAGACGTAAATCAGCGACCCCGCCTCGTTGGTACGCTTGAGTATCTCAAATTGGCTTTCCTGCACGTCGATCTCGGTAAAGATCTTTCCGAAGAGCCATCTGAGCAGTAAAAAAAGGAAGTGATGAACCTGAATTCTTTGGTCTCCTGCTATCTCCTCGACAAAGGACTCGGCCTTCTTCCTCAGCTCGGATTCCAACATCGCATTATGCGCCACCGAGTGCTCGATGGCCGTTTGCACCTTGGGGTCTTGCAATACTCTTTCCTTGATCTCGGTGCGAGACATACGCTCGGGACCCCGGTTCACCCGCACACGTTCGTTGATTGCGTTTATGAGCTCGTTTCTGACGTCAAAAAGCGAGCCGTTCCAGCTCGTGGTCGGCGCCAAATTCTTCGAACTCGGCCACGAGATAGACAGGATTTCCCATGAGGAGTTCAGGGACGGTCCATCTCCGGACCGCGGTGAGGACCCGCTTGATTATTCCCGGGTGATCTGGGTCGCCCAGCAGCTCTTCCCAAAATGGTCGGACAGTGCGCCTCTGGCCCCGTTCGTAGAGAATCATCATGGGGATCACGGCAATGGATGCCGCCACGCGACTTTGGACTTCTACGAGGATATTGATCGGGTCTGTCTCAGGGTGCACATAACGGGCTTTGGTCGTCTTTTCATCGACCAGGAAAAATACCACGGCCCCTCCGGCTTGGAGGATCCCCCGCACAAGTTCCACCTGCTCATGGACCCCGCCCCTCGATCTGTGAGACGCGCCTGCCCCGCGTTGTTGCGACGAGGAAAACCGCTTCTTCAATGTCTGCAGAACGCCGCCGCCCGCATCGAACACAAAACATGGCGCAGGCAATCCAAGCTGAGCAAATCTGAGGCGTATGTATTGTACGTCAAAATAACTTCGGTACTTGAGGGCATACACCACTGGTCCTTGTCCTGCCAATTCTCGGATGCGTTGGGCCACATATTTTTCCACAATGATCTTCTGGGACAATGCAGCCACAAGGGTCCGCAACGCGTACGAGGGTTCGCGGCTGAAAACCCCGGGCGCGTGACCGAAGGGTGAATCTTTGAGGAAATCAGGAACCGTCTTCACTTTTGCGAGATCTTTCATAGCCGCGGCGCTGCAACCTCCTGGTGAAATAACTCACGCCCCAGCGTTGCGCATCGCGCAGACCGCTTCACTGAGGACCCCGTACGTACCATGTCGGGGCTGTTACTTCCATTGTCAAAAATAATCGCGAATTGCGACAGAGTTCCGTGCTCCGTTATTCCCACGCAGGTGGGAATCCATGGTTAGTTTCGTGGGCGCCCGATCGAGTCCGGCATGACGTACCGAGCAGCGTGACGGTACCGAGTCGATTACGTCTTCTCACCGTGAGGCGCACTCTGAAAGTCATCATGTTCACGCCGCTGCGCGCCTCATTCTGACAGAACTTTTGAGAAGGGGTGTAGTATAACACTTTTAGAGCGTACGAGTTGACAGAAAGGCATAGTTGACCATGACCTGACGGCTCGCCTTGGCGCAATGGGCTTGTAAGGCGGCCGTAGGAGATGCGCCGAAAACTTGCGTCGGCCTGCGCATTTTATGATAATATTACCCTCCGTTCAGAAGCGATGTGAGACAAGAAGATATGACAACTTATCGATCTTTTATTCTACTTCTCATGACGGTTTTTTCAATCGCGGGGTTGACGAATTGGAACGCATGGGGGGAAGACTATCTCGACTATTACGAGCAAGGCGAGTTTGCGCTGCGCGTCGAGAAATGGGATCGAGCCATCGAAATGTTTACGTTGTCGCTCCGTGACAACCCGAATTTTTTCGTGGCATACCATTATCGCGCCATCGCGTACTCCAAAAAGGGCGAGTACGACAAGAGCATTGAGGACCTGAAAAAGGCGGTGCAACTCAACCCGGACTATCCAGACGCCTACGGCCTCATGGGGCTGGTGTACGAGATAAAAAAGGATTATGCGTCTGCGCTCAAGGTGTACAAAGAGGCCCTTGCCAGGGAAAAAAGGCCTGCGGTGGTGAAACTCCTCCAGAAATACATTCAGGATGCCGAGGCCAAGCTAAAGAAGAAATAAGCGACGCAGCGATCTTGCAAGACGGGAAGCGCGGGCATCGACAGGCTGTGGAAGGGCGTGAGTTGTTGTCTCTTGTCCGGGGAAAAATCCGATCCCAAAACCATATCGGAAACTTTGACAGAGTTGTTTTTTTTTATTAATGTGAAATCGTTCCTTAGAATTCAAATACAAAAAGGGAGGCGAGTCGCAGCGTGCGCAAAGGGGTAGTGAGATTTTCGCCTTGACCTTGACGACCTCGACGAGCTTTCGGACGCGAATTCTTCGCTTGAGTGAAAATTTGGGTTTGAGTTACGGGGAGAAGTGTATTACAATAAGAAATTGTTTTTGGATTTCACCGGTGATGCCTATCACTAGGACGGACTATGAGCCCACGTTGTACGGGCATATTCGAATGAAGGAGGGCTGTTGAATGCCTACGCTGGAAATTGAAGGTCGGACCTTTGAAGTGGACGAAGATGGATTCCTTCAGGATCCCGATCTGTGGAATGAGGAAGTTGCAGCGCTGTTTGCCAAGACCGAAGGCATACAGGAGATGACAGAAGATCATTGGAAGGTAGTTCATTACCTTCGCAACTATTACCTTGAGTTCAACATCGCACCCATGATCCGCAAGGTCTGCAAGGACACAGGTTTCAAACTCAAAAAGATCTACGAGTTGTTTCCTTCAGGACCAGCGAAAGGCGCCTGTAAGGTGGCGGGGTTGCCGAAACCGACAGGGTGCGTGTAGAGTCTCTCCCTTTTCTGTTCCTCGGGGTTGCAGGGCGCTTGCACGGCTTTTGAGCGGGGGCCTCACGCGCTCCGAGGAAAGCTCCTCAAACAGTGATAGACGCTGAGCTGGCGGGGTCAGACGCGTATCTTGACCAAGGGGTAGGAGCGCGCCGTCTTCACCGCGGTGTCGCCGCGCTTATACCATTTCTCGAAATTTCTGTCGGAATGATGTCCGCCGCGGGGTGAATATGATAACTTTACAAGTCTATGTCCGGGCGCCTGACATGTCATGCCGGACTCGATCCGACATCCAGGAAACTGACCATGGATTCCCACTTACGTGGGAATGACATGCACCGGGACAACAGCGCATTTCGCGATTATTTTCGAGAATGGCTCTCCGCGGCGTGCGTTGCGCAACTCACTTCGAGAGCAATTCTTGCACCTTTTTTATAAGCTCATCCATGTCGCCAGACTTGACCACGAATGCGTCGATCTCCTGCGAGATTGGGTCTTCGGCGACAAACGGGTAGGCCGTGCTGACCACGATGGGCGTCTTGTACTTCAGCTTGTGAAACTTCTTCAGGAACGCGCGGCCGCCCATGCCGGGCATTTTAAGGTCTAGAATGATCACATCTGGCCGGTGAGCGCGCAGCAACAGTAAAGCTTCCTCCGCATTGGGCGCTTGGAGTACCCGGAACCCCAGTTCTTCAAAGACTTCTCGATACAGCAGCCTGACGGACGACTCGTCTTCGATGTGCAATATGACTGGCATGGCCTCTCTTCTCGTCGCGTCCCAATAATATCATTTGGGAATGAATTCGCTAACAAAAAAAGCGGGCCTTTGGTATTGATACCTGCATGAACCAGACTGCGAACATCAACGCGCGCAAAGGGCTGGCGATCCCACGTCCGCTTCATGTCGGGGACGCAGTCGCCGTCGTCGCGCCGTGCAGCCCGCCTGCCCAGGACCTTCTGGATGAAGGGGTTCGTTTCCTGCGCGCCTTAGGGCTCGAGGCGGCGTTGGGGGCGCACATAAGCAGGCGACGCGGTTACCTCGCCGGCAGCGATTCTGAACGGGCCGAGGATCTCAATGCCGCGTTTGCCAATCCGGAAATACGCGGCGTCTTTTTCGCCAGAGGCGGGTATGGCTGCATGCGTATTTTGGATCGACTGGACTTGCAGGCGTTGGCTGAGGATCCAAAAATCCTGTGCGGCATGAGCGACGCGGTCGCCGTCCAGCTCTACCTATACAAGGAATTGGGGCTGATGACATTTTCAGGGCCCATGGTCGCAGGCCAGGTGGGCGGGAAGCTGGACCCTTGGTCGGAAAAGAGCTACCTACGGGGGCTGTT
>VSSL01000348.1_pt1 | contig 13666 bp, 13 predicted proteins | sample 4557531 | NCBI WGS metagenome assembly VSSL01 (sample SAMN10986726, study PRJNA523729) | hot springs metagenome | isolation source: hot springs | place: India:Timba, Gujarat | collected 2018-05-31 | reverse complement strand
GTTGTACTCCATGGCCTCCACCACAGGGCAGCCCCCACCACAGCTCAGACACTGGTAACAACCATTGAAGCTCTGACCGCTTCGACGAGAAACCTCCTCCAGAAAGGAACTCTTTCCCATCTTGCGCCCCCGATCTCCCATAAATGATCTTCTTTCCTGTAAGTTATCGCCCCACCCACCCAGAGTCAATGTTGCATGATGCACTTTGAAGATTGCATGAACATCTCACGGCTGTTACCTTATCTTAAAGAGAACCTTTGAGGTCTGGGAAAATGCATTTCAGGTTGCTGGCCGTGCATGCTCATCCTGATGATGAATCCATAGGCACTGGGGGCACCCTCGCCCTTTACGCCAGGAGAGGAGTTCATGTGGTATTGGTCTGTGCCACGAGGGGCGAGGAGGGGAAACTACATGGCGTGAATCCATCAGAGGACCCGGCCACCATAAGAACCAGGGAGTTGGAGGCAGCCTGCAGGATTCTTGGAATTGAGGATGTAAGATTTTTGGGTTACAGGGATTCCGGGATGGCCGGCACCCCGGCCAATTCTCATCCTGAGGCTTTCTGCAATGCAGACCCTCTAGAGGCTTCCAGGCAATTGGCCGGGATATTGAGAGAGACTAGGCCTCATGTTGTGATCACTTACAATGAGAGGGGCTTTTACGGCCACCCTGACCATGTGGCAGCCAACAAGGTTACCAATCTGGCCTTGGAGGAAGCCCGCAACCCAGGCCCTCGGGGAGAGCCACCATGGGAGGTGCCCAGACTCTTTTACACAGCAGCGCCCAGGAGTCGTCTCCTGAGATTGGACCAGTTCCTCAGGACTCAGGGCAACACAGGATTACCTTACTCTGTTGAGATCTTGGGAACCCAAGATGATGAAATAACCGCCTGGATCGATGTGAGAGAGGTCCTGCATCTCAAGCTCAAGGCCATTTCTTGCCACAGGAGTCAGCTTGGCCCACATAGCCTCTTCTCCAGGCTTCCATCATCCCTATATGAAGAGGCATGGGGAACCGAATGTTATGTTTTGGCCAGGGGCACATATGGAATACAGGAAAAGATCTCGGATCTTTTTTGGGGTCTTCCATGAACATGGAACTCGCACAAGGCATGCAGAGATTTAGCCCCAGGCCAAGGCCGCGGACCCCAATTCCCCCAGGCCCGCAGCCTTCCCCTAGACCTAGCTCTTTACCAATACCACCAAGGGTTCCAGGGATAGTAGTAATAGTAGTACCCCGGCCAGCCGTACCACCAGCTGGGGTAATAGTACCATCTCCAGCCATAGTGATGATGGTGTCTGTGCCAGTCCCTATGGTAATAAGGCCTGTGAGAGCCCTGCCACCTATCAGAAGACCTGTATCCGGAGTGGTATCTCTGATAGCGGCCACCCGATGCTTCGCTTCGGGCCTTCTGGATGTAAGCACCCTGATGTGCTTTGCTCAGGTAGCTTTTTTGCTGGGTTTGTGCCAGGGCCTCTGGGCCAAGACTCCATCCAAATCCCACAAGCAGTCCACTAAGGAGAATGACCTTGAAGCTTTTGTCTAGTATTTTCATTTTGACGCCCTCCCTTCTTTACTCATTTGGACTAGGGAAGGCACCTGGGGGTTTAATCCTTGCCTGGAAAATATTTTGCCCAAGAAAAGCCACTATCCATGGCTTCCTGTTGGGCATTGCCCTGGCTGTGGCTTGGGTTCAAAGCCAGGCCGATACCAGGACCCCCCGCAGTTTTTCAGGAAAGGTAAGCGGTGTCCGATCAGGCCACACACTCATAGTGCAGGAGGGGGACAGGACTCACAAGGTCAACTTGTACGGAGTTGTTTCTCCTTCCCCAGGGGCTCCTCAGGCAGAGAAAGCCAGGGCCTTCCTGGAGCAGATCGCCTTTGGAAGGATGGTAACAGTTGAGGCAGTTGCCCCTTTTAGCCCAAGGGTTTTGTACGCCTTCGTGCAGCTGGGAGATCAAAACTTAAACGAAGAGATGATTAGACAGGGCCTGGCGTGGGTTAACCAAGAGGCATGTGCCATGGAGATCTGCCAAAGGTGGAAAACTTTGCAGGAGGAGGCCAAGGCGCCCAACGTGGCATCTGGAGCGATCCATCCAAGGCTCCCATCCTGGAGAAAGGGCGTGGTAAGAGCCGTCCAAAGAGAAAAGGGTCAGACTTGCATCTGACCCCTAAAGCTCCTTTGGCGTCCCCAACGGGATTTGAACCCGTGTTGCCGGCTTGAAAGACCGGTGTCCTGGGCCTAGCTGGACGATGGGGACTCACATCAAACCATTGGGCCGTGCTGGATTCGAACCAGCGGCTCTCTGCTTAAAAGGCAGATACTCTACCTGGCTGAGTTAACGGCCCAGGCTGACTTGATCTCAAATTATAACCCATAGGCAGCAGCACACCAAGCCCCTAACCAAGACAGGCCCTAAGGCCCAAGAATCACTTGGGAGCTTGAGTCCCAAGTGGAAAATATTCTTTGTGGAAAAACATGATGCAGGCTGAGCCATGGGCTTTTTCGTGCGGCTATCCTCTCTTGCATGGATTCTGTATCATCACGGTGTCATTTCTGGTGGCCCCCACTGACACCAGGGCCACCGGAACATCCGCCAGCTCCTCTATCCTCTTGATGTAACGTTGTGCATTCTTGGGGAGTTCTTCCACGTCCCTGGCATAGGTTATTTCCTCCTCCCAGCCTCTGAGCTCCTCGTATACAGGCACACACTCGGAAAAGACCTCCAGTGAGCAGGGAACTTCTTCTAGCTTCTTGCCCTTATATTCGTAAGCCACGCATATCTTCAAAGATGGAAGCCCCCCCAGCACATCCAGCTTGGTGATGGCCAGATCCGTTATGCCATTTAGGCGAACAGCATCTCTCACCAGGACCATGTCCAGCCAGCCGCAACGCCTGGGCCTTCCTGTAGTGGCTCCGAACTCCCTGCCTTTCTCCCTTAGATTCTCTCCAAGCTCGTCCTGCAGCTCTGTGGGAAATGGGCCGGCTCCCACTCGGGTTGTATATGCTTTCACAATGCCCACCACCCCGTGGATCCGGGTAGGTCCTACTCCGGCCCCCACACAGGCATTGCCCGCCACGGTGTTGGAGGCCGTCACAAAGGGGTAGGTGCCGTGGTCCAGGTCCAGAAATGTGCCTTGTGCCCCTTCGAAAAGCACACTTCTGCCCGCCTTGATCTCCCGGTCCAGAAACACCGAGGTGTTTGCAACAAAAGGAAGCAGCTTTTCCGCATACCCCTGGTATTCCTCCAGCACATCCTTGGCACTGAAGGGCTTTTCCCCGTAGCGTTCCTTGAGCTGGAGGTTCACCTCCTTGAGCTGATCCTGAACCTTTTTCTTTAGGATCTGAGGATCCCTCAGATCCACCATCCTGATGCCTCGGCGACCAGCCTTGTCCTCATAGGCAGGGCCGATGCCACGCCCGGTGGTGCCAATGGCTCCTTTGCCCAGTGCCTTCTCCCTGGCTAGGTCCAAGGCCCTATGATAAGGCATGATCAGATGGGCAGCCTCACTCAGCACCAAATTCTCAGTGGAAATCTTAACCCCCCTGGCTTCCAGTTCCTGGATTTCCTCCAGCAAAACCTTGGGGTCTACCACCACGCCATTGCCCACTACACACTTCTTTCGGGGGTGCAGCACCCCGGATGGAATCTGGTGAAGCACCAGAGGCTTGCCCTCCACCACTATGGTATGGCCCGCGTTGTTCCCCCCCTGGAATCTAACCACCACGTCCACGAACTCGGCCAGGATGTCCACCACCTTGCCTTTGCCTTCATCACCCCATTGTGTGCCCACGACTATTATGTTTCCCATTCTGCCTCTACTCCGGTTGCTTTCCCTGAAAAATCACAATTCCACCTGGATGACCCTGACTATGTGCTCCAGATTCTGGATTTCCTCCAAAACATTCTTGGCAATGGGATCATCCAGGTGGAGAAGGGAGACTGCCATTCCACCCAAGCGGTCCCTGCCGAACTGCATCATACCGATGTTGATCTTGTTACGGCCCAACGTAGTTCCGATATTGCCTATGACACCTGGCCTGTCCTCGTTGTAAATGAAAAGTATGTTACCTTCGGGAACGGCCTCCACCAGGAAGTTGTTTATCCTCAAGATACGGGGGTTTCTCTTGCCCAACAAGGCTCCAGATACTGAAAGCTCCTCCCTGTCGGATACGGCCCTTATGGTAATGAGGTTTGTGTAATCCTCATGCTTTTCGGTAACCGACTCGGTTACCTTTATGCCTCTGGCCTTGGCCAATACAGGTGCGTTTACGAAATTGATGTTCCCACTCAGCATGGGCGAGAGGAACCCCTTTAACAGCGCTGAAGTTATGGGCCCGACTCCGTACTGGGCCACTTCCCCGGTGTATTGGAGATGTACTTCCTTGACTCCGCCTTGGAGGATCTGGGCCGTGAAGCTCCCCAATTTCTCGGCCAGATGCAAGTAGGGCCTCACATGTGGCAGGATCTCGGAGCTCACGGAAGGCACGTTTACCGCATTTCTGACCGTGCCCCTCAGCAGAAAATCCACTATCTGTTCGGCCACAGCCACTGCCACGTTTACCTGAGCCTCCTCGGTGGAAGCACCCAAATGGGGGGTACAAATTACCTGATCCAGCCCCAGCAGGGGATTATTCTCAGGGGGTTCTTTCTCAAAAACATCTAGAGCAGCCCCTGCCACCTTCCCCGAGACCAGGGCATCATACAAAGCCTTCTCATTTATGATTCCTCCCCTGGCACAATTCAGTACATAAACCCCCTTCTTCATCTTCTTGAAGGCTTTCTCATCTATGAGGTTGATGGTCTCCTTGGTCTTGGGTGTGTGAACCGTTATGAAGTCGGACCGGGCCAGCAGCTCATCCAGTGGGACCATCTCCACTCCCAACTTGGTCACCACCTCCGGGCTCAAAAATGGATCATAGGCTATGACATTCATGTGGAGGCCGTGGGCGCGGTCAGCCACTATCTTGCCGATGCGACCCATGCCTATTATGCCCAAGGTCTTGTTGAAGACCTCGGTACCCATGAATTTCTTCTTCTCCCATTTCCCAGATTTCACCGATGCTGTGGCCTGGGGTATACGCCTGGCCAAGGCCAGGAGCATGGAGATGGTATGTTCGGCCGTGGTGATGGTGTTGCCCTCAGGGGTATTCATGACCACTATGCCTTTTTTCGTGGCCGCATCCAAATCCACATTGTCCACGCCTATCCCGGCCCTTCCTATGACCTTCAAGCGTTCGGCAGCTTCAATTATGTCTGCCGTTAGCTTTGTTCCGCTGCGAATGGCTATGGCATCATAATCCACTATCACGGCCTTGAGTTCCTCGGGACTAAGGCCTGTCTCCACATCCACATCCAGGCCCTCTGCCCTACGGAACACCTCTATCCCCTCTTCTGCCAAAGAGTCACTGACCAAGACTCGGTATCCCATGGCTCCATCCTCCTATTGTTCGAGCCTTCCCTTTTTCAAGCCTCACCTGCCAGGATCTGCTGGGCCACTCCAACCCCTTTCCCAAGTTCCACAGGCAGGCCCAGGTCTCTTAAGGTCAGCTCCAGGGACGAGATGCCGATGATCACATCAAAGGCGTCCATAAAACCCATATGCGCTATTCGGAAGATCTTTCCCTTGAGGTGACCTTGACCTCCGGCCACCCGCACTCCATAACGATCCCATAGGTGCCCGGTGATCTTTCCTGCATCAACTCCGGCTGGTGCCTTGACCGCAGTGACAGCCTCACTGGGTGAATCAGGAGCCAAAAGCTCCAGGCCCAGAGCTTTGACAGCCTCCCTGGTGGCCCTGGCCATTCTGAAGTGGCGTTCGAAGATGCGCTCCAAGGTCTCCTCTCGAATCCTCTGGAGCACCTCCCTGAGACCCACGATGAGAGACACAGCCGGGGTGTATGCATTCTGGTTTTTCTTGGCTGAAGCCAGCTCCTTCTTGAAATCAAAGTAGAAACGAGGCAAAGAGGCCTTTTCCACAAAACCCCAGGCCTTAGGGCTCACAGAAGCAAAGGCCAGGCCCGGGGGCAACATCACTGCTTTCTGAGACCCAGCAACCACTATGTCCAGACCCCAAGCATCTGTTTGGATGTCGAAGACACCAATACCCGTTATGGCATCCACTATGAGTAGGGTCTCGGGATATCCGCGCACTATTTCCCCTATCTCCTTCACTGGATGACGTACTCCTGTGGAGGTCTCGCTGGCCTGCACCAAGACCGCCCTAATCTTGGGATCAGCATCCAAAGCCTTTTGCACTTCCTCAGGCCTCACGGCCTTCCCCCATTCCACATCCAAAACCACGGGCAGGATGCCGTAGGCCATGCAGATCTCCTCCCACCTTTCCCCGAATTTTCCTCCCCTCACCACCAGTGCCTTATCCCCTGGGCTCAAGGTGTTTGTCACAGCACCTTCCATGGCACCGGTGCCCGAAGAGCTGAACAATAGCACCTCGTGCTGGGTCTGGAAAAGATACTTCAGCCCCTCTCTCACCTCCTGAAAGATAGCCCCGTATTCAGCCGTGCGATGATGGATTATGGGTTGAGCCATGCTAAGTAGTGTTGAGGGGGAAATGGGCGTTGGACCTGGTGTCAAGAGATAGCTCTTGCGCATTTTCACCTCCTTGTTTTGTCAGGCCTTTCCAAAGTTCGCAAAAAAAGAGACCCGTCACATTTTTCGGGTCCCTAAACCCCCACCCTGCAACCCGGGCCTTCCATCCTTGAGGATGGACGATGTGCACGGGCTAGCCATAAAGTCTCAAGGGAACCACTTTTTCCACCCTGAACCCGGCCTCTTTCAACCCTTCCATCACAGGCTTATGTTTTGGGGCCTTGCATCTGATTATTATCCTCTTTTCCACAGAGCCTTTTTCAGGAAAGGAAAAGATGCTCAGGGGCAAGGCCTTGGTCTTGCGCAATACCTCGGTTATTTTAGCAAAGGTGTCCTCATCCACCGACACGTTGTACAGAGTGAGCCTCAAGACGCCCTCTTCACGGGCTGCAAAAATCTCTAGTAGCCCCCTGGTTACCTCGGTAGCCGTGGCTATACCCACAAGTTTTCCATTCTCCACCACGGGAAAGGAGCCTATGCCCTTCTTGTAACCAAGAAGCACCACGTCCTCCACGGGTGTGTCTGGACTAACCCATACCGGATCCTTCACCATGACATCAGCCACTGTCATCCTGGCCAAAAGATAAGACAACTCGTGCATACTCAGGGTGGTGGCAGAAGAAGGAGAGGCCTCCAAGATCTTGCGCCTGGTCAGCATGCCCACCAGCTTACCTTTTTTCACCACAGGGAGATGGTGAATCTTGAATTCGTCCATCTTTTTTCTGGCATCCACCAAGAGCGTCTCAGGAGTCACCACCACAGGATCTGTTGTCATCCAGTCCCGGATTCTCATGAAGCCTCCTTCCCCCTTTCTGACTCAGAAGAAACTTTTTTAAAACGCTCACCTGTGTAGGGAATACCCCTTTGCCTTGAGGGCTCTCTCCACTGCCGACTGTTCTTTGCCTCTGGCTCTTATGACCACCATGCGTAGATCACTGGCTTTCTGAGGAAGGCTGAATATGCTTACAAGTTCTGCTCCAGTTTCTTCTACCAGCTTGCCGATCTCAAGCAGAACCCCCTTTTGGAGATCCACATCCTTGAGGGTTATGCGAATCAGTTCCTCTTTGGCACCAAGCATAGCCAGGTATGCCCGCACTATGTCGGACTCTGTGGCGATCCCCACCAACTTTCCCTTGTGTAGCACAGGCAGGGCCCCAACCCCTTTCTCGGCACCCAAGAGCACCGCATGTTCCGCCGAGTCATCCGGGCCTACCACCACCAGATCCTTTGCCATAACGTCCTTGACCTCCAGCTTGGACAGAAGGTAATGCATCTCGTGAATGCTTAGGCTTGAGGCCGAAGAGGGACTAGCTTCCATGATATCCCTGTAAGTAACTATGCCCACCAGCTTACCTCGCTCCACCACTGGCAGGCGCCGGATCTTTCGGTCCCTCATGATTCTCTGGGCTTCCAGAATCGGCGTATTCGGGGCAACTACCACAGGATCGGTGACCATCCAGTCCTTGACAAACATGGTTTCCTCCCGGGCTCTGGGGACCTTCTGGAGTATACTCTAGCCCTCATTGTCCATTCACGGAAAGAGACAAGCTAGAGCTTTACTATATGAACAGCCAGAAATCAAGCCGAAAATTATAAGCCTTCTGGGTCTCAGCTCTTCCATCTGCTGCAAGGCAAAAGGCCAGCAGTTTTTTTTCAAGCAGTCTCTTGGCAAACCCAATTCATGTAATCGGCAAGCCCGTCTGCCACATCCAGGGCCAGGATCTCTGGAAGCTCATAGGGATGTAAAGAGCGAACCACGCTCATCAATGGTTCCATCAAGTCTTTGCGTGTCTTGATCAAGAGCAACACCTCCGGATCCTGGCATAGCTCTCCTTTCCATCTGTAAAAGGAGCGAACCCCCCCCAAGACACTCACGCAGGCAGCAAGCCTTTTCTCGATAAGGGCTCTTGCCAGACTGGCAGCCTTCTGCTCATCGGGCATGCTCACCAAGACCACCCTGAGCTGCTTTTCCATGCTGTTGCTCTCCAATACTTTTTTTACCCCCCTGTCTGCACTTCTAGCACTCTGCGGGGCAGAATATAACGGGGCGGGCCTTGGGACTTTACCCAGGGCGCTTTTCAACAAAAACTGAAATCAGACTTTAGCATGAGCCCCCTTTACTGGGAAGGCGTCCTTGACAGTCTGTTGCAGCCGGACGTACCATGCTTGAAGCTCATGCTCTGGCTTAAGAGTATGCTTTCCAGCCAAGGGGCGGCCATGTTCGACCTGGGCATGCAGGAGATCTTGATAGTGCTCGTTGTGGCCCTGGTCTTCATAGGCCCCAGGAAGCTCCCTGAAATAGCCAAGACCCTGGGCAGGGCCTTTATTGAGCTTAGACGTGCAGGCGAAGAGCTCAAGGGCCAAATAGATCTTGCAACCATCATGGAAGAGCCCGAACCACCCAAGGCTCCAGCACAAGGGGGGCAGGCAGAGGCTGAGCAGGTAGACCCAGGGCCAAGCCAATCCCCCAGTCATTCCTCAGAACAAGTGGAGGAACTCAAGGCCCCTGATGAGGCTCAAGCCGAAGCTCCCCAGAAAACTCAAGCCTGACGAGAAGGTCTCCTTCATAGAGCACCTAGAGGAACTGCGCTATCGATTGATCGTGTCTCTGGTGGCCGTGCTCGTGGGAACAGTGGTTGCTTATGTTTTCAAGGAGGAGATCTTCAAGTTCATCTCTGAGCCTCTACTGAGGGTTCTGCCCCCCCAAGACAGGCATCTGATATTCACAGGCCTGCTGGAAGCCTTCATGGTCTATCTGAAGACCTCTTTCTTTGCAGGGCTGATGCTCTCTGTCCCAGTCATCTTGTACCAGCTCTGGGCCTTTATTTCTCCGGGGCTTTACCCTCCAGAGAAGAGACTGGCTCTGCCTTTCATATTCTTTGCCAGCTTCTTCTTTTTGGGAGGTGCCGTATTCGGCTATTACGTGGTGTTCCCTTACGGCTTCCAGTTCTTTGTGGGCTTTGGAGGAGATTTCATAAAACCCCTCCCATCCATGAAGGAGTACCTCAGCTTCGCCACTTTCCTGCTCTTGGCTTTCGGAATAGTCTTCGAGCTACCCATCTTCATATTCTTTTTAGCCAAACTGGGTCTTGTGCATCCGAGAACCCTTCGAAGAGGACGAAGGTATGCCATACCAGTCATATTTCTGGTGGCTGCCATCCTGACCCCAGGACCAGACCCAATCTCACAGTGCCTCATGGCAGTACCCCTTTGCATTCTCTACGAGCTGGGCATATGGGTAGCGGTCTTTTTCGGAAAACCCAGCAGCCAGAAACAATCCCAGGCAACACAGGAATCAACTGAAGAGGGACAGGCCTAAGCGGCTCCAGTGCTTAAGCATCCTGATCTGTCAAAGGAAGCTGAGCACATTCTTTGGGATAAATCCCTTGCCTGCAAATCTTCATGGGTCCAGATACCCAGGCGCTTCATATCCAGCCCATTTCGCGATACCAGATATAAGTCTCCCTCAGCCCATCTTCCAATGAAATGGTAGGTTGGAAGCCCAGCTCCACTTTGCTCTTTTCAATGCTACAGGTCCAGCCTGGCTGGAGCATCTCCTTGAGCTTTTCTCTATTGTAAAGAGGGGGCAGACCCAAGACCCAAGAAAAGGCTTCGGAAACGAGTGCTGCTGACCAGGCCACAAAAAAGGGAACCCTTAGAACTCTTATATCCACCTCCATGATCTTTGCCAAAATCTGGGCCACCTGGCTCCAGGTGTGCACCTCACCATCTGAAACAGGGTATATTGACCCTGATGGCACATGGGCCATAGCAGCCAAAAGCATTGCCCTGACCAAGTCCCTCACGTGGATCATGCATATGTATCTGTCCTGAGCACCCAGGTTTATGAACCATCCTTTCTTGACCATGCGAAAAAAGGCCAGCACATCTTTGTCCCTCGGGCCATACACAGCTGTGGGCCTGAGTATCACCACTGGGAGCTCAGATGCGAATTTGCATGCCAAATCCTCGGCCCTGGCCTTGCTCAACCCGTAATGACTCACCGGACAGCAGGGCTCGGTTTCCCCCCTGGGACAGGATGGGGAGTTGGGACCCCAGGCAGCCAGGGAGCTAAGAAGTATTACCCGCTGAGGAGGCTTTTTCATCTTTGTGCAGGCCTTAAGCAAATTCAGGGTTCCCAGTGTATTAGCCCTTATGTAAGAACTGAGACTTCTGGCTTTGGTGACTCCTGCCACATGGAAGACCCAGTCCATGCCCTCCAGGGAATTTTCCAGGACTCCATCTTGCTGTAGATCCCCTGTGGTTAGTTCCACATCCAGCCCTCGGACCCAGTTGAGGTTGCTGGTACTCCTGACCAAAATACGCACCTGGTGTCCATCCTGTAGTAGCGCTTCCACCAGGTGGCTTCCCACAAAACCTGTTGCTCCTGTTACAAAGGCCCTCAAAGCCACCCCCCTTTGCCTTTATCAGGAATCCCCTGAGGCTGTATTTGTCTCTGCCCTTGGCCTTAAAGGCTTGGCACCCTTGGAATGCTGGTAGACTCCAGAGATTGTTGACCCAATCCTAGTCCCCAAAACTCTTGCCTTGCCTCATCAAGAAATCATCTAACGACCCCAAGCTCAGGGGGCGTTAGCTGCCCAGGCGGGCTCCTGCCTCAGGAATCCAATCTGGGGAAAACTCATGATTTCACCCCTGCACCCAGGTGACCTCCAAACATTGCCATGTGCCATGGGGCCGGCTCCTCGTTGACAAAGCTCTGGCGCTTGAATAGAATTCACCAGCTTATCTGCCCAAATCGGCCTGAGCCTGCTACGGGCAAAAGGGCCTGGGCAAGCAACATTGTGAGCTGTTTGAAACCCCCAGGCAAGCTCTTGGAGACCTTGCCCAGAATTGAGGAGCGCCTAATGGACATCTTCGAGAAGTGCTGGAAATTCACCCAGGCAGCGGAAGCCAGGGCCTCGGGTTATTACCCCTATTTCATCCCCATAGAGTCGCAACAGGACACAGAAGTCCTTATCAACGGTAGACGCGTAATAATGATAGGCTCCAATAATTATCTGGGACTGACCACTCATCCCAAGGTGAAAGAAGCTGCGGCCGAGGCCCTCAGACGCTTTGGCACTAGCTGCACAGGTTCACGATTTCTCAACGGCACCATAGAGCTTCACGTGCAATTGGAGGAGAGATTGGCCAAATTCACCGGTAAGGAGGCTGCACTGGTTTTCAGCACGGGCTTCCAGACCAACCTGGGCACCATCTCAGCTTTGGTAGGACGCCACGACACCGTAATAATAGACTATGATGACCATGCAAGCATCGTGGACGGTTGCCAGCTCTCCCACGGCAGAACCATCCGATTCCGCCACAATGACATGGCTGGTCTTCGCAGGGCCCTGCAGAAAGCCAACCCGAGAACAGGCAGACTGGTGGTGGTAGATGGTGTGTTCAGCATGGAGGGGGACATAGCCCCTCTACCTGAGATTGCAGCCTTGTGTAAAGAATTCGGTGCCCGATTGATGGTAGACGACGCACACTCCATAGGAGTGCTGGGAAAAAACGGCAGCGGCACAGCCTCTCATTTCGGGATGACCGACCAGGTGGATCTGATCATGGGTACATTTAGCAAGTCCTTCGCCTCCCTGGGTGGGTTCGTTTCAGCCAAGGCAGAAGTCATAGATTACATAAAGCACATGTCTAGGGCTCTCATATTCAGCGCCTCCATGCCCCCAGCCTCCATAGCAGCCTGCCTGGCCTCCCTGGACATCATGGAAAAAGAACCCGAGAGAAGGGAAAGGCTCTGGCAGATAACTCGAAGGATGCATCGGGAATATAAAGCCATGGGACTCAATATCGGCAACACCCAAACCCCCATCATTCCCATCATAATAGGAGATGACCTCAAGGTTTTTGTTTTCTGGAGGCGGCTGCTGGAGGAAGGTGTCTTCGCAAATCCTGTGCGCAGCCCGGCTGTGCCGCCTGGAAGGGCATTGTTGAGAACCAGTTACATGGCCACCCATACTGACTCGCAGTTGGACAGAGTTTTGGAGGCCTTTCGAAAAGTAGGAAAGGAGTTGGGGGTCATATCTTGAGAGTATCATGCCTCAGGCAATGGGACTCTGGGGCCTCATCGCTGAAGACAAGAGCATGTCCCTTTGTTCCTGTGGGCCAGGCTCCATTGGGAAGGGATGTTAGACAATAGCCTGGAAAAGGGCAATGAACAGAATTGTTTTGTCCGCTCCTTACAATGATGCTAGAGCTCTTTGCCCATGGATTGAAGAGCATCCAAAGCCAGGGCCATGAGGATTCTAGAAACTGGATGACTCCCTTCTGAGGTACAGGCCAGAAAACCTTTCCAGGAGGAAGGCTATGCCAGGATCTTCTATTCGAGTGGAGGAGGTTGTAAACAGCAAACACAGAAGTGCTTTTCTGAAGTTTCCGTGGGTTGTGTATAGGCAGGACCCTTTTTGGGTGCCCCCCTTGCTCATGGAGCGCAAAGCCTTCATAGATCCCAAGAAAAACCCTTTTTTTCAGCATGCAGAAATAGCTCTTTTTTTGGCCCTGCAGGATGGGCATCCCGCAGGCAGGATAGCTGCTATAGTCAACCACAACCACAATAGATTTCACCAAGACCGAGTCGGCTTCTTTGGTTTGTTCGAATCCATCCATGATGAGCAGGTATCTCGGGCTCTACTTGGAAGAGCAGCGGAATGGCTTCGCCAAAGGGGAATGGAAATCATGAGGGGCCCTGCCAGCTTTTCCACCAATGAGGAAATAGGTCTTCTGGTGGAGGGCTTCCAGGACAGCCCAATGATAATGATGCCCTACAACCCCCCCTATTATGCACAACTGTTGGAAAATTACGGCTTTCGCAAGGAAAAGGATCTTTACGCTTTCATCCGCACTGCAGAGGATATGCCTGAGCGCTTGTATAAACTGGCGGAAAAGTTGAAAGAGAAAAATCGATTTACTGTCAGAAAGCTGCGCATGAAGGAGCTAAAGCAAGAGATACTTCGCTTCAAGTCTGTCTATGAGTCAGCATGGGAGCGCAATTGGGGCTTCGTGCCCATGACCGAGGCTGAGATCGACCACATGGC
>VSSL01000347.1_pt1 | contig 13679 bp, 12 predicted proteins | sample 4557531 | NCBI WGS metagenome assembly VSSL01 (sample SAMN10986726, study PRJNA523729) | hot springs metagenome | isolation source: hot springs | place: India:Timba, Gujarat | collected 2018-05-31 | reverse complement strand
GCCCCCCCTCCCGACCCATCCCCCCCCCGCCCGCCCCGTGGGGTCCCACCCGCCCTTCTACAGAGATTAAAACGTGTAGTTGTGGCCACAACAGGTAAGGGGCTGTGGTATACCGATGAATTTGACCAGGATACGCCCCGATGGCGGTCTCTGAATATAGGACTGAGCGAGGGAGAAATCAATAGTATCTGGATGGTAGAAGTATGGCCAAGCGGAAGATATGTGATGGCATCCATTAATCGGCTTTGGATCGGAACCGTAGACACGGCCCCACAACTGATTTTGGATGAGAATTGGCTGTATACCCAGTACCCCCCCGAAGAATCCACCGGAAGATACCCAGTACTAAAGGGATTGGGAATATCGCCGAATCGGATATTGATAGGCGCCGGGATACCGGCCCAATACTCGCCCAAGCATGAGGTTTGGATTTCCAATATTTATGGAAATTTCTCCCGCGGCGCCCAGATCACCGTATTCGGGTTGTTGAACTATACCGGATATATCAACAGAATCGTGTATTCCAATGGGCGCTGGCTCTATCAATTCGGGGATGGACAAGTTTACAACAATGTCCGGCTGAGCATCATCAGCTCCGATGCCCAAACACTCATTACCGAAAATAGGCCGGTGGTGACCTACGCCGGAAGCACTTTCATGGTTGCGCCGGCATACGGCAAGGTTGTATACGGCGGAGCAGGTGGTGCCGCGGTTTGGAAAACCACCGATGGGGGTAATAATATCACCACGTTGAGTTTTTATACTCCGAACGAATATCGCCAATTACTTGATTCACACACAGATGGCCTGTATTTAATGGCGGTGAGCAACTCGGACCATTATACGGTAATGCGATCCACCGATGGGGGAAGTACGTGGGGATCTACAAATGTTCCTTCAGGGCCGAGTTATCGTTATGGGGCCATCCGCTGCGTGGATCAGGATAGATGGATTGTAGCCGCCGCCGGATACAATCCATATATTCGACTCTATTACACGAATGACTTTGGCCTGACCTTTACAAGTAAAATTGGGGACCTAAACAGCTATCTTGGCCAATACAATAACATCTATCGAATATGGACATTGCCATGAATCTGCGCGAGATTAAGAGAAGAATCCAATCTCAGAAGGATTTCTCTATCTTAGGGCCGACGCCGGCATTTCTGGGAGATCACGGCGGGATTGTGGCCGACCCGGAGAATAAAAATCATGTCTTCGTTCGATTGTTCAATGGGCAAGTGCTATCTGTATTCAACGATCGGGTCAAGAAGATTCCCAATTTGCCGGTGCTAATTGGACATGAAAACGGCCATTTGCGGGTAATTGGCCCGAGAGACGTTTATGATACCCCCACCTATACTGGCGTCTTAGAGCATTCCGAACAACATGCACCCTTTGCCGAGGATGCATTGAATATTTGGGCCGAACAAATGATGCCGTGGATGGTTCTGCCTGTGCCGGGACAGATGAAGGTGCGTGTGCTGCGGAGGGCAATCTGGAATGGAAGTCAGTGGCTTCTCCCATCTGAGGGGGTAGTTGATTTGGTCTCTTATGTTCCTTCTGATGGGGCGCGCTTTGTATTGCTCAGCATTGTGAATGGTAATGTTCAGGTGACCCCAGGGACGGTAAAAGATAATATAGGGCTGTTAGAGGAGGGCGATATTCCCGCCCCCGGAGAGGGAATACCGATTGCTGCGGTTCGGCTCTATTCAGGGCAATTGGAGATTGCCCATAATCGCGACGCGACAGATATTGTTGATCTCAGGGACTGGGGAATCAAAAGGGAAGCAAAAACTTTTCTGGATTTATCGGATACGCCCGGTACATATTCCGGTCAAGCCCAAAGGGTTGTGAGGGTTAAATCTACTGAAGATGGGCTGGAGTTTGCCGATGCCGGCGCCGGCGATATGATGAAGGCTGTATATGATACCGATAACGATGGCATGGTTGATGCGGCAGAGAGCGTTCCGTGGAGTGGGGTTACCGGCAAGCCAAGCACATTTCCCCCAGACGAGCACGGCCATACCTTTATCGGCTTGACCGATACGCCATCGTCATATTCTGGTAGTTCTGGAAAAGCGGTAAAAGTAAAGTCAACAGAAGATGGGCTTGAATTCGGTACTGTGGGGGACATGCTGAAATCCACGTATGACACCAACGATGATGGTATCGTAGATGCTGCTGAAACTGTTCCGTGGGGTGGAGTTACCGGTAAGCCGAGCACGTTTCCTCCGGATGAACATGACCACAGTCTTAGCGGGGATGTTGGGGGAAGTTTGAGTAATACTGTGGTTTCTGCACTTCGTGGAAAACCTATTGTTGATCCTCTAAGCCCTTCTAAGGAGGATATTATAAAGTGGGATGGCACTAAGTATATATCTGACAAGGAATCATTTTATAAGATGGTTGTGTTCAGCGCTTCTGAGGGATTGCAGTTACTTGGGACTTATGAGTTTAACGAAGACAATCTAAGATACCATCTTGAGGCGGATTGGCCTTTTCTTATCTATCTACCACCTGGAAGTGTAACTTTTTCTTCACCTGTTACTCTTGGAAACGCCCGCAAAACTTTGATAGGAAAAGGTCCTAATCTAACATCTTTGGTCGGTCAAATAAACGGGGGCAATCTTGTGATGAGCGGGATAACTGTTTACGCCGAGGCCTCAGGGACGGTGAATTCTGTTCTAAATTTCGGTAGTGGTTCTGTTGATTTGGATGATTGTAGAATAATATTGGACAATGCGAACTATCCTGGATATGCTATACGTCTTCATGGCAATTCTTATCTGGGCAAGATAAGCAATTGTGTTATATCCGTTCTTTACGATGATGAAAGCAGCACGGCTTTCGGTGTTTTTGATTCCGCTGTTGGTTCTGAAGTCTATTTTTCTGTAATAGACGCAGTTCCGGTCTATCCCAGTTCAAGTGACAAGGTTAAGTTTTATGGTTGCCTTTTTCCTAAATATTCTCCTGAGAATATTCCACAGACTATGCTGGCCGCTGGTGATAGAGCCAGGATCACAAGCGAACGGTTTATTGGTTTAGTGGATGCTCCATCAAGTTATTCCGGTCAAGCACAAAAGATTGTTAGGGTTAAATCATCCGAGGACGGACTTGAATTTGCCGAAGGTGGTGGAGGTGCACAGACTTTTCTTCAGCTTACCGATACGCCGTCAAGTTATTCTGGGCACGGGAAAAAGATTGTTAGGGTGAACTCTGACGCCACCGGGTTGGAATTTTTAGGATACAGCAAATACCACATGGGTTGGGCGCGCGGCGAGAACGGCACGAGCTCCACGACCGGCCAGGAGATGTTTCGGTACACGTTCGGCGAATATGCCTTCGCCAATAGGGAAGGGCTGGCGATAGGGCTGATGATTGGGCTTAACGCGTCTGTCTCGTCCTCGATGAGTTGCCGTATATATCTCGCACAAGGAGGGCTATTAGTGCCGATGGGGATTTGGATGTCGTGGACGCCTTCTGCATCGGGATATTATTATCTTCGCGCCGATTATCTGCTATCATTCACTCCTCAGTGGGTGGACTACGATGTGCGGCTGTTTCGTGGCTCAAGCATCGCCGATGCCACAACGGGGCGTGAGGCAATCAACGGAAGTGGTCAGCTCCAAACGAGCGCGCCGATTGACGTAGTTGTCTACCTGCGATTGGTCAGCTCGTCAAACCGGGCGGATTTACTTGGCTATTGGCATGATTATTATCCAAGCGTGCAGTGACGATGATTGTGCTTCTGTATCCGTGCAAGGATTTTCTGATCACCGACACCTGGAGCGACCATCTTCGGCGTCCTGGTTACAGTCGTGCCTATGCCGGTACAGATTTGGCCGGGCCAGAGCAGCCGCTGTATGGCAGCCAGTTCAACGGAAAAGTTTTGCAGGCGCATTATTCGCCACTCGGTTATGGTTATACAACTTTTGTCGAATACTATTCCATTGAGGGGAGACCTCTGGTTCGTGTGAGAAACGCCCACCAAAAGAATTTATCTGTAAATGTTGGAGACGTGGTAACCCCGGACACAATATTGGGAATGTTGGACAGTACCGGTCGATCAACCGGTAATCATACCCATTTTGAGACTTGGCTGAATGTTGGAAATCAGTGGCAAAACGTTGATCCGCTAGATCCCAAAAATGGCATTCTGCTAGTTCGCAATGCAAGTGAATTGAGGCCGCTATCAGAAAGTGATATTGGGAAGCCGGTAACTATGGATTTGCCAGAAATTAATCTGCCAAAGGTGAGAACAACCCAGCTCATCACCAAGTATTTGAATCTCCGAGATTATCCCGGACTAAGCGGGAGGATTATTGGTAAGGTGAACCGTGGAGAAGAATGGGATTATCTCGGTTATGAACGCGACGAGATTGGCAACATCTGGTTGGCGCTCAGGCGGGGTTGGCGGCTGGGCTGGGCCGCGGGCCTATATCTTGGGCAAAAGTATCTGGAGTTTCAAGTTTCAATCCCCCAGTCGGGATAGGGAGCTTTCAAAGAACGGGCTCATAGTTTCCAGTTGTCCGCCGGGCTGGCCTTGCGGTGGGCGGCTTGGAGATCGGCCTGGGCGATATTTAAGTAGCGGCGCACCATATCAAGCGATGAATGGCCAAGTATGCGCTGAAGGGTAAAAACATCTCCGCCATTGCGCAGGTATTCGATGGCAAATGTGTGCCGGAAGCGATGAGGGCGAGTATGCGGAACTCCGGCAATCTTTCCTAGCCTGATGAGGAGGGCGCGAATTGAGCGCGGCACAAGGCCGAAAAGATAATCGGACGTGTTCAATTCCTCCTTCTCGCTAAAATACCGCCATAGGGCGAGAGATGTTTTTCTCCCCATTGGCACAACTCTTGATTTTGTTTTTTTTTCCCGTACCGTATTGGGATATATAAATCTCTTGCACATCGAGACGGACATCACCCACTCTCAGGCGGGCTACTTCGCCGAGGCGTAGGCCGGTATCAAGCAGGAGTAAGATAAGCGCAATGTTGCGCCTGGCTGTTGGGCGTTTTATTGCCACGACCTTGCCGTTGCGTCTGGCACGTGCGAATTCGGCGGCTTTCAGAAGCCGCTTGACTTCATCTTCGGTATAGGGCTGTATTTCTGGCAAGGAAAAGGCCGGGCGCGGCAAATGGATTGACGGATTGCTGTCTATCAGTCCACTTTCGTGCGCCCAGCGGAAGAACGAGCGCAGGGCCTTCCAATGGTTATCTATGGCACTTCCACTTAGTGGTGATCCCTGGCGTGTGCTGTATTGACTCCGAACGGGCACATACTCGGAGACAAGGTAGTGCATAAACCGTTTGAGCATCGAGGGGGAAATGTCGCTCAGTGGAATATCGCCCAGGTAGCGTAATAGATGACGAAGGGCCGGGTGGTAGGAACGATAGGCGGTTGACGAAGAGTTGCGCAAAGAGAAATCGAGGAGAAATCCCTCTATGGACTTAGATAGTAACAAGGTTGATATTCCTTTCTATGACCTGACAATTGTCACAATCTGAGAATATCAGCCCCGCTACGGGTGGGAAGCTTATATCTCCGCCAAGAGCGGGCGACGGGATTCGAACCCGCGAATGTCAGCTTGGAAGGCTGATGCCTTACCCCTTGGCGACGCCCGCATTTGTTCGTTCTGGGATGCTTATTTTACCACTTTTTGGTAAGGGGTTTCTTGGGTTAGAGAGGGGGATATCCTATTCATTTCGATCGGGCAAAATATAATGCATGATGTATAATATACACGCTGCGTCCTTGCCTGCTGGGATGTGCTAAGCACGCCTAGCGGGGGCAAGGGGAGGGTAGGTTTCGGGAGAGTGAGGCCGCTGTGAGTGAGGCTTCTATGCCGGCTGCCGAGCAGGGGGAATTTTTACCGCGTAAATCCCTGCGCGAAGGGGTTTTTGAACTGCTCCATCAACGCATTGTTTCGGGAAAGTATGCCCCTGGCGAATGGCTGCGCCAAGAGGAGATCTCCTCCCAGTTGGGGGTGAGTCAAACGCCGGTGCGCGAAGCCCTCGACCTGCTGGTTTCGGTGGGGCTGGCGGAGCGCGTCCCGTTTCGCGGCGTTCGCGTCCCACAGTGGAGCCAAGAGGAGATCGTGGACGCCTATGTGCTAAGGTTGCTTTTAGAGAGCACCGCGGCACGTCTGGCGGCGTACAACATTACTCCTCTCGAGGCGACTACCCTGCGGGAGGTTGTCGAGCAAACGCGCGGCCTGGTCAACTTGGAAGATATGTCCCAACTGCGCCAGCTGAACCGCCGCTTCCACTCACTGATTGCAGAGGCAAGCCAGAATAGCTTGCTGAGCAAAGTGTACCAAATGGTCTCGAACCTGTTCCCCGATTGGCGGCTTTATGAGTACATGTTTCGCCACCCTGAGCTGCTGGAAAGCAGTTTAAAGCGCGAATATGACGAGCACTGCGCCATTTACCAGGCCATTGCTGCGCATCAGGCTGAGGCTGCCGCGCGTCAGGTAGTCATCCATATCCGCAACTTGCGTGTGGAGTTGGTGAACTACTTGGGCATCTCGGACGCGCTCATCGAAGAGCGCGAGAGGCAAATTGCCCCATTGCTCTTTGCGCCGACATGAAGCACATACGAATACCTAGGGTTTCGCCCTCAATCCACCTATTACGATAAAGGAGAGTGCTATGTCCGAAGAACTGTTTAAAGCGATGGCTCAGAGCATCATTGATGGGGATGCCGAAGAGGCAGAGCGCTTGGCCAAGCAAGCCATTGCGCTGGGCATTGATCCCCTAGAGGCGATTAACAAGGGTTTCGTGCAGGGCGTCAACCATGTGGGCAATGAGTTTGCCTGCGGCAACGCCTATCTGCCGGAGTTGGTGATGGCCGGCGAGGCGATGAAGACCGCCGTAGCCACCTTAGAGCCGGAAATGGCGCGCCGTGGCACCTCCCGTGAGGTGTTGGGTAAGGTGGTTTTGGCCACGGTGCAAGGGGATATCCATGATATTGGCAAGACTCTGGTGGGTACCATGCTCTCCGCCGCCGGTTTTCAGGTGTTCGATTTGGGGGTGGATGTGCCTGTAGAGCGCATCGTAGAGAAGGCGCGTGAGGTGGATGCCGATATTGTGGGCGTCAGCGCTCTGTTGACCACGACCATGGTGCGCCAGCGGGATGTGGTCGAGGCGCTGGACGATCTGGGTATGCGTCCCCGGGTGAAGGTGATGGTCGGTGGTGCCCCGGTGACCAGCGAATGGATGCGCGAGATCGGCGCCGATGGCTACAGCGAGGATGCCATAGGCGCAGTGCAGGTTGCCCGCACGTTGGTAGGCAAGGCCGTTGGCGGCGCCCTGTGAGGGGGAATGTCATGGCGCGAGACATCAAGTCCATCACCAACCCCAAACTAAGTTTGAACATCCTCACCCCTGAAGAGGTGCAGCGTATTCACACCGCCACCCTCGAGGTCATCGAGAGCGTGGGGGTGCGTTTCCCCTCTCCGAAGGCATTGGAGATTTGGCAAAGTCACGGTGCTCAAGTGGATTGGGAGACGAGCATTGTGCGGGCCCCTGGATATTTAATCGAGGAGGCTTTGAGAAAGGCTCCGCCGGCTTATGTGTTGGCGGCCCGCGAGCCGGCTCAAGACTTACCTTTGGATGGCAATCACGTTTTTGTCGGCACAGATGGTTGCGGGGTAGAGGTGCTGGATATCCACAGCGGTGAGCGTCGCCGTTCGCGCCTGCAGGATGTGGCGGAAATCGCTCGCGTGGCCGACTATCTTGAAGAGGTGGCTTTTCATTGGGTAGCCGTCTCGGCGCAGGATAAGCCTCCTTACAGCCGTGGGCTTCACGAGTTGAAAGCCATTTGGGAGAATTCCACCAAACACGTGCAGACGGAGAGCATTTACTCGGAACGGGAGGCGCGCGCAGCCGTGGAGATGGCCGCCATCCTGGCCGGCGGACGGGAGGCCTTGCGCCGGCGACCGTTGCTTTCCATTATGCAATGTTCGGCGCCGCCCCTAGGGCACGATGGGGGCAGTTTGGAGGCCGCTCTGGTTGCTGCGGAAGCCGGCCTGCCGGTGGGCTTCATGACCATGACCGCTAGCCTGACTACCGCCCCGGCCACCTTAGCCGGCAATTTGGTTGTAGGCAATGCCGAGGTGATCGCAGCCACCGCCCTCATCCAACTAGCCCACCCTGGGGCGCCGGTCTTTTACGCCGCAGCCCAAACCGCCTCTGACCCACGCAGCGGGCTTATACCGGCGGCGGCCCAGAAGATTTCCTTTTCGGGGCGGCCACGAATGTGCTCGCCGATTTCTATAACATTCCCCTATCTATGGGCTCTTTTGCCACGGGGGCGAAGGAGCCGAATTGGCAGGCTGGGGTGGATAACAGTCTGTCTACCTTCATGGCCTGTGTGGTGATGTCGGATATGCTCCTAGGGGTAGGGTTACTCCACGGCAGCCGCATTTGGTCCTACGCCCAAATGTTGCTCGATTGCGAAATCTTCAACATTGTCCATAAAATGATGCAAGGCATTGTGGTTGATGACGAGACACTCGCCCTGGAGGCAATTCGCGCGGTAGGGCCGGGGGGGAACTTCCTCAAGCAGAAGCACACATTGCGCCACATGCGCGAGATCTTCGTGCCTCAGTTCATGGATCGCCGGCCGTATAGCGAGTGGCTGGAGAAGGGCGATGGGCCGGTGGATTGGGCGCTGGCGAAGGCGCGCCATATTTTAGAGAGCCACTCTCCCCAAGGGCTGGACGAGAAAACCAGCGCCGAGTTGCAGGCGGTCATCGCCGCGGTAGAGCGCGAAGCCGAGAGTGGGAGCTAAGGGAGTACACCATGCGACCAAAACTCCAATTATTACCTGATGAGTTGGTGCCGCGGGTTCTGGATGAGGCCTTTCATCTATTGCGCTCGCCGGGGGTTAAGGTGCAATCGGCGGAGGCGCGGCACCTGCTTGCCGAGGCTGGATGCGTTGTGGATGAGGCCGAGGAGGTGGTGCACATCCCTCAACAGGTGGTCGAGCAGGCGCTTGCCAGCGCTCCGCGCCGCTTTCTCCTGCACGACCGTTTCGGCAACCCGGTGGTATCCTTTGGCGATGACGTGGTGGCTTTTGATCCCGGCTCCAGCGCCGTGCACGTGTTGGAGGTGGATACTTTAGAACACCGTCCTTCCACGGCAGCGGATTTGGCGCGCATCGTCAAAGTAGCCGAGATGCTCCCGCAATTCGAGATTCAGTCCACGGCGGTGGTGTGCAACGAAGTGCCCAAAGCCATAGGAGACTTGTACCGCCTATATGTTGTGTTGCGCTTCTCGCGCAAGCCCGTGGACACCGGCGCGTTCACCATCCCTACCCTGCAGCATATGATTGAAATGCTGGCGCTCTTCGCCGGCGGAAGGGAGGCTTTGGCGGCGAAGCCTCAGGCGATCTTCGATGTGTGTCCCTCGCCGCCGCTTATCTGGAGCGAATTTGGGGCGCAGAATTTGATCGAGCTGGCGCGCGCCGGGGTGCCGGCGGAGATGGTTTCCATGCCACTGGCCGGCGCGGCGGCGCCGGTCACTCTGATTGGGGCGGTGGTGCAGCACGCCGTAGAAAGCCTGAGCGGGGTGGTGATTCACCAGTTGGCTTCCCCTGGTGCGCCCATTGTCTGGGGTGGAGCGCCGGCCATCTTCGATATGCGCAAAGGCACCACACCCATGGGCGCCGTTGAAACGGCGATGATTGATGCCGCCTATGCTCAGGTGGGCAAAGCGCTTGGCTTACCGACCCATGCCTACCTCGGCGCCAGCGATGCCAAAGTGGTGGACGCTCAGGCCGGCTTAGAAAGCGGCATCACGGCGTTAATCGGTGCTTTGGCAGGGATCAATAAAATCTCCGGCATGGGAATGCTGGACTTCTTGGCTTGCTTCAGCGTGGAAAAATTGGTGCTGGATGCCGAAATCGTGGGGATGATCCAGCGCCTGCTGCAGGGGGTACAGACTCCCACCGAGACCTTAGCGCTGGAAATGTTCGCCGATTTCCACTTTAAAGGGGAATTCCTCAAGCAGAGAGCCACCCGTCAGCTGTTTGCTCAGGAACAATACCTGCCCAGCCCGGTGATTGAGCGCGGTTCGGCGCGCGCTTGGCAGGAAGAGGGAAAACGCGACGCCTTGGCGCGAGCGCGACGGCGGGTCGAGGAATTGTTGCAGGCCTATCAGCCTCCCCAGGGGTTGGAGGAACCTATGGCTGAGTTAGAGGCTTTTGTCTCTCGCCTAGCACACCAAGCCGGGATGGCGGAATTGCCCTCTTTGTAAGTCGTTTCTGTCAAACCGAGTTTGAGTTGGAGATCGAAACCGATGAGGAAAGGAGGTGAGCGCCCAGCAAGGTGATTGCGAGGTCAAAGGAGAGCCGTCGCCGGTTTTTGGGTGGACTGGCGCGGCTGTTTCGGCCCTGGTTCGTCTAAAAGGAGGAAGGATGTTTCCGAAAATCTCTTTTCGATCCTATTTGGTTTGGCTGATACTCTTCAGCCTGATCGTAGCGGCCTGTGCTGCGCCCACACAACCGCCGCCCCCTCAACCGACCCAGCCTCAACCCACTGCCCCCATGGAGCAACCCACCGTCCCACCACCGCAACCCACAGCGCCCGAGGCACGCCGCCTGGTGATGTTGGATTGGGCCGGCTATGAAATCCCTGAGTTTTGGGGGGAGTTCAAGAAAAACCACCCTGAGGTTCAGGTGGACTTCAGTTTCCTCACCGAGAGCGCCGAGGCCTTCACCAAGCTTCAAACCGGCTTTGAAGCCGATTTGGTGCACCCCTGCTCGAACTTCTGGAAGATCATCGTGGATAACGGCTTGGTGCAGCCGATTGACACCACCAAGCTGAAGAACTGGCCCAACGTCACTCCCTCCCTGGCGAAGCAAGGGGAATTCAACGGGAAGCAGTATTGGGTGCCTTGGGATTGGGGATACGAGTCGATCCTGGTGCGGCGCGATCTCGTCCCGAAGGTGCCCGAGGCTTGGGCCGATATTTGGGATCCCATCTATAAGGGGCACGTGGCCATCAACGATTCGGGAGAGGCCGCCCATGTATGGACCTCGCTGGCGCTGGGCTTCGACCCGTGGAATCAGACCCCAGAGCAGTACGAGCAGGTGCGCCAGAAGCTGCTCGAGCTGGCGCCCAACGTCCTCGCTTATTGGACCGGACAGACCGACCTCGATCAGATGTTGGCTGCTGGCGATGCCTGGCTTGGAGTAGGCGCTTGGAATGCCTCCTACGTGAGCCTGCTCAAGGAGAACTACGACGTGGTCTACATTGACCCGAAGGAGGGGCGCACCGGCTACCTGTGCGGCTTCGCCATCCCTACTACTTCTAGAAATGTAGACCTTGCCCTAGAGATGATTGACGCATACCTAGCCCCTGAATCGCAGGCCTATCTCGCCAATGAATACGGCTATGGCATCGTCAACCAGGCCGCTTTGCCGCTTGTGGATCCGGAAGTAGTCCGCCTGCTGGCGTTGGATGACCAGGAGATGCTGGCGCGCACCATCTTCTACCAATACATCACCGAGGAGCAGCGCCAATTGTGGGCAAACACCTGGTCGGAGGTAAAAACCTCCCGCTAGGGAGCGCTGGCCTTTGCGGGGCCCTGGGGCAACTCGGGGCCCCGCCGGGAGGTCTCCTGTGGAACATGCGAAACGACTGTATGCCTTAATCTCACCACCGTTGCTTTATCTTCTTCTGTTTTTTCTCCTACCTTTAGGAGTGATGGTGGTGTTCAGTTTCCGGGCCGGCACCATCGGAGAAGCCCGTTACTTTTTTACCCTGGATAATTACCGCCAATTTTTAGAGAACGCTGCCTATCACCGTTTGCTTTGGCGTTCGGCGATTATGGCCTTCGCCATTGCACTCATCTCCACCCTGCTTGCCTATCCCCTCGCCTATTACCTCTCCTTCCAAGCCGGCGAGCGCAAATTGATGTTGATGACGCTTATTATCATCCCTACGTGGACGAGCTACCTGCTGCGTGTCTTCGCTTGGAAGTTGATTTTGGGCACCAATGGGTTGCTGAACACCCTCTTGCTCACCTTAGGGTGGATCCAGCAGGCCAGTCCTATCTTGCTCTACAGCCGCACCGCGGTGATCATTACTCTGGTCTATGTGTGGGTGCCTTTCGTCGCCCTGCCGATCTTCGCCGCCTTGGAGCGCATTGACCGCTCCTTGTTGGAAGCGGCTGCTGACCTAGGGTGCAAGCCAGGTCAGACCTTTTGGCGGGTGACCTTCCCCCTCAGCTTGCCAGGGGTGATTGCCGGTTTCTTCTTCTGCCTCATCCCCACCCTCGGTGAGTATGTCACCCCCTTATTGGTGGGCGGTGGGCAGGGGGCGATGTACGGCAACCTCATCCAGGATCAGTTCACCCGGGCTCTCAATTGGTCTATGGGTTCGGTGATGAGCATCGCCATGCTGGTGGCGGTGACCATTTTGCTAGCGCTCTTTGCCCGCATGGGTTCTTTCTCGAAATTGCTGGAGGTGTGAGATGGGCAGGCGCACATCTTTTTCGGTGGGTTTGCTCTATTACTGCGTGGTGCTTGTCATCCTTTTCTTGCCCATTTTGCTGCTGATACTCTTTTCGTTCAACAATTCCACCCGCTTGGTGTTCCCCCTGCGTGGGTTCACCCTGGAATGGTATCGCCAGTTGCCGCGAAACCCGGAACTATTGGGCGCCTTACGCACCAGCTTGCTACTCGGGTTGGGCTCTTCGTTCGTGTCCACCGTGCTGGGGACAATGGCTGCCATGGCGGTGGTGCGCTTTCAGTTTCCGGGACGCAACGCCTTTATGACCGTGGCGGCCTTGCCGTTGGTCATCCCTTACATCATCCTGGGGGTATCCTTACTGGTCATGTTACACACCTTAGGGGTGCGCCTTTCAGCCTGGGCCGCCGGTTTGGCCCATGTGGTGATCAGCTTGCCCTATGCCATGCTCGTGGTAATCGCCCGTTTGGTGGGCTTTCCCCAGAACTTGGAGGAGGCCGCCATGGATTTGGGCGCCACCTATTGGGGGGCGCTTTGGCGGGTGACTCTGCCCATCATCTTCCCGGCGTTGGCGGCAGCCTTTTTGATCTGTTTCACCATTTCGTTCGATGAATTCGCCATTGCCTCCTTTCTGGTAGGCACACAACCGACCTTGCCGGTCTATCTTTTCTCGCAGTTGCGCTTCCCCACGCGACTGCCTTTAGTGGTAGCTATGGCGGCGCTGCTCATGGTGGTTTCAATGATTATCATTTTGACTTCAGAATGGCTGCGCCGTTTGGGGCAGACCTCTCAACCCTCAGCGAGATAATCTCCCTGGACGAGGTGAGCATGAGTGAAGCGGCTGTTGCGTTGCATAATGTGACCAAAATCTTCACCTCGCTGCGCGGCAAAGTGACCGAAGAGGTCTATGCCGTGCGCGAGATGAACCTGGAAATTGCCCAGGGGGAATTCTTCACCTTGCTAGGGCCAAGTGGTTGCGGAAAGACCACCACCCTGCGCTTACTGGCCGGCTTTGAGCAACCCACGCGGGGCGAAATTTTTATTCAGGGCAAACCGATGAGCAAGGTGCCGCCCAACCAGCGCCCGGTGAACACCGTCTTCCAGAACTATGCTCTCTTCCCCCACCTCAGCGTAGCGCGCAATGTGGCTTTTGGCCTGGAGGTGCGCGGGGTGCCGGCCGCCGAGCGCGAGCAGCGCGTGC
>VSSL01000346.1_pt1 | contig 13679 bp, 14 predicted proteins | sample 4557531 | NCBI WGS metagenome assembly VSSL01 (sample SAMN10986726, study PRJNA523729) | hot springs metagenome | isolation source: hot springs | place: India:Timba, Gujarat | collected 2018-05-31 | reverse complement strand
TTTTTCTTGTGCTTGGCCGCCTGAAAGTCCTGTTTCAAGAAGTAACCCAGCTGAGGTCACGTTTGGAGGACAACGAACAGCGCCTCCGGCAAGCCTATGAGCAAATGGAGGCAGTCTTTCAACTAAGCCGCACCTTTGTGGAGGCCAACGACGAGAACGAAATCATCCAACCCATGATGCAGTTCATCGTCGAAATCAGTGGTGCCCAAGGGGCTTCCTTTGTCCCGATTGATGAGCATGGCCAACCTCAAACCGCGCTAAGCCATGGAGAATTGCCTTTCGAAGTAAAAGAGGCCTGGTTGGAGTATCTGAGCACACCGGGAGTAGTGGATCGCTGTCGTGCTTGTGAAGCGCGCGAGCCCTTAGAATTGCCGCGCGATTGTCCCTTGTTGCGCGGGCCTTTTGCCAATGCTTCGGGGTTGGTGTGCCTTTCCGTACGCCGTGGTGAGCGGGAGTTTGGGGTATTGAACCTCTTTTTGCCTCGCTCCGCACCGCTGGAAGCGCAGACACGAGCCCTCATCGGCACCCTTCTGGATGAGGCCGCTCTGGCTTTGGAAGGGGTTTACCTGCGGCGACGTGAGTTAAGTGCCTTGCGTCAACTGCAATTTCTGCGCCAGAAGAGCGACTTGAACACTCTGTTCAACAGCTTACTGGCCAACGTTTCCCGTACTTTGGGAGCCGATTTTGCTTGGATGGTGGCGTCTCCATCCCGCTTGTTGCCCCAGGGGATGGAAGTAGTGGAGGGCGATCTGCCCTCGCAAGTGAAGCCTCTTTTGCGGGGGTTAGTGCAAGGGGTGATGTCCTCGCGTGAGCCGGTTATTGTGGGAAACCTGGCGGGCGATTCTAAGGACGAGGCCGATCCGCGGCCCCATGTGCGCTCGGTGGTGGCAGTGCCGTTGATTTCGGCGGAAAGCGGGGTTTTGGGGGCGATTCTGGTGGGCAACCGACAGGCGCGTGGGTTTCAGCCCCGTCAATTGGCTCTCTTACAAACCGTGGCCGACCAGGTGGCCCTGGTAATGCAAAATGCCCATCTCATGGCCGAGTTGGAATATAAAACCATGCTCCAGGAACGCGCCCGCTTAGCGCGCGAGATACACGATGGCTTGGCACAGACTATTGGTTTCCTAAAACTGCAATCGGCTCAATTGCGCACATACATTGAAAAGGGTGAATTCGAACGTGCCAAAGAGAACGCTATCCGGATCTATACGACTCTTAGCGAAGCTTACCAGGACACCCGCCAAGCGATTGACGATTTGCGCCTTCTCCCAGATGAGTGTGGCCTACGCGGTTGGTTGGCTCAAGTGGCTAATGAATTCCGTGAATTGAGTGGTTTGGAGGTTATCCTCGATGTAGACGAAGGAGACACTGAGATATCCCCTGAGGTGCAGGCACAATTGATTCGCATCGTTCAGGAAGCATTGAGCAACGTGCGCAAGCACGCTGGCGCCAGTCGGGTACGCGTCTCGTGTTCTGTAGCCAATGGTGACTTGTTTTTGAAGATCGAGGATAATGGAAAAGGTTTCTTGCCGGATGATATTACCTCTCCCTCACAACACGGTTTACGGGGTATGCGCGAACGGGCAGAATTGATCGGAGCGGATTTTCAGATCATCAGTCAGCCACAACGCGGCGCTCAAGTGTGCATTCGCCTGCCTTTGAAACGTCTCTCGGAGGTAGAGGTATGAACCGTATCCGTGTGGCAGTTGTGGATGATCACACCTTGTTTCGCGCAGGCCTGATCAGCCTTTTGAAGGAGATGGAGGAATTTCAAGTGGTGGGAGAGGCAGAAGATGGCTATACTGCTTTAGAGATGGTGCGTCAAAGCCGGCCGGACGTATTGCTGCTCGATGTGAACATGCCGGCGATGAACGGCGTGGAGGTGGTGCGTCGTTTGCGAGAGCAGCCCGCTGGGGCTTCGTTGCACATTCTTATGCTGACCATATCTAAGAACGAAGATGACTTGCTTGGGGCAATTGCCGCCGGAGCGGATGGTTATTTGCTTAAAAGCGCGGAACCGGAGGAGTTGCGCCGTGCCATACTTTTGGTGGCTCAAGGTCTTTCGGTGTTATCCCCGCAGGTGACACGCCCGGTGCTGCGTGCCGCTGTGGAGGGCGAAATACGTCGTGCCCATGAGTATGGTCTCTCGGCGCGGGAGCTGGAGGTGCTACGCTGCCTGGCGCGCGGCAGCACCACGGCTCAGATTGCGGCTGAGCTATTTATCTCGGAAAACACAGTCAAAACGCACGTCCGACACATATTAGAGAAGCTGGAAGTGACCAATCGTAATGAGGCGGTGCAACGGGCAATACACTTGGGTTTGATCGCCAGTGTTGAGAATGATTGAGTTATGAAGGGCGAAAATATGCAACGGCGGGCTCCTCCTCTGGTGATTGGTATTGCTGGTGGCAGCGGTTCGGGAAAAACCACCTTGGCGCGCTTGATCATGCAACGGGTGGGTGAGGATCGCATTGCTTACTTGCCCCACGATGCCTACTACAAAGACCTGAGTCACTTGCCACCCGTGCAACGGATGTCGGTGAACTTCGATCATCCCGATTCTCTGGATACGGAGCTGCTCATTCAGCATATCCGGCAATTACGCAACTACCAGCCGGTGGAACTCCCCATCTATGATTTCAAAACCCATACCCGCACCCAAGAAACGCGTCGTATTGAACCCCGCAGCGTGATCATGGTGGAGGGGATTCTTATTTTTGTGGATCCCCAATTGCGTCAGTTGTTGGATGTCAAAATATTTGTAGATACCGATGCCGATATTCGCCTGATCCGGCGCCTAGAACGCGATATCCGCGAACGCGGACGTACCACCGAGATGGTTATCACCCAATATTTGAAAACGGTGCGACCGATGCACCTGGAATTTGTGGAGCCCTCCAAGAGATATGCGGATGTGATTGTGCCTGAAGGAGGGATGAACGAGGTAGCTATGGAAATGGTTGCGGCTCGCTTGGAGGCTTTGTTGCGCCAGGCAACTCTAGAACCGTTGCCACAGGCCTCTGAGGAGGAGGCGGAGAAAACCCGTTGAGCTTTAGGATCATATTCTCCTTGGATTCTTCTCTCCCCTTTACTTGAAGAACGGACATATCCATGCCTTCACAACGCGGCCTAACATGGGTGCGCCTGCTTACCCTACTCTTTGTGATCGCTCTTATCGTTGGTATTTACGTCAACCGAGAGCGGGTTCAAGAGCTCTACGCCTTGGGATACTTGGGGGCTTTTCTGGTGACCTTGTTGGCCAATGCCACCGTCTTCCTGCCGGTGCCTGGGGTAATGGTGGTCTTTGCCATGGGTGGGGTCTTCCATCCCTTTGTTACGGCCCTCTTCGCTGGCTTAGGCGCCGCTTTTGGGGAACTCTCCGGTTATTTGCTGGGGTTCAGTGGTCAGGGTATCATTGAACAGTCGCCGCGCTACCTACGTATCTACAATTGGATGAAAGGCCACCCCCACCTGGCCGATTTGGGCATTCTGATCTTTGCAGCCATCCCTAATCCTTTTTTCGACTTGGCCGGCATCGCGGCGGGGGCGTTGAAAATCCCAATTTGGCGCTTTCTGCTGTTTTGCGCCTTGGGGAGCATTCTCAAAATGCTCGCCTTCGCTTACGCCGGATACTTAGGCGCAACTTGGCTCTACGAGCTTTATCGCCGTTGAGTTCACCCTTTGCTACTCTTGGAGCGTCACCTTACCGATATGGCGAAATTGGCCGGCTACCACACCCTGTAAGCTGGCCATGTGCAGGGTGAGCAACTGAATGGGGACTATCTCACCCAGAGGAGTGCCAACTCCTAACGCTGAAGGCATTGGAAGATGAGGAGAGGGGGAAGGCTCTTCAAGTGGGGCAATCCAAACAGGGAAGGCACCATATTCTTTTAGAGTATGGTGCAAGCGCTCCATGAGGGGGCGGGTTGGGGCGGGGCCAGCAAAGAGCAAGGCGGTTAGATGACCATCGGCGAGCTCTAGGGGGCCGTGGCGAAATTGGCCGGCTTGGAAACCCATTGCGCTGGTCTTTGCTGCCTCGCCAAGAATCAACGAGCCGGCGTGTACCGCCGAAAGGGAAGAGCCGCGCCCTAAAAGAACCAGCCTTTGGGGAGAAGCCAGCAGCATTTGGATATGTTCCAGGTGCTGTTGCCAGTGGTTCAGGTAGGCTTCGATGGCATCGGCGGTGTATTTTAACTCGCCGAAAGCGTTCTCGAGAGGGATACCTCTCAGAGTAAAGGTAGCCAATTGGGCTAGGGCGAGTGAGTTCAAATAAGTACGGGTCGAGACGCTGTATTCAGGCTCTGCCCACAATGGGATCACTCGTTCACCGGCGGCTTCTGCGAGGGGGCTTTCTAGATCGTTCACTAGGGCAAGCAGGTGACGTGGCTTGCCTTGGAAGCGCTCTATCAGGGCGACAATCTCGGCACTACGCCCCGATTGGGAGAACACCCATAATAGCGTGTTGCCGGTGATCAAATCCCCCGCATAGTGGAGCAGTTCCGAGGTATCTATCCACCAGGCCGGCAGACCGGCTTGAACGAGCAGCAGCCACGCCGGGAGGGCGGCGTAGAGCGAAGCGCCCATGCCGGTCAACACCCAACGTTCAATTTCCCCTTTCTGAATCGAGCGGCGAATGGCCTCTAAGGGAGAGGGGTCGAAACGCTTGAGCGCCAGGCGCAGCGCTTCAGGTTGAGAGAGGATATCTTGAAAGTAGGGGTTCGTTTCAAGGTTCATCGTTTTTAGCGGTTTTTTGGGTAGACCAAATGGTATAAGCCGCGCCGTAGAGACCGGCGTAGTAACCCAATTGGGCAAGTTCGATGCGCACTTGGTCGGCAGGGATCATTGCAGAATGAGCCTTGAGCACCTCCTTCAGACGGGGCAGGAAGAGGTCAGCGCTCTTCATCACCCCACCACTGAGCACGATCATTTTGGGAAAGATGGCAAAGATCAGCGAGACAATACCTAGGCTGAAGTAATGCGCCGTTTCTTCGATGACCCTGCGGGCTATGGGGTCACCGGCGCGAGCCGCCTCGGCAACCAAGCGGGCATCTATCTTTTCTGGGTCGCCTTGGGCCAATTCGAGCAGGAGAGAGTGACCCAGCTCGGCCTGGCGAGCCCGTTGGGCGATGGCCGGGCCGGCGCATAGGCTCTCCCAACAGCCGCGCGCCCCGCAATAGCAGGGTGGTCCATTGGGATCGAGAACGATATGACCGCCTTCGGGGTGGTTGCCGTCCATGCCGCGGTAAATTTGGCCATCTAAGATCAGGGCTGTGCCAACCCCGGTGCCCACGGTGACGGCATACAAGCGCGAAACGCCCTGGCCGGCGCCGCGCCAGTATTCTCCCAAAGCGGCTACATCGGCGTCGTTTTCCAGGGTGATGGGCACGTGGAAGGTTTCTTGCAGATAGGCGCAGATGGGGACATTTGCCCAACCGGGCAAGGTAAAGGGGTTGTTGATCACCCCACGAATGGGATCTACCGGGCCAGTAGAGCCAATGCCGATGCCCACCAATTTGGCAGCCTGGCTGCTGTGCCATACCTCCTGGATGAGATCGCGGATGCGAGCGAGGCCAACTTGTGGACCGCGTTCGGCTTCGATGGGCACTTCTTGAACGGTGAGCAATTCGCCTTGGGCGGTAACGGCCCCGGCGCGCACGTAAGTGCCACCCAGATCTACGCCGATGACGACGGGGACGCTCATCCTTTGACTGCTCCTGCAGTTAGACCGCTAACGATGTAACGCTGGAAGATCAATGAGAAGAGAACCGGCGGAATAGCCGCTAGAACGCCACCGGTCATCATACTGCCTACATCTACCACATAACGGCCGGTAAACTCGGCGATTGCTACCGGCACAGTTTTGGCGGCGACCGTGCTGGTGAAGATGAGGGCGAAGAAGAACTCATCCCAGGCGGTGAGGAAGACAAACAATCCGGTAGAAACCAGACCGGGGGCAGAGATGGGCAAGATGATGCGCAGCAGGGTTTGCAAGCGGGTGCAGCCATCCACTCGGGCAGCGTCTTCCAGTTCTATGGGGATGGTATCGAAAAAGGCGGCCATCAACCAGATGGCGAAAGGCAGGGCAAAACTGAGGTAGGTGACGATGAGGATGGTAGGGGTATTCAGCAGGCGCAAGCGTGAGGCGAAGATGTAGAGCGGGATGACCAGCGAAATTTCCGGAATCATGCGGGTGCCCATAATGCCCATAAGCAGGGTTTGGTGGAAGGGAATGCGCACCCGAATAAGAGCATAGGCCGCAAGCGATCCAAAAACCAGAGCGATAACGGTCACCGATGAGGCGACTACAAAGGAATTCCAAAGGGTAATGCGGAAGGTGCGTGCTACTTCTGAGACGCCTGTGGTGGGGAAGAGAATGTTGATGTAGTTTTGTAGCGTGGGGTTCTGGGGAATCCAGTGGATGGGCACCGAGAGCAGTTCGGCGCGCGTAGAAATGCTGGAGATGACCAACCAAGCCACTGGCAGGTAAATGAACAGCAGCACGAGCAACACAAGCAGGAAAAGCCAGAGAGATCGCCAGAGCTTGCGCAGAGTCACAGTTTCTCCTCCGGGCGGTAGAGAAGGCGGATGTAGATAAAGGCCATCACCAATGTAAAGAGCGAGATGAGGAACGAAAGCGCCGAGCCGCGCCCCATGTGGCCGAAGGAAAACGTTTCGAGGTAGGTAAGATAGGAGATGGTCACGGTGCCAAAGGCCGGGCCGCCATTGGTAATAACGTAAATGATGTCAAAGACGCGGAAGGCTTCGACCGTGCGAATAACCAGGGCTACTAAAATCGCCGGCCGCAGGAGAGGGAGGCGAATGAGCCAAAAGCGCTGCCAGGCGTTGGCGCCATCTACCGCGGCAGCTTCTTCGAGGTCGGTGGGTAGAGTCGCTAATGCGGCTTGTAAAATGAGGGCGATGAAAGGCACGCTGTGCCATATATCCGCCAAGATGACCAGGTTCATGGCCGTCACCGGGCGGGTGAGCCAGGGGATGTACCGATCAATAAGGCCAAGTTGATAGAGCAAGCCGTTCAGAGCGCCGTAGTCGGCGTTATAAATCCAGCGCCACATAGTGCCATTGACAATAGTGGGTACCGCCCAGGGGATGATGAGACTGGTGCGAAGGAAGCGCCACCCCGGCGGGTGCGTGTGGATCAATTGGGCAATGGCCAACCCTAGGATTAGTTCCAGGCCTACCGAGATGATTGTGAAATAGAGGGTGCGTCCTATTGCCTGCCAGAAGACGCGATCGGTAAGTAGAGCAAGGTAGTTGCCCAGACCCACGAAGGTTCGTTCGACATCAATTCCTCGGCTAACCTTGAACAGGCTGAGATAAAGAGTGGAAAGGATAGGTTGGAGAGTGATGCCTGAAATGATGAGCAATGCCGGGAAAAGAAAGGCAAAGCCCACGAGGGCATCTTGTTGACGTAAGGTGCGTCTGCGGAACATCGGGCGTTTGATAGGGAGCGGGGGGCAGCATGTTCCGAGCACACGCCGCCCCCTGCTCATTCATTAAGAGGAAGTTCGTTGTTACTTGGCGAGTTCAATCCACTTCGCCGCCGCTTCGTCCAGGGCCTCTTTCGGCGTCTTTTGCTTGGTCAGGGCGAGTTGCAAGGCGAGCTGTAGGGCTTTGGAGGCCTCTGGGTAGTAGGGCACCTTGGGGCGCACGTGGGCGAAGGGGAATTGCTCGTTGAACATGGGCACAGTGACCGCGTTAGCCGGCGTGTAGCTCATCAGCTTGGCCAGATTTTCGCCCTGGTAGGAGGTCTGCCAAATGGGCAGCAAGTGCGCCGAGTAGCGGTTCTGGATGTCTTCCGACGTGAGGAACTCGATGTACTTCCAAGCCGCATCTTTGTTCGGCGAGGTAGCCGCCACCGAGAAGCCCATCGAGCCGTTGATGGTGGCGCTCTTCACGCCAGAGCCGGCAAAGGCCGGCATGAGAGCCATCTTGATCTTGCCTGTGACTTGAGATTGCTCGGTGTTGAAGTTCACCAGATCGTACATGTAGACCCAGTTGGTGGCAAAAACAGCCTGGCCTTGGGAGAAGACATTGCGCACGTCCTCTTCGACATAGGATACCGAGGCCGGGTTGGTGATTCCCTCTTCGATGGTCTGGAGCATCCAGGTGAGGGTCTTAACACCAATCTCGTCGTTGAAAACCGGTTGGCCGTTTTCATCCACCAAACGTCCGCCATTGCCGTAGAGCAGAGTGACCCAATCGCAGATAGCGGCTTCGTATTGACCCCAAGACCAGACAATGGGGAACTCGACAATGCCCTTCTCTTTGATGACTTTTGCTTGTTCTACGAGCTCCTCCCAAGTCTGGGGTGGGGCGGTGAAACCGGCTTGATTGAGCAATTCTTCGTTGTAGTAGAAGTATTTCTCATCGAGGAGCCATGGCATACCATAAACCTTGCCGTTGACCGTGGTGATGTCCCAAGCCGCAGCAAAGATCTTACTGCGCATGTCCTGAGTGATGCGATCGGTAACATCGAGGATATAACCGGCCTTGGCGAATTCGGCGTACCAAATGTCATCCACCAGGAAAACGTCATAGGCCGGGGGCGTTGAGGCCATGGCTGTGGTGATCTTATCGTGGAGGGCGTCGTAGGCCACGTATTCGATCTCGACTTTGATGTTGGGGTTGCTCTTGTTGAACTCTTCCACAATGGCGTTCATCTCTTCTACGGTTGGGCCGGCTTGTTCCATGGCCAGTACACGCACAACCACCGGGCCGGCGGGTTTGGCCGGCTGGCAACCAACCGTTGTGGCGAGCAGGATGAACGCCAATGTCAAAGTAAGAAGGGTCTTGAGAGTCTTCATTTTCTCCTCTCCAAATGTGATGGAATTAGGAAAGACGAGACGGGAAAGAAAGGGCCATCCGAGGTATACCGACTGTACACTCCTTTCTAACAACTGTGGATGATTGGGCAAACGTTCTACTGGTCACTCTCAATTTGGCGAAAGCGGAAGTAGAACTCGCCTTTATCGCCATTGGAGACCGACCAGGAGAACTCCACTGCGGAGCCGTGCTGGTCGAAGGCGATGATCTCGCTTACCAAAGCCGGCAGACCCGGCTCGGACTGGAAGTAAGCCGCCTCCTGGGGGGAGAGAAGAACCGGCTTTATGGTGTGATCCAAACCGGTGATGACCACGCCATAGGTTTCGTGTAGCAGGCGGTAGAGCGAGTCGTTGGAGGCCCATCTATGACTGGCCAGAGCTGGGAAGCGTTCATGAGAGAGCCAGGCAATTTCATAAAGGATGGGCACTTCATCTGCCAAGCGCAGACGGGTGAGACGGAAGAGAGGCGCTTCATCGGGCAGGTTTAGTTTTTGGGCAATAGCCGGGGGAGCAGGGACGACAGCACTTTCAATGAGTTGACTGCTGGGGCGACGGCCAATGGCTTTCATCTGCTCCGTGAAGCTGAGTTTGCTGGCAGCAATGGTCGCCAGAAAAGGTTGACGGATGAAAGTGCCGACGCCACGGCGGCGGGTGATCCAATTTTGGCGTTCGAGTTCATCCAGGGCGCGACGTACGGTGAGCCGGCTGACGCCGTAGAGACTGGCCAGCTCCCACTCTGAGGGGAGCGCTTGGCCAAAGGTTAGCTCACCATGGGTGATGAGGTCCTTCAAGTTGCGCTCAATTTGGGTGTAAAGGGGCAACTTGCTGGTGAGGTCAACGCGAAAAAGGGAACGGTGGTTTTGGGTAGGAGAGTCCATGGTTTTATATAGATGTCAATACATCTATATTATAGCAACGGATCGGTTCAAGTCAAGTTAAAAATCCAAAGGACTGGCTATTGACAGAACAGGAAAACCTGTTACAATTAGCCACGAGTTGCCTGACAATTTTGGTGAATACGAGGATTGGCTCAAGGCAATTGGCTTTGAGCCTTTTTGTTTTTGCCAAATACGCAGGTGTTTCAACACTTTTTCTTTTATGGAGATAACAAAAATGGCAGGTCGAACGATCGGAACCGTCAAATGGTTCAACCCCACTAAGGGCTATGGCTTTCTCTCCCAGCCCAATGGGCCAGATGTATTTGTTCATCACACGGCAATTCAAAGCGACGGTTTCCGCACGCTTGAGGAAGGGCAGCGAGTGGAATTTTCCATTGAGCAGAGCGCAAAGGGCCCCCAAGCGAAGAATGTAGTGGTTTTATAACCCCCTATCCCGCTTAGGTTTTAGAAGGCAGGCCTCCAGCACCCAGGCTGGAGGCCTGGCCATTTCCTATATCTGCGCTTTGGTATAATGGCTTCCATCTTTGCCGTGGGAAGCTTTGCGGAGCTTGGCATCCTCTCGAACGAGAGTAGCCCATAGGCTTCTCGCAGGCAGATAGTGAATATGGACTTCTCCCGGCCTGAAACAGTCGCCTTAGGCAAGGGCCACATAGAAGCGCCAATATGACGTCAAACCCAATTCTAACTAAGGAGAGCGCCGTGAAACGCAATTCCTTTTTAAACGACTTGATGCTGGTCAGCGGCGCGCCAGGTCTCATTCTTCTGGCGCTGTTATTCGATACGATTTTGCGCACTATGGCCACCCCGACTGCCGAGCAGCAGGTGCCTTTGAATAAGACCGTGGTCTTTATGGCACCTCTGTTTGCCTTGCTGGTTATGCTGGCTCTGGTGGGGGTGATTTGGATGTTTCTGGCTAACCGTGGCTATGGGCGTGTGGTACCGCTCGTGTATACGGTTTTAGGACTTATATTGCTATATTCGACGGCGGTTCTCTTCGTCACCCCGGCGCCTGATAGTTGGTACATACTGGTTCTGTATTTAGCTCCGGATACTCTCGCCTTTCAGGCTTCAGCGGCTGTTGCGGCTCTAGGGCTGGTGACGTTATGGTTTTGGGGAAAACCCACCGAAGAGTCAGTTGAAGAGGCTTTTCCATCTTTGAACAAGGAGAGCTCTGGCCAAGAGGGGGAATAATCGTTCGAGCATCTCTTCAGCATGTTTTCCCTCGAGGATAAACTCCGATGGTGCGAATCTGCTGCTTTACTTGAACACTAAGGTTAGGCGCAAGGTTGCGCCGCATCAGTGAACGCCTGGCGCAGTGCAGCGGTAAGTAATCCTCTCTTAACCTCAACTTCCTCATCCGCCGCATTGCGTGGGCGAGCGGCGGTTTTCATTCATTACCGAAGTGATTGAGGAGGCTTGAGGCATGAATCCAGCAAAATCAGACACGGTGATACTGATCACTCGTCAAGGGATGGGCGAGGCGCCTGTGGAGCTCCAACAGAGGCTGTTCCAAACCTATGTACGTTTGCTGAAGGAAAATCAGTACCTTCCGGCGGCGATTTGTTTTTATGCCGATGGCGTAAAACTAGCCGTGGAAGGTTCTCCTCTGTTGGACGAATTACGTTCCTTAGAGGAGCAAGGGGTGCGCTTGATCCTATGCAGTACGTGCTTGAATTATTTTGGCCTTACCGAGCAGGTACGGGTGGGCATCGTTGGAGGTATGGGGGATATCCTAGAAGCCCAATGGCGCGCCTCCAAGGTCGTCTCCCTATAGTAGTAGGGTGGGTCTAGGTCTCACGCACCAATTCAGCGCGGTGAGTACCATCGCATAGGGGCATAATTTTGGAGCGTCCACAGCGGCAGAGCGTAACCCGGTTGCGTTTCTCGAAGGGTTGACCATCGGCACGTTCAATGGGAATGTAGCCGGTCACCCAGAGCGGGCCGATGATCGGCCCGGTGTCGGTCATTTCACTGACTACGGCGATCTGCTTGGGCAGGTCGGGTTCGACATCCTGTTCTTCCCCTTCCAGGCGGTAAGTGTATGAGCCGGAAGGGCAGCGTTCGATCATAGCTAAGACCAAGGAGCGTAGGATGGTATCATCGTCAATCTCTTTAACCATGGCCTGAATATCGCGAAAGCGGTTGCCGCAAAAGCCGGCTTCCATGCACAGACGATAGTCGCGGAACACGATGACTTTTTGGCTGCCCTCATAAACGACGCGCCGCTCGGCGTGGGTGTCTGTAGGGGCATTTTCGCTGCCGTTGAAGCCAACTCTTTTATGTGAGCCATCGCAGAAGGGTTTGTTTTGTGAGTGGCCGCAACGGCAAAGGTAGTAGGTTTCCTCGGTGGGGATGACCGCGTCCAGGCGCCAAGCGAGGGGTTCACCGTACTCGCTGACAATGGGGCGTTTGCGCACCAATCGAATCCCGCCGCTGACCTTGTACGGGCCGTTGGGAAGGACAGAAACCTTCTGTAGAGCCTCCTCCATGGCTAAACTCCATCTGGGATAGATTTGCCCTATTTTAGCCAATCTGTACGAGACATGTCAATTTCCTTTCAAAGAGGTTTCTATCTTTTCAGATAGGCTTCTACCTTCCCCGCTGTGCTTTTTCGGAAGGTCTTATATTTTGTCCGTGACTATTCTCGAGAATGCAAATGTCATACCTTCTTTGGGGAAACGGTGTTATGATGAGTGGAAACCTCATCTTCTTTTACCCTGGAGGCACTTATGTTGCGTGTGGAGCAAATTGATACCAGCCAGGTAAAACAGCGCCGCCGTTTTTCACACCTCCCTTACCAGTTCTATACCAATACTCCTCAATGGGTGCCACCGATCCTGATAGACGTTGAAACTGCCTTGGATCGGCGCAAACATCCCTTTTATGAGCACTCGGAAGCGGACTTTTTCATCGCCGTGCGCGATGGTCGAGACGTGGGACGTTTGGCAGTGATGAATAACCGCCGTTATAACGAGTACCACGGCCTAAGGCGCGCCCAATTCTATTTCTTCGAATGCGAAGATAACCTTGAAACGGCACAAGCGCTTTTCGAGCACGCCTATGAGTGGGCGCATCGGCGCGGGTTGAACGAGATCATCGGACCAAAGGGGTTCGCTGCCCTGGATGGCTATGGTATGCTCATCGAGGGCTTCGAACACCGGCAGATGATGACCATGATGAACTACAACCATCCCTATCTCCCCCGCTTGATGGAACAGATGGGCTTCGAGAAGGAGGTGGATTTTGTCTCCTGCTACGCCAACGCCAAGGAATTCGTGCTGCCGGAGCGAGTGCGCAGCATCGCCGAACGTGTGCGTAAACGAGGCACCCTTCAGGTTAAGTACTTTACCAGCAAGCGCGAGCTAGCCGCTTGGGCGCCTCGCATCGGCAAAACCTATAACGAGACCTTCGTCAATAATTGGGAGTACTATCCGCTCACCGAGCGGGAGATAAAGTTCGTCCTGGATAGCATCATCCTGGTCGCCGACCCGCGTCTGATCAAACTTGTTCTGCATGACGACCAGGTGGTGGGTTTCCTCTTTGCCTTCCCGGATGTCTCGGCGGCTTTGCAACGCTGTGGAGGTCACTTACTTCCTTTTGGGATTGTGGATTTGCTTCTGGAGATGCGACGCACGAAGTGGGTTTCGGTGAACGGAGCCGGAATCCTGCCGGAGTTTCAAGGGCGCGGTGGCAATGCCTTGCTCTACGCCGAGATGGAGAAGACGGTGCGCGACTTCGGTTTCGAGCACGGCGAAATGACCCAGGTAGCGGAGACCGCGGTGCAAATGCGCAGTGATTTGATCAACCTGGGTGGAAAACCGTACAAGAATCACCGCGTGTTCCGCAAAGCGATTTAGGGAGGATAAAGAATTCATGAGTAATTGTACAAATATTGTATAATTTGTGGTAACATTAGGGCGTGAAGATGCATGCCCTG
>VSSL01000345.1_pt1 | contig 13682 bp, 12 predicted proteins | sample 4557531 | NCBI WGS metagenome assembly VSSL01 (sample SAMN10986726, study PRJNA523729) | hot springs metagenome | isolation source: hot springs | place: India:Timba, Gujarat | collected 2018-05-31 | reverse complement strand
GGGCGTCTCCACCAAGGCGTCTCAGGAGGAGATCAAAGGGGCGTTTCGACGGCAAGCGCTGCGGTGGCACCCGGACGTGAATCCGGGACGTTCCGGAGTTGCAGAAAAATTCAGGCAGATCCGAGATGCTTACGAAGTCCTTTCCGACCCCGAAAGGAGAAAGCTTTACGATCGGCAGCGAGGATACGTGGACAGGGCCAACGGATCCCGAAACTATGCTTTCCAATGGTCGTGGGGCATGGGGGAGGCCGTCTCGGAAGCGCTGCACGATATTCTGGGGGGCGCTCCACGCCATGAAGTCTTCCAGCCCCGGGTGGATCTTCGCTTCGATCTCCAAGTTCCGCGACACAAAGCCGCGGTGGGCACTCGGGAAAGAATTTCCTATGAACGCTCTGTCTTTTGCCCGGAATGTGTGGGCAACGGCCATGCCTCGGCGGCGTTCGGATGCGAGCGCTGCGGTGGCACGGGAGAAATACTAGAGCCATGCACCATAACCGTGGTTGTCCCCGCGGGATGCGTCCACGAAATGCGGGTGAGGATTCCCACAGCAGGAGATCAGCCGCGTCCGGGAATGCCTCCGGGAGACGTGGTGGTCGTCTGCCATGTGATCGACCTCTAGGCCGTTGCGCAGGGGCGACCGGGCCTTTGCGGCCGAGCCCCATGAGAGGGATGTCGTGGGTGTGCGTCCATGGACCGTTTTGGGAACCGAGCGACTGAACGGGACGATCCTTTTCGGTTTTCGGCGGGATCGGGTGGTCTCGCCGAGGACGGGCAAACCCCATGACGTCTACGTGCTGGAAGCCCCGAATTGGGTGAACGTCATCCCTGTCACCCTTGCGCGGGAGGTGGTTTTGGTGCGCCAATGGCGCCATGGAATTCGGGGCGTCACGCTGGAAATCCCCGGTGGAGTGATCGAAGCGGGGGACACCCCCGAGGAGGCCGCCCGTCGGGAACTGCTGGAAGAAACAGGCTACAGGGCCGAATCCTGGATCAACTTGGGCTACACGCTTCCCAATCCCGCCATCCAAAATAATCGTTGTTATACTTTCGTCGCCGTGAATGCGGTGCGGCACACGGAGCCGATGCCGGACGCCATGGAAGACATTGAAGTGGTGCTCCATCCCGTGGCGGACGTTCCCGCCCTCATGGAGCGGGGCGAGATCGCCCATGCCTTGATCGTTGCCGCTTTCTGGAAATTCTTTCGATGGGCTCGTGGCTCTGAGCTGCTCAGGGAACTGATTTCATAACGGGGGTTTTATGAAGTCGGAAAAAGAAATCCCAACGGTTTCCAACTTCATCAAAGATATCATCGAAGAGGACCTGAAGACCGGGAAATTCGGCGGACGGGTCCACACGCGATTTCCCCCCGAACCCAACGGGTACCTCCACATCGGCCATGCCAAATCGATCTGCCTCAACTTCGGTCTGGCGTTGGAATACAACGGATTGTGCAATCTGCGCTTCGACGACACCAATCCGACCAAGGAAGATGTGGAGTATGTGGAATCCATCAAGGAAGATGTGCGGTGGTTGGGCTTCGATTGGGGAGACCGGCTCTTCTACGCGTCGGACTACTTCGAGCAGCTCTACGATTACGCCGTACAGCTCATTCATTTGGGAAAGGCCTATGTGGACAGCCTGAGCACGGAAGAAATCCGCCAATACCGCGGCACCTTGACCGAGCCCGGAAAAGACAGTCCGTATCGAAACCGATCGGTGGAGGAGAATCTGGATCTCTTTCGACGCATGCGGGCGGGGGAATTCGACGAAGGACAACATGTGCTGCGGGCGAAGATCGACATGGCTTCCCCCAATCTCAACATGCGGGATCCGGTGATTTACCGGATCAAGAAGGCATCCCACCACAGAACGGGCGATGCCTGGTGCATCTATCCCATGTATGATTTCGCGCACTGTCTTTCCGATTCCCTCGAGGGCATCACCCACTCGATCTGTACGCTGGAATTCGAAGATCATCGACCTCTCTATGACTGGTTTCTCGACGTTCTCGGGGTCTATCACCCCCAGCAGATTGAGTTTGCACGGCTCAACCTGAGCTACACGGTGCTGAGCAAGCGCAAGCTGATCCAACTGGTCCAGGAGGGGGTGGTCAGCGGGTGGGACGATCCGCGTATGCCCACCATTTCGGGGCTTCGGCGGCGGGGCTACACGCCGGAATCCATCCGCGTGTTCTGCGAAAGGATCGGGGTGGCCAAGAGAGACAGTGTGGTCGATATGGCCCTGTTGGAACACTGTGTGCGGGAAGACCTCAACAAAAGGGCGCCTCGAGTCATGGGGGTGTTGCGCCCGTTGAAGATGGTCATCACCAACTATCCGGAAGATATGACCGAAGAATTGGAGGCGGTCAACAACCCCGAAGACCCGTCCATGGGGACGCGGAGGGTTCCTTTCTGTCGGGAGATTTACATTGAAAGGGACGACTTCCGGGAAGATCCCCCGAAGCAATATTTTCGGTTGGCTCCGGGGCGGGAGGTCCGCCTCCGCTACGGATATTACGTGACCTGTGTGGATGTGGTGAAAGACCCGGCCAACGGAGAGATCCGGGAAATCCACTGCGTCTACGACCCGGCTACCCGCGGAGGATGGTCTCCGGACGGGCGGAAGGTGAAGGGGACCATTCACTGGGTTTCTGCTCGCCATGCCCTGAGAGCCCAGGTGCGGCTCTACGACCGCCTGTTCACCAGGGAAAACCCCAACGACACAGAGCCGGGCAAGACCTTTCTCGATTATGTAAATCCCAACTCTTTAGAGATCCTGGAAGACTGCCGCGTGGAACCGAGCCTGCGCGAGGCGCCCCCCGGCCGGCAGTTTCAATTTGAAAGGCTGGGTTATTTCTGTGTGGACAACCGAGACAGCACGCCGGAGAAGCTTGTCTTTAACCGAATTGTTTCTCTGAAGGATTCCTGGGCCAAGATTGAAAAGGCTCTGGGGCAAGGGCCGACACCGGAGGGGGGATGACGAGACCACAAAGAATTCTGGTTTTTCAGCAGAAGGGAAGCGGAGAACCGAAGATCGCCGGCCTTCGAAAGTACGGAGAAGGCCTTTACCATATCGAGGTTTTCAGCATCGACGAGCCGCTGCCCCCGGTTTTGGACGATACACGGGGCTATCTGCCCGAGACCATCGAGGCGGATCTGGTTTTGGACTATCTCAAGCACCCCGACCTCTCGGAAGACTTGGCGAAAAAATGCGGGGCGCTCCACATTCCCGTGGTGGCATCCGGGAAGAAAGTGAAAGCGCCCGGCGTCTATATCCCCCCGACGTGCTGCGGGCTTGCGAGGCCGGGTCGGCTTGGCCTTTATGAAGAGCGTTTCGGAGCTCCGGAAATCGATGTGGTCCTGAAAAACGGCCGGATCGATAAGGTCTTCGTGCGGCGCGGCGCGCCGTGCGGGGCGACGTGGGAGGCGGCACAAAAAATCGAGGGCTGGCCAGCGGAGGAAGCGGCCGTGCGCTATGGACTGGAAGTCCAGTATTTTTGCGTGGCCGACCCATCGGGCTGGGACCCGCTGTACGGAAAAAGCCCGGTCCATTTTGCCGGCCACGTCCACAAGAGGGCCATGGTCAAGGCCTTGGAGCGACTCGGTGTGGTGGTGGGCGCACCCGACGACGGCGAGGCCACCGACGGGCCGGGTCGCCTTTGCGTTTGATTATCTGACGTAAACTTGTTATACAAATAGCGATCGCCAGGGGGCGTCCTCGAAAAAGGCGAGGGCTGAGAAGGTACCCCTTGAACCTGATCCAGGTCATGCTGGCGGAGGGATTGGCGAACGGAGTTCCTTACCGAGATCCCGCCGGCCGCGATCCAAGCGGCCTTTTTTATTCTCCGTGGTGTCTTCGGGTCTCCGACTTCCTGCCTTCCCCTCCTCCATGTCCCACAGGAGGAGACCATGGTCACACAACTTGATTACGCCAAAGCGGGAATCGTCACGGACGCCATGCGCCGGGCTGTCGACGGCGAACCGATGACGGCGGAACAGCTCCGGGACGCCATCGCCAAGGGCCATGCCGTCTTGCCGAAAAACATCCATCATGAATTTGGGAGGATCCGGGCCATCGGCAAGGGTCTGAAAACCAAGGTCAACGCCAACCTGGGGGCAAGCGGCGAATGCGCCGACGTGGACCTGGAGCGGCGGAAGTTGGCCGCGGCCATCAGAGCCGGTGCGGATTCCGTTATGGATCTGTCCACGGGCGGCGACCTGGGAAGGGCTCCGGGCCATGTACCTGCATGAGGCGGGCACCATGGTGGGGACGGTGCCGATTTATGCGGTGGCGACGGAGATGGTCCGGCGAGGCATCCCATTGGAAAAGATGGATCCCGACGATCTCTTTTCCGGGATCGAGGCCCAATGCCGTCAGGGGGTGGACTATATCACGGTCCACTGCGGGGTCACGCGGGCTTCCGCGAAAAAGCTCGAACACTTCCAGAGGATCATGCCGTGCGTCAGCCGCGGCGGGTCCATTCTTTTGCACTGGATGCGACGTAACGGCAAGGAGAATCCCCTTTATGAAAACTTCGACGCTCTGCTGGAGATCGCCCATACCCACGATGTGACCCTCAGTTTGGGCGATGGGTTTCGCCCGGGAGCCATCGCCGACGCCATCGACGGCCCCCAGCTCGAGGAACTCATGATCTTGGCCGAACTGGCCCGGAGGGCTCGACAAAAAGGGGTGCAGGTTATGATCGAAGGGCCGGGCCACGTGCCCATGGAACATATCCAATCCCATGTCCAACTGGAAAAAAAGCTCTGTGATGGCGCTCCGTTCTACGTGCTCGGGCCCCTTCCGACGGATATTGCGGCGGGCTACGACCACATCACCGCGGCCGTAGGCGGCGCGCTGGCCGGAGCGGCGGGAGCGGATTTTTTGTGTTACGTCACGCCGGCGGAACACTTAGGCCTTCCCGATGAGGACGACGTCTACCAAGGCGTGATGGCGGCCCGGATCGCCGCCCATATTGCGGACCTGGCTAAAGGCGTTCCTGGGGCGATGGACCGGGACAGGACCATGTCCCAATGCCGGAGGGCCTTGGATTGGGACGGGATGATCGCCGCCGCTTTGGATCCCGAACTGGTGAAACGCCGCCTTCAGGTCACCGAAGATCGCCAAGGGTGCACCATGTGCGGCAAGTTGTGCGCCGTGAAACTGGCCGTTTCGGCCGCAGGATGAAGAAAGGAGTCTTCCGTGGCTTTGGACGAAAGGATCATTACGAAGGCCATCGTCGATCGCTATTTTGAAAAAATTCGGGGAATCCTGGACTTGGATGCCGCCATCGTGGGCGCCGGCCCCTCGGGTTTGGTGGCGGGCTACTGCCTGGCCACGGTCGGGAAGAAGGTGGCGTTGTTCGAAAGAAAACTCAGCGTCGGAGGAGGCATCTGGGGCGGCGGGATGTTGTTCAACGAGATCGTGGTCCAGGAAGAGGCCTGTCATGTTCTGGAAGAGCTCGGCGTGAGCACGCGGCTTTACCAGGAAGGCTATTACACGGCGGACGCCGTGGAGACGGCTTCAACCCTGACCTCCCGATGCGTGAAGGCCGGAGCGCCCATCTTTAACGCCGTGAGCGTTGAAGACGTGGTGATGCGCCCGGAAGGAATCGTGGGACTCGTCATCAACTGGACGGCGGTGGACATGGCGGGCTTGCATGTAGATCCGCTGGCGATACGCGCCCGGGTGGTGATCGACGCCACGGGACACGACGCGGAAGTGGTGAAGGTTGTGCACAAGAAGGTTCCCGGAATATTGAAAACGTCCAGCGGAGGCCTGGAGGGGGAAAAGTCCATGTGGTCTGAGGAGGCCGAGCGCCTGACCCTCGAAAACACCCGGGAGGTGTTTCCAGGCCTTTTCGTGGCGGGCATGGCGGCCAACGCCACTTTCGGTGGGCCGAGAATGGGGCCCATCTTCGGGGGGATGCTTCTTTCGGGAAAGAAGGTGGCCGAACTGGCCTTTGCCTTTCTCGAAACGGGTCAGTCCTCAAGTTGAGACCGACAACCGCTCAAGCTTGGTTCCGATCGCCGAGGCGCACGCGGCGAATATGGGGAGGACAGAAAGGCCAGACTTTCTGGAGCCAAAGGTTCTCCTCTTCCTGAGGAACACCTTCGGGGAGACCGACCCACGCCTGATCGACCGTTCGGGCTGATCCCAGCGCGGGGTCCCCCGATCCCTCCGGGTGGGGCACAGGAATACGGACAACGATCTTTTCGGAAGCGGGGCCGGGCAAAAGGGCCAGGATTTGGACCGAACGCACTGGATCCAACCGGGAAAAATACTCGCGATCCATCACGTGCTCACGGATTGCGAGTACCTTTTGGGCCATGGCAAGCACCGTGCTCCACGGGAAACGAGGAGTATCCACCGAGAGAATGAAGCTTAGAAGAGTCCACGGGTTTTTTTCAAAAATTTTCTGAAAGGCTCTTGAGACGCCGGGGTCGTGAAACACTCTCGCGCTCTCCGAGGACGCGAAAACCGAAACCGCTTGCCCTAAAAGGACGGGGGTGCTCTCGGTCAGATGCTCGGTGTTCGGTCGGGACGGTCCAAGTATTTCCGGCGCCTTTTCCGCCGGAAAAGCAGTGAGGTAAGGGCCGAGCCGACGGATTTCCGGAGGATTCAAGGGGGCGGGTAGGTCCGGCGGAAAGAAATCGACGCCGCTGACCTCCTCGGCGTACTCGTAAGCACGTCGGATGTCTTCGGGGGACATTCGGGGTGTCCGAAGGACATGATAAGGCGGTTTGGCGTGGAAATTGATTCCCAGTGCGGCGGCCTCTCGGCGAAGTTCGGTTCCGGGGAGGAGACAAAGCGTGTAGAGGCTCAGTTCGTCGAAGAGGTCGTGGTCGACGACGAAGTCGATGCTCCTTTTCACGTCGTCCAAGGAATCTTCCGGGAGGGCGACCATGACGTCGACCATCACGTGGATGCCCGCATCTCGAAGCGCCCGGACACCGGCGATGAATCGGTTTCGATCGAATCGGCGCCGGATCCGGCTGAGAGCCTCAGGGTTGACGGTCTGCAAGCCCACCTCCACCTGCGTCAGACCGGCTCGGGCCAGTGAGGCCGCGAGCGCCGGAGTCACGTCTTCGGCGGTGCCCTCGCATTGAAACGTGAACGCCTGAATCCGGCGCGCTTCCTCGATGATGCCCAAAAGGTCCGGAAGATCCTTCCTGCGGGTGAAGCAGGGATCCACGAAACAGATTTCCGAGACGCCGTGACGGGCCGCCCAATGCAGTTCTTTCTTCAGGCGCTCCAAAGAAAAAAGGCGCACGAGGGGGAACCGCTTGTGGTAGTAACAATAGCTGCATCGGTTGGGACACCCGCGCACGGTTTCCAGGAGAACGGTGCCGGCATCGGACGGTTGGAGCGCCCCCGAAAGGTAAGGGGAAGGGATCCGGTCCAGGGTTTTCAGGACGGGGCGCGGTTGCGTAACGAGCCATCCGCCCGAGGAAGGCGAAAGCAAGCCCGGAAGGGAATCCACGGCCTCAGGGTCGGCTTGAAGGGCCCGAAGGATCGCCGCAAAGGTCTCTTCGCCCTCTCCAACGATACCCCAGTCAAAGCCACCGGCTGTTTTGAGAAAATCGTTTTCCGGGGTCACTTCCGGCCCGCCGATCAGGATTCGCACCTGAGGGCACTCGGCTTTGACCCGCCGGGCAACGGCCAAGGATCGTTCCACGTTCCACACGTAGCAGCTGAACCCCAGCACATCCGGTCGCTCGCCGAGGATCCATTCAATGAGGGCCTGGTCTCCGGCGTAATTGACAAGGCCGTGGGGGCCCAGCACAATGTTTACGTCCGGCGGCAGGACGGCTTCGGCATAGGCTTTCAGGTACCCTGCCCCCAGCGCCACGTTTTCCATAGGATAGGCGTAATCGTGCGATTGAACAGGCAATTGCAGCAGGACGACTTTCACCGTTTTTCCTCTTCGGTCACGAAGCGATTGCGGAAAAGTCACCAAAATGATAGAGCTCACTGGCTCGACCTGATCCTACCACAGAGAGGAACGTTCTATGTTTATAAATCGCATTTTGGGATGGTTCTCCAACGATTTGGCCATCGACTTGGGAACGGCCAACACGCTGGTTTATGTCAAGGGCAAGGGGATTGTTCTTTGCGAACCTTCGGTTGTGGCGGTGAAACGAACAACCGGACAGAATACGCAGGTCGTGGCCGTGGGCAAGGATGCCAAGCTCATGCTGGGCAAAACGCCGGGAACGATCGAAGCCATTCGGCCGATGAAGGACGGGGTCATCGCCGATTTCGAGGTCGCCGAGGCCATGCTGCGCTACTTCATTCGCAAAGTGCATAATCGGCGGAGTTTGGTGCGACCGAGGATCATTGTGGCGGTCCCTTCCGGGGTGACGCAGGTGGAGCGTCGGGCTGTGCGTGAATCTGCGGAATCGGCGGGCGCCCGTGAGGTCTATCTGATTGAAGAACCCATGGCGGCGGCGATTGGGGCGGGTTTACCCATCACGGAACCCGTATGCAACATGATCGTGGACATCGGCGGGGGGACGACGGAAGTGGCCGTTATTTCCCTGGCGGGGATCGTCTACAGTCGATCGGTTCGCGTGGGCGGCGACAAGATGGATCTGGCGATCCTGCAGCACATTAAGCGCAAATACAACCTGCTCATTGGCGAACGGACCGCGGAGCTCATCAAGACCACCTTGGGCAATGCTTATCCCACGGGCGAAATCGAAACCATGCTCATCAAGGGTCGGGACCTGGTCAGCGGCATCCCCAAGACCATTGAAATCAACTCCGATGAAGTTCGGGAATCGATCCAAGAACAAATCGACAGCATCGTAGAAACGGTGAAGACGGCCTTGGAACAAACCCCGCCCGAACTGGCGGCGGACATCGTGGACCGCGGCATCGTGCTGACGGGAGGAGGTGCGCTCCTGCGCAACCTGGACCACTTACTGCGGCTGGAGACGGGTCTTCCCGTGGTGCTGACGGAGGATCCCCTCGCGACGGTCGTTTTGGGCTCCGGAAAGGCTTTGGAAGACATCGAAATCCTCAAAGAGGTTCTCAGTTGACGGGCAGAGGAGAGCCGGCACGGAGCCCATGGCTCTGCGCCGGGTGCCGTGCCCGCCTCTGACCCTACCCTTTCCGTACCGCCATAGGTGATCGAAACATGCCGGATTGGCTGCGCCGAGTGCGGCTGGTGGCCCTGGTCGTGGTGATGGGGGGCGCGATGTTCTACGTCCTCTCGCTCAATTTCCGACCGCCTGCTCAAATGGACCTCCTCCAAAGGTTGGTGGTGGAAACCGTCGGCCCTCTCCTGCACGTGTCTCGCAAAGCAACCGTGACGGTGGAAAAATGGGTTCAGCGCTACGTATCCTTGCGCCACGTCCAGGAGGAAAACGAGGTCCTGAAAAAAGAGCGGGCTTCCTTGGAAAGGGAACTGCTCCGATATCAGGAAGCCTTTCTGGAAAATCAAAGACTGCGCCGCCTCCTGGATTTTCGAGACAGCCTCCAGGTGGAGACCGTGGCCGCGGAGGTCGTCGTTCAAAACGCCGCAGGATGGTCCAGAACGGTCATTGTCAACAAGGGGTTTCGGGACGGGGTCAAAACGGACATGCCCGTTGTCGGGGATGAAGGCGTCGTCGGTTATGTTCTGGATGTTTCGGAACGATACGCCCGGGTCTTGCTCCTGACGGATCGCGACAGCGCCGTGGATGCCTTGGTGCAGCGCAACCGGGTTCGAGGCATTCTCGGCGGTTTGGACACCGAAACATGCGAACTGCGCTACGTGCGGAGCAATCAGGATGTGCGGCCGGGTGACTTGGTGGTGACTTCCGGAAAGGACGGGATTTTCCCCGAGGGGCTACGCCTCGGGGTCGTCAAGCAGGTGACGAAGGATCCTTCCGCCCTTTTCCAGCAAATCGTGGTCGTGCCTACGGTGCAGCTGAGCGTCCTCCAGGAGGTGCTCATCCTCAAGTCGCTGCCGACCTTCCCGGTCCAATGGTTGGAAGGGACGGCGAAGGAATGAGACCCGTGCCCATGTGGGGACTGAGCGAAAGGGAAGGAGAACCGTGGGGCAGGTTTCTGGTCGTTTTTTTCGGTTACTCCTTGCTGATCTACGTGATCGGCACGTTGATTGCCCTTCGGCTTCCTTGGATGTTTACACACGTTGACTTCATGGTGCCCGTTTGTGTGGAAGTCGCCGGGCGTTTTCCCGCTGTGGCCGCGTTCTCGTGGTGCCTTTTGTGGGGTTATGTGAGCGACGTTTTCCAAGGGCGGTTGTGGGGCATCCATTGCGCGACCTATCTCTTCGTCGTTTACCTCCATCGCCTATGGAGCACGCAAATGCACGTATGGTCTCTGGGATATCGGATGCTTCTGGTGGGCTTAGGGGCCGTCCTCCAAGGCTTGGCTGCCGCGGTGATCGTCGGGAGAGGCTCCGACATGACAGCGGTCTTTATGACCACGGCGGGTCAGGCGGTCTTTTCCATGGCGGTCTCCCCTGTCGTCATGCTTCCCGTTCGATGGATTCTGGGTGAGAAGGATCAGTAGAAGCACCCGGCATGGTCTGGAATACCGGTATGCAAGGCACTCCGACAAAGCAGGCCAAGAACAGGGCTCGGGCCTTGATTCAACCTGATGCCAAGGGACTGCAACTCATTGCGTGGGAGGCCGACGAACGAACGATCTTTGAGCGTCAATATCGTCTGATCGCGGCTTTCGCCTTTGTCGTTTTGGCCATCTATATTGCCCAGCTATGGTATTTGCAGGTCGCCAAAGGCCCATATTACCGTACCCGATCGGAAAACAACCGGATACGAACGGAAACGATTCGATCGCCCCGAGGGATCATCTTTGATAGAAACGGCGTGCCGCTCGTGGAGAACCGGCCGGCGTTCCACCTGATGCTCGTGCGCGAAGACATCAAGGACGCCGAAGCTCTCAACACTGTGCTGAGCGACATCAGTGCATTAAGCGGCAAGAGCACGGCCGAATTGGCCTCGGTGCTTGAGGCAAACAAGGGCAAGAGGCGTTTTGAGCCCATAAGGCTCATCGCGGATATCGATCGAGACAGCTTGGCGCGGATTGAGGCGCGTCGGCTGCGGCTACCGGGGGTCTACGTGGAAGTGGAACCCCGCCGCGGGTACAAATTCAGCGGGACCGCAGCCCATTTGGTGGGCTATCTCGGAGAGATCTCCGAAGAGGAACTGAAAAAGGACGCCTATCGGGACTATCAGTCCGGGGATTTCATCGGAAAAGGGGGCGTGGAAAAATCGCTGGAGAAGTTTCTCCGGGGGCAAAGCGGATGGCGCCAGGTGGAAGTGGACGCCCTGGGAAGGCACATCCGGTCCTTGCAAGAACGCTTGCCAATTCCCGGCAGGGACCTGTGGCTTACGGTGGATCTGGACGTGCAAAGGGAAGCGGAGGAATGTCTAAAAGGAAAAGTAGGGGCGATTGTTGCGGTGGATCCTAACTCGGGGGAAATCCTGGCCTTGGCGAGCACCCCTTCCTTTGATCAGGAGCGATTTGTTCGGGGAATGAACGCGGAGGAGTGGAAAAAGTTCATCACGGACACAAGCCATCCCCTGCTCAATCGGGCCGTGTCCTCTGCTTACCCCCCTGGGTCGACCTATAAGCCTTTTGTGGCGGTGGCCGCTCTGGAAGAAGGCATTGTGGCTCCCACCAGCGTCGTTTCCTGCCCGGGCTTCTATCCCTTTGCCGGACGAAGGTACCGATGCTGGAGGGATAGCGGACACGGGGCGGTGGATCTCCACAGGGCGATCGTGGAATCGTGCGACGTTTACTTCTACAGCGTAGGGATGAGGTTGGGGGTGGATACCATCGCCGCCTACGCGAAAATGTTCGGGTTCGGGGAACCGAGCGGCGTGGAACTTCCTTCGGAGCGGACCGGCCTGATTCCCACCCGGGACTGGAAATTGAGCGCAACGGGCATCCCGTGGCAAAAAGGCGAAACCTTGTCGATTGCCATCGGCCAGGGGTTCGACCAAGTGACACCTTTGCAGGCCGCCATGGCGTATGCGGCTTTGGTCAACGGAGGAACCCTGTGGACCCCGAAGTTGGTGACACGGATCGAAGCGGCCGACGACGGCGACAGCGACGTGGTGAAACCGAAGGTCCGGAGGAAGCTCCTCGTGCGCAAGGAAACCTTGGAGTTGGTCAAGAAGGGGCTTGTGGGCGTTGTGAACGAAGGCCGAGGGACGGCCCACGGCATTGCCTTGAAAGAAGTCGTTTTGGGTGGAAAGACGGGAACGGCCCAAGTGGTCAGAATGGGTGAAAACGTCAACCGAAAGGCGCACCAAAGGTCCCTGGCCGAACACGAGAGGGATCACGCGTGGTTCGTGGGTTTCGGCCCGGCGGAGAAGCCGGAGATCGTCGTCGCCGTTATCGTGGAACACGGCGGGCACGGTTCTTCCGGCGCGGCCCCGTTGGCGCAGAAGGTGATTCGAAAATACCTGGAAAAATCCCATCCCGAACTCCGCTCACGGGACGACACGGGCGTTCAACCTGTCCAGGAGGACGCGGACTAGAGCCATGATGGATCGGCGTCTTGTGGAAAATTTTGATTGGAGCATCGTCTTTCTATTTTTCGCCATCTCGTGTCTGGGCCTCGTTTCTTTGTACAGCGCCTTGTACACGCAGATCCAAATCAACCCCACGCGAAACCTCTTTGTTAAACAAATCATATGGTTCGCCTTGGGATGCCTCGTCTTTCTCGCGACCCTGTTCGTGGACTATCAAAAGCTTAAGAAACTGGCACCCTGGATCTACGTGGCCATGTTGATCGCTTTGGCGGTTGTGCTTGTCGTCGGGGATGGGATCAAGGGATCGAGAAGATGGCTCAGTCTCGCAGGATTCAACCTGCAGCCCTCGGAATTCATGAAATTGGCGCTGGTTCTCCAATTGGCCAGGATGTTTTCCTCTCAAGACGTCGAACCGTATCCGCCCTTAAAGCAACTGCTCCCGGCGGCGGGGATCTCGCTTGCTCCGGCTTTCCTCATCGTCGTCGAACCGGATTTGGGGACGACCCTGTGCTTGCTGGCGGTGGCGTTCACCATGGTGTTTGTGATCGGCATCCGGTGGCGATACCTCGTCGTCATCGCCCTGGTGGGCGGACTCAGCGTCTATCCGTTGTGGCATTATGGGCTCAAGGAATATCAGAAGGAGCGGATCCGCACCGTTCTGGCCCCGGAACGGGACCCCATGGGCAGCGGTTATCATACGATTCAATCCAAGGTCGCCGTGGGCTCGGGAATGCTGTGGGGCAAAGGATTCCTCAACGGCACGCAAAATAAGCTTCGATTTCTCCCGGAAAAACACACCGATTTCATCTTCTCGGTCTGGGCTGAGGAATGGGGATTTTGGGGTTGCAGCGTGATGATCGCCCTCTTCTTTCTGTTCGTCTGCGCGTCATTACGGGTTGCCGGGAGGGCCAAAGACCGCTTCGGCATGCTCCTGGTCGTCGGGCTGACGGCCCTCATCATGTGGCAAGCGTTGATCAACATCGGCATGGTGATCGGTCTGCTTCCGGTCGTGGGCATCACCCTGCCGTTCGTGAGCTATGGGGGCTCATCCCTTCTGACCCTGTGCGCCGCCGTCGGGCTTATTGAAAATGTTTCCATGCGTCGATATGCCTTTCGACCGACTTAAGCGCGATGATTCGACGGCTCGGGGGCATTGTGATTTTTTTT
>VSSL01000343.1_pt1 | contig 13698 bp, 14 predicted proteins | sample 4557531 | NCBI WGS metagenome assembly VSSL01 (sample SAMN10986726, study PRJNA523729) | hot springs metagenome | isolation source: hot springs | place: India:Timba, Gujarat | collected 2018-05-31 | reverse complement strand
CGGGGTTGCTTTTTCTGGGAGGTGATCTGATGCTTTTGGCGATCCTGGGGATGATACTTCGATTGGCACATAGTGGGGGACAGGCGCTGTTGGTGTTAACGCTGATGTTTGCCGGGTTGATATTAGGCTGGCAGTTCGCGGTTGCCAGCGCCGAGCGTCAGACAGAAATTACCAGTGGTGGCAGGACCGCCGGTCTGTTAGGGATACTGGATTTTTCCGGCGGCGCAATCGGTGGATTTACCGTGGCGGTGGTGCTGGTGCCGGTCACCGGAGTTGTGAATACAATCCTGATAATTGCAGCGGTGAAATTAGGTAGTGCGGTTGTTCAGTTGTTGACATTGGATAAATCCCGTTTTACAATCCAGCGTGTTTAATTACCCAAAAGGTAGTACAATTTTAGTTGCCGGATGGCTTGTGCTCCTGTGCTGGACCGGAGTATATGCTCAGGAGTCCGGTGGTTTGACTGGTCTGGGTGGGATGAGCATCCAGGGACTGCTGCAGCCATCGGTTTCGCCAGTGCCCAGTCTTGTAGGAGTGGAGAGCCCGATAATATCGGACCAGTATATTCTGATGCCCGGCGACCGGCTGCTGGTAACGGTACGGGGAAAGGCGACGTTTTCCTACCAGAGTATGATTACCTATGAAGGGAAGATTACAGTCAATCTGCCGCTCGGGCCACTGGCACCATCTTACGATGGCACAGGAAAGTCCCTGACGCTGGATGTGGTGGATGCAGTCACCGTTTCCGGACTTACACTGCGTCAGGCCCAGGACACTCTGACTCAGGTGATGCGTCGCTACTTCCGGGATGCTGAGGTCAAGCTCACGCTGATGGGACTGCGGTCAGCGATTGTCTTTGTAACCGGTGAGGTTCAGTATCCCGGTGCCTACAATGCCTCGCCGGTTGAGCGGGTTTCGCAGCTGATCGCCCGTGCCGGCGGCCTGTCGCCCCTCGGGTCCAAAACCAGAATCGTATTGATCCGCGGTGGATTGCCCTTTGCCAATGTGGACATTGAGCGGTTTGAGAATGAGGGTGACCTGCAGGCAAACCCGTTCATTGAATCGGGCGACGTTATTTATGTGCCACCAGTGGAAGGTTTGGTTACGGTGCGGGGTGCTGTGTTCGGGAGGGGTGAATATCGAATTCGGGCATCCGCCTTAACCACTGAAAAGGAAAGAATGAGCGAAGGGGTATATGAACTGAAGCCGGGTGAGCGGGTTTTTGATCTGATCCGGAAGGCTGGCGGGATTACACCCTGGGCCGATCTGCACAACTGCTATGTTGAGCGGCTGGTGCTGGGGGGAAATGGAGAAAGGCAGAGGATTCCGGTCGACCTGCATCGAGTAATTTTTGAAAATGATTCGTCGCAGAATATTGAACTGGTAAATGCGGATGTGGTAGTGGTGCCACCGATCAACTCTTTTGTCTATGTTCAGGGAGAAGTGACCAACCCCGGTTCGTTTCTCTATACTCCGCATTTCCGGGTAAATGATTATGTCGGGCAAGCGGGCGGGCCTACGGAAAATGGCAATTTAGCCGGGGTAATGATTGTTCGTCAGGGAAAACGCATTCCGGCAAAATCCAATCCGGTGGTGGAGGCAGGCGATGTGATAGTTGTGCCCCGCTACGGTATCAGATGGTGGCAGGATGTGGTAACGATCATCTCTCAGGTCGGAATTCCCACCGTTTCCCTGATTCTGACAGTTATTGCGCTGCAGCGTTAATATTCCTTTTCCCTTAATGATATTTTTCTGAGTCTGCGGGTGTGACGCCCCTTGGTAAATTCTGTTTTCAAAAATACCCGGACGAGCCTTTTTGCCATCTCCGGAGCGAGCAGGTCGGCACCGAGACACAGAATATTGGCATTGTTGTGCTCCCGGCTGAGCCGGGCCATTTTTTCATTAAGGCAGAGCGCCGCCCGCACCCCCGGCAGTTTGTTGGCAGCGATGGACATGCCGATCCCGGTAGCACAGATCAGTATACCCCGGTTCGCCTTGCCGGTGCCGACCATTTCACCGACCGCAAATGCGTAATCCGGGTAATCAGTCCGCTCGGTATTAAATGTACCGCAGTCAATTATCTGGTAGCCCAGCCGGGAAAGCAGCGGTTTGAGTGATTCCTTAAGGGGAAAACCGCGGTGATCCGCACCCAGTGCGACTTTCATCGGACAAAGGTCAGCCAGCCGTACCGGTCTTCCCGCTTGAGTTCAATGATGGCGAAGAATTCCTGCTGGAGCCGCCGGGTGACCGGTCCGCACTTGCCGTTGCCGATGGTGATCCGGTCAACCGAGCGGATCGGCGTGACTTCGGCAGCGCTGCCGGTGAAGAAAATTTCATCCGCCAGATAGAGCATCTCCCGCAGCATCATCGTTTCCCGGACCTCGTAACCCAGTTCGCGGGCCAGGGTAATGATGGTATCGCGGGTAATTCCGGGGAGGATCGTGGCATGGAGCGGAGGGGTGTAAATAACGCCATTGCGCACGACAAACAGATTTTCCCCGGAGCCTTCAGAGACAAAGCCGAAGACATCAAGGGCGATACCTTCAACAAAGCCGTAGGTCAATGCCTCCATCTTGATCAGCTGGGAGTTCATATAATTGGCGCAGGTCTTGGACATTGCCGGAAAGGTATTTGGTGCCATGCGGTTCCAGGAGGAGACCATGACATCCACACCCTGTTCCAGCGCCTCCGGGCCGAGGTATTTTCCCCATTTCCAGGTAATCAGGGCAACATCAACCGGACAGCCGAACGGATTTACCCCCAGCTCCTTGTAACCGCGGTAGACAATCGGCCGGATATAACATTCGTCCAGTTCATTCTTTTTGATCAGTTCCACCGTTGCCTGATTGATCTGTTCCCGGGTGAACGGTATTTCCATCCGGTAGATTTTTGCCGAATTAAAAAGGCGGTTGGTATGGTCTGCCAGCCGGAAGACCGCCGGGCCTTTCGGCGTTTTATAACAGCGCAGACCTTCAAAAACACCGGTGCCGTAGTGAATTACATGGGAGCAGATATGGATTTTTGCCTCTTCCCAGGGGACATAGTTGCCATTCATCCAGATGAATCTGGACTTGGTTTCCTCAAGGCCCATTTGACCTCCTTTTAATAAAAGTAAAGGCGGAACCGCTGGGCTCCGCCGTCCTTTTTATTGAGCTGAAGTAATATAATCACTGCGTTCTGCTTCCGTGCATGGTGGCGAAGGGAGTCGAACCCCTGACCCGTGGATTATGATTCCACTGCTCTGCCAGCTGAGCTACGCCACCCTTTTTCAGATTTTAATTATCGGCAGGTTCAAGTCAAACTGTGCCGAGCAGGTGGTCGTTGACAGCAGACCGATGCTTTTTTAAGATATTACAAGCCTGAAAGGAGGTATTATTGAAGAAGCTCCTTGTAATCATTAGCGTCTGTTTCGGTTTACTGCTGGCGCTCTGGACACCGGTCGGTCCTGGTGGTGGTAATGTGTATTCGGGTGACATCAGTAATACCAGCCCGGCGGTGATCTATTTTGCACCCTACAACAGCTCCACACGGCTGGTTAAATCGACCGATGAAGGGACAACCTGGGTTCAGACTGCGGGTGTGCTCTCGGGTTATGTTTATGACCTGCTGGTCCATCCTGCCAGTCCTAATATCGTATACGCCTGTCTGGGGTCTTCAATCTACAGGACAACTGATGGCGGTGCCTCCTGGACACGGTTGAATACCCCGAGTTCCAACTACTTCCGGGAGATGGCGTTCAATCCGCAAAATCCCGCTGTGATTTACGCTGCCGGTTATTACTATGGTGCCAGCCCTTATAAGCAGGTGCTGGTCCGAAGCGATGATGGTGGCAATACCTGGTCTGCCTTTTATTTTGATACGACAACCGCCAACGCCTATGGTTATTCACTGGCAATCGATCCGGTTGATACCGCCACCGTTTATGTCGGCGGCTACCGGGCTTCGGGTTTGACGACGCTCCATCGTTCCACGGACCGGGGTCAGACCTGGGAGGAGCTGCCGTTCGGCATCAGCGGTTATTATCCATATACGACCTATATCAGTCCGGCAAATCCGAATCTGATCTTTGTAGCACCCTATACCAGCGGTATCTATCGTTCCACCGATCGCGGTCAGACCTGGACGCGGGTAGCGAGTGTGGGCGCGGTTTACCGGATCACCGGGGCGTCCGGTAACCCGGCGGTGCTCTATGCCTCGACCAGCAGCAGTGTGTATCGCAGTCAGGATACCGGGCGGACCTGGACGGTGATCAATCGCGGGCTGACCGGTACGCCTAACTTCTGCCTGATGAGCAATCCGAACAGCACCCCGACCGTATATGTCGGAACCAAGGCCGGGCTTTTCCGGTCAATCAACTACGGTGATACCTGGACCAATCTGATTGAGAATCTCTATCTGAGTCAGGTCAAGGTGGTGGCGCTGGCGCAAGATCCGGCGACGGTCTATGTGGAGTGTCTGAACGATGGTGTGTATAAATCGACTGATAACGGGTCTACCTGGCGCCGTTGTCCTGATTTTCTCTCCTGCGGGAATATCATCTCGATTGCGGTTGATCCCAGTGATCCGCTGAAAGTCTGGGCGCTGGAAGGTTCGGGTTGAGGCAACTCCGAGCTCTTTTTGAGCACAGACGGCGGGTCCGTCTGGACACAGATTGAAAGCTATCTGGGTGACGGCGCTGCAATCGCAATCTCACCGCACAATCCGGATGTAATCTTCACCTGCGGATACGGGTATATCAATAACGCCTACCGGATTCAGACCTCCTACACCACCGATAACGGTCTGACCTGGATCCGGGATACGATCATGGATTCAATTGCCCGGGTGAATGCGCTCATCTTTGATCCGTTTGTTCCCAACCGGATTCTGATGGGCGGTGATTCGATCTACAATTACAAACTGCTGCTGGTGAGTACCGACCTCGGGAATACCTGGGAGCATACCGGCAATGGGCTGAGCGGGATTGTCTATACCCTTGCCGCCTCCCCTAGAACTCCGGGTCTGATGTATGCCGGCACCAATCAGGGGCTTTACCGCTCGACTGACGGTGGTATCAGCTGGAGCCGGACCGGCACCTTCACCATGGTCCGCTCTCTCGTAATTGACCCTGCAAATGACAGTTTAATTTATGCGGGCACAAGTACAGGAATTTTCCGGACGAGCGATGGCGGTGCAACCTGGATGCAGGACAACGAAGGTCTGGAGGTAACTGACATTCTGACCCTGGCGTTCCGGGGCAGTGCGCCACGGATGGTTTTTGCCGGCACCAATGGCGGAGGGGTTTACATTACAACCCCGCCAACCGGGATTGGCGAGGCGGTAGCCGGTTCAGGCAGCAGCGGTACGGGTCTGCGGATCCTGCCCAATCCTGCCCGGGGTGAATTTCAGGTCTTCGTTAGTGCGGAGGCCGGAGAAGTGATTTGGGGTGCAATCTATGATCCCGATGGCAGGCTGGTGCAGGTGTTGAAACCTCAGGCTCTCAACAGCGGCAGGTTACACTGGCAGGTGAAGATGTCGGGTTGCGGCAAGGGGGTGTACTTCCTGCGGATCCGGACGAGGGCAGGAGAGGCAACTGGCAGAGTGGTGCTGACCGATTAACGACTCTGCTTCAGACTTGACGCCCGGCGGATTTCCGGATATGCTCCTTTCGTGGAGTTGGTTCCGGAATACCGCCGGGCGCTTGTTCAGTTTCTTGATTATCTGAAAAAGGAACGGGGGTATTCAGTTCATACCGTCCGCTCCTATGAGGCGGATCTGAATCAGTTTTTTGACTTCTGCGCCGAAGTGTTGAACGGCAAGCCGCTGGCACAGATTGAAAGGAGTGATATCCGGGACTTTGTCGGAGCGGTGATGCGCTATGGCTATACCAGCAAAAGCACCGCGCGCAAACTTTCGGTCCTGCGTTCCTTTTTCCGGTTTTTGACCGTAACCGGGGTGCTGGAGCGCAATCCGGCACGGGGGATCAAGGGACCACCGCTGGAACGCCGGCTGCCCCCCATTCTCACGAGTTTCAGGTGCATGAGGCGCTCAAGCCGCTGGATGACTCAGTCCGGTCGCTGCGCGATGCGGCGATTCTCGAGACACTTTACGGCTCAGGCCTGCGGGCATCAGAGCTGATCGGGCTTAATATCACCGACATTGACTTTGAGGCGGAGAGGATCCGGGTCCGGGGTAAAGGGGGCAAGGAGCGGATTCTGCCTCTGGGGCGCAAGGAGGCGGAGGCGATTCAGCGCTATCTGGCGGTGCGCGGCTATCCCGAGGAGCAGGCGGTTTTTCTCAATCTCCGCGGTAGCCGGCTGACCACCCGCTCGGTTCAGCAGATTGTCAACCGGGCGCTGAGCCGGATTTCGGGCGCCGGTGCCACCCATCCCCATGCCCTGCGCCATGCCTTTGCCACCCATCTCCTGGAGCGGGGTGCGGACCTGCGGGCGGTGCAGGAGCTCTTGGGTCATGCCTCACTGGCGTCAACCCAGATTTATACCCATCTGACCGTGGAACGGCTGCGCCGGATCTATGACAAGGCCCATCCCCGTTCCGGGGCCGAGGATTAGCTAACTTAAGTAATTTTCAATATCCTGAAATGAATACGGGGCGGGATAAACCCGCCCCGTCAAGATTTACGGTTTGAGTATTAACTGTTAATGGACCACGCTGAAGGGAATGGTCAGCACCTCGCCATTGGCTTCTGCTCTGATGAAGTAAACACCGGGAACGAGTCCGGCAGCATCAAATCGCAATGAATGTCTGCCCGCACCGGTTTCACCATTATAGATGGTGGTAACCAGCCGGCCGCTTCGGTCAAAGAGCTGCACGGTGAGGCGTGCCGGGTTTTCAACTGTGTAGTTGAGCCAGCCGGTCCGGTTGAGCGGGTTGGGAGTAATATTAAGGATATTTTCCTCCATAATCAGCCGGCGCTGTTCAGCAATTCCGGTCCAGTCGGTCCGGTCAAAATAGGCTGCCCGGTACTGCGGTGCATTCCAGGTGAGATAAAGCACACCATAGGCATTGCCGCCGAGATACTCAATTGCCGGATGGTTCCAGTAGGGTTCGTGGTCCGCGACCGAAACCGGGGTGCTCCAGATACCGCTGTAGCGCCGCCAGACATACCTGAGCTCCCGCGGGCTGGAGTAGTAGCGGTAGATAATCGCCGAGCCACCGCCCTCGCGTAATGCGACATCCGGTGATTCGGAGCGTATCATTGAGTCGCCGCCCGCAGGGAGATAGTACCACATTGAGCCCGGATTGCCACCCTGGTAGTTAACAAGATAGCGGACATGGTCGACAGCAGCACCCGGGTACACGAAGGCACACAATACCGTATCACGCCAGGCACCGATTGCGGTATTGGAAGTAGCCGCTGCCGGGTCGCTCGGATAGGAAATGAATGTCCGCCAGCCGGTTCCACGCCGGCCCACGATTTTAACATTGTTGTCGGTGGCGACATAGGAACACCAGATGAAGGTACTGTCATAACCTTCGTTGCAGGTGGCGTCAATCCCGTGCCGGGCGTCGGTAATTCCGGGATCCGGTGTTGAATCCCAGGAAACCGCTGCGGTGTCATCCCAGTAGTAACGGATTTTCCCGGAATAAAGCAGCGGCAGGATGTACAGCCGGTTGTCATAAAAGTCCTGATTTGAACAGATGGCGGTCTGAAAGATGGAATCGGCACCGGAATACTCGGCAACGGTCACAAAATTCTGCCCGCCCTGAAAGAGGTGCTCGGCACCATTACTGGCGTAACAGCGGCGCAGGCGGAGAATACTGTGGTTAGGTGCGTGTTCATAGGTAACATAGCAGTCTGCACCCAGAACCGCCGCATTCACCGCCAGGACCGGAAATCCTGCCCACCAGGTAAAAGTTTCGGACCAGCTTGTGCCGCCATTGGTGGAAATATTCATTGACCAGTACCAGGTTCCTCCTTCGGTATATGCCAGCACCGCAAGCAGGTTGCCGGATGCCCGGTGGATGTCCAGCTGGATGCTGTAGATTGAATCCCGGTTTCCGACCCGGACATCATTACCCCAGTCGGTGCCGACCGTCGGAACCGGCTCCCTCCAGGAACAGCCAATGGAAATTAACTGAGGATCTACCAGTCGGGAAAGCTGCTCAAACAGGTTGAGCGCATGCTCAAAATCGCCGTTATTCCATGTTTCCTGAATCAGCCGGGCCAATTCCAGTGCCTCATTGGAGGCAGCTGCGGGCAGTTCGACACTGATACAGGCATTGGTTCGTTCCGCAGCTGTCAGCTGGGCAAGCCTGTGCCAGGCGGGTACCGGTACTGCAGGTTGTCGGGTGATATCCTGACCGGCATCTGAGCGATCAGCGGTGTGTTCCCCAGCGACCGGGAATACCACCGGCAGCTCCTGCGCAGCGGCAACCGCTGCGATCAGGAGCACTGCGATCAGTTTCATGGGTTTCATATGACTCTCCTTTTTAAGGGTTCCGGCATCTTCATCTCCTCTCGCCCAATTATAACCATGAAACAAAATTTGTCAATAGGTTTTATCCGCCCGCAGCTCACAGAATCCGGAGCTGGTCGTGGTGATGATCAGACGATTTTAATCCGGTGCCGGGGAAGGTCCCGGTCCTTCCAGCGGTTTTTCCCGGTGACGGTGAGCAGGATTGAGGCAAATCCGATCAGGCTGGCATTGAGCATGATCAGCGGATAAAGCAGGGCAAGGTGGTGCGGCAGCCGGAAGCGCCGGGAGATGACCAGCCAGGTGGCAAGCTGGAGGCTGACGGTCAGCAGGGCGCACCAGAAACTGAAATCAAACTGTGCCCGGCTGAGGGTATGAAGCGGGTGAAAGGTGATGACGAGCAGCCAGCTCCAGACAAAGATTGCGGGCAGGAGCCGGTAGTCAAAGAGGGCAAAGAAGTTCTTGGTGAAGCCGTGCCAGGCATCCTGCCAGCCCTGATACATCCGGGTGGTGACGAGCGGAGTGAGGTCAGCAAACCGCCAGTTCAGTCCGAGCCGTTTCACCTGCCGGACAAGCGCCAGGTCCTCAGCCGCCTCACCCCGCACCGCCTGATGGCCGCCAATTGCATCATACCCCTGGCGGGTAAAGAGCAGAAACTTGCCACTGGCAGCAGCGAACGCCTGGGAGCGGCGCCAGCGGTAGGCAACGAGCAGGGGGAGGATGGTGATGATTGACCAGATGATAAACGGCACGGTCAGCTGTTCACCGAATGTCCGGACCTGGTTGTGAATGATCCCGGTGAGCAGATCCAGCCGGTAATGCTGCTGGAGGGCAACCGCCCGGCACAGGGCATCAGGGGCAAAGACGGTGTCGGCATCGGTGAAAAGCAGCAGGGCGCCGGTGGCTTGACCTGCCAGCTGGTGGCATGCCCAGCTCTTGCCGGTCCAGCCCGCAGGCAGCGGTTCGCCGGCAATGAGCCGGAGCCGGGGGGATTTCAGCTGCCGGACAATTTCCGGGGTGCGGTCCTGAGACCGGTCATCCAGAACCAGAACCTCGTAATCCGGATAGTCCTGAGCGAGCAGGGATGAGACGCAGGGTCCGATCGTTGCCGCCTCGTTCCGTGCCGGAATCAGGACCGAGACCCTGGGGAAAGAGGACCGCCCGTTTTTTTCTGCCCGCCGGCGGAGCAGGAGGAGGTTGGTGAGGGTGATCAGAAACTGGACGAAGACAAAGAGGAGAATCCGGGCCGAGTCAACAAACAGGGCAAACGGTTTCACCGGCGCAGCTCCCGGCGGTGCTGATAGATGACGAGCGCCGAGTTACCCAGGGCGGCGACCAAAAGGGGCAGGGAGCGGTATCTGAGTCCGACAAAGACCGGCAGGCAGAGCATCGTCAGGGCAACACACCAGGCGTCCCGCCTCAGGCGCAGGATGAATCTGGTCAGAATGAGCAGGGCGCCGAGAAATACCGGCACCTGATACAGGGTTATTCCGGACCAGACCCCGAAGGTGACCGCCAGACCCTTGCCGCCACGCAGGCGCAGAAACGGTGAGAAGGCATGGCCGAGCACCGGGGCAAGGATGATTAAAGTGAGCAGCGGTCCGGAGATGTGGAGGTGCCAGAACCCGAGCCCGGCCGGGAGCATGCCCTTGAGAAAGTCAAGGAGCAGTCCCAGACTGCCGATTACCGGACCGGCAGCGCGGAAGGCGTTGGCGGCACCCGGATTGCCGTCGCCGATCTGGCGCAGGTCCTTTCCCCGGAGCCGGGCAAGCCAGAAGGAGAACATCAGCGCGCCGCTGAAAAAGCCGGCAGGAACAAGGAGCAGTCCGGTCCAGTTCATTCCGCGGGCTCCGGGTTCAGCCTGAGCCGGTAGTCGGAATAGGTCTCCCGGACTTCAATCCGGCGGTGCATCAGGGTCCGCACCAGCCGCAGGCTCAGCTCCATCTCGAGCTCAAAATCCACCGGCAGCCAGAACCTTTCCACCGGTGCATACCTCAGGACCATCCGGGCGCGGTCAACAATCCGGGGCAGTTCTGCCGGTGTAAACTCCAGTTTTACCAGCTCCCAGGTGCCGGGCAGAAAGTAGCCGGTGCCGGTGATAAGGCGCCGGTCCGGTTTTTTCGGTGTGAACCGGACCGCGCGCAGTGTCTCACCGCCAACTGCTACCGTTCCGGCATCAGCGTATAGATAAAACTCCCGGTTTTCCACCAGAAACGGCAGCCGGGTCTGGCGGGCAAACATCCCCTTCTGGCGCAGGCTGCTGAGCACCCGATGCCGCTGCCGGCCGAGGAGGGGCTGATGGTTGACAGCAACGCTCGTGATCACATCCTGCTGATTTTCATACCGGTCCATTACTACCCGGCGCCGGCAGGTGATGGTGTCGGCGCGCTGGCACAGCAGGTCGGTCTCAATATAGGTCAGATCTGCCCGATAGGTTACGCCTTTCAGCCGGAGAGCAACCTCAGCCTGATGGTCAAAGATGGAGTCAACCAGCGGCTGGTCCGGAAGGAGCAGACAGCAGATGAATAGCCCTGACACTGATAATAGATTATCCTGAAAAGGAAAAGCGGGTCAACCGGTGCTGAACGCCCCGGAGCTGAACTCCCGGCAACCGTAAGGGGAACTGCCCACCGGACAGGGTGTTTGGGGGTATAAATCAGGATCTTATTGATAAATAAAGATTTATCATTCCGGGCAAGACCGGGTGTGAATTTTTCACCGGTTCCGGACTCTAACTTAATGATGGGCATTTCTTGCTGGAATGGAAATCATTGGTTAATATTTTCCATGGAACCGGTGCCGAGGGTGCTTTTTTCCCGCTGTCTCGGGTTTGATGCCTGCCGGTATAATGGCGAGATCATCCGGGACGATTTTGTTGAACGGCTCAAGGGGTTTGTCCAGCCGCTGACCGTCTGTCCGGAGCTGGCGATCGGGCTCGGGGTGCCCAGGCCGCCGATCAAGATCGTCTATCTGGAGGGTGAAATCCGGCTCATTCAGCCGGCAACCGGGCTTGACCTGACCGCCCGGATGCAGGAGTTTGTTAACTCCTTTCTTGACCGGCTGGAGGCGGTGGACGGGTTTGTGCTCAAGTCCCGCTCGCCCTCGTGCGGCACCCGGGATGTCAAGGCTTATAATGAGGAGGGTAATATCTATCCTGCGTTCACCCGCCGGGGGTTCTTCGGCGGTGCGGTGCTGACCAGGTTTGCGGAGCTGCCGGTTGAGGATGAGGGCCGGCTCCGGAACTTTCTCATCCGGGAGAGCTTTCTCTGCCGGCTTTTTGCCCTTGCCCGTTTCCGGCAGCTCCGGGCTGAGCCGTCAGCCGGCGGACTGGTGGAGTTTCACACCCGGCACAAGCTGCTGCTTCTGGCCTTCAGTCCCGAGGGGCTCAGACAGCTGGGCAGGATTGTTGCCGATGCCGGCAACCGGCCTTTACCCGCGGTGCTGGCAGAGTACGGTCCGCTTTTCTCCCGGGTGCTGAGCCGGCCGCCCAAATACACCAATGCGATCAATGTCCTGCTCCATGCCCTGGGCTACTTCAAGGAGAAGCTGAGCTCGGGCGAAAAGGCGTTCTTTCTGGATACGATTGAGGCCTACCGCCGGGGCCGGCTGCCGCTCAGTGTGCCGGTCAGTCTGCTCCGTTCCTGGATCGTCCGGTTTGGTGAGTCATATCTGGAAAGGCAGTTTTTCTTCCAGCCCTATCCGGAGGCGCTCGCGGATATCGCCGACTCGGGCAAGGGCAGGGACCGTTAACGTGATCCGGATCGGCTATCCCTGCATCAATCTGACTCTGGGGTGCCGGGGGACAAAGACCTTCCGGCTCCGCTCCTATTCAAGGGAGCGGCTGCGGGCAACGGTCAGGAACAATCTTGACTGCCTGGCTGATACCATCGGCTGGAACATAAAGCACGGCATCGGCTTTTTCCGGATCAGCTCCGATCTCATTCCCTTTGCCTCCCATCCGGTGAACACCTATCCCTGGTATCTGGTCTTTGCCCGGCGGTTCCGACGGATCGGTGAGCTGATCCGAAAGAGCGGGATGCGGATTTCCATGCATCCGGACCAGTTTGTCCTGCTCAATGCGAAAAGGGAGCGGATTGTCCGGGATTCAGTCCGGGAGCTTGTTTACCACTGCCGGGTCCTGGACCTGCTCGGCTTGGACCGGACTGCCAAGGTGCAGATTCATCTCGGCGGGATGTATGGTGATAAGCGGGCAAGCCTGGAGCGGTTTGTCCGGGTTTATCACCAGCTGCCGGCGCTGATCCGGCGCCGGCTGGTGATTGAAAATGATGACCGGCTTTACAATGTGTCCGACTGCCTGGTGGTCAGTCGTGAAACCGGCATCCCGGTAGTTTTTGACTCCTTTCACCATGAGGTCAATGGTGACGGCAGCGACTGGCGGACCGCATTTGAACGGTGTGCCGGCACCTGGCGCAGAATGGACGGTTTGCCAATGGTGGACTACAGCTCCCAGTTTGCCGGTGCCCGGCCCGGGACCCATGCCCGTCATCTTGATCCTGCCCATTTCCGCCGGTTGCTGGCAGCGCTTGCCGGATATGATTTTGACCTGATGCTTGAGATCAAGGACAAGGAGCAGAGCGTCCTGGTGGCACAGCGTCTGCTCCCGGGTGAATTTTGACTTGAACCGGAGGCAGGTTAAAATTAATTTCTACTTTGAAAAACGGAGGTCTAATGGCAAAGGTTCTGGAAATCAGATGGCATGGCCGGGGCGGTCAGGGTGCAAAGACCGCAGCGCTGCTTTTCGGTGAGGCGGCGCTTGAGACCGGCAAGTATATTCAGGCATTTCCCGAATACGGACCGGAGCGGATGGGCGCACCGGTGACCGCATTCAACCGGCTTTCTGAGGAGCCGATTTACAGTCATTCCGGGATCAAAAATCCGGATATTGTCGTTGTCCTTGACCCGTCACTGATTGAACCGGCACGGGTGACCGAAGGGTTAAAGCCCGGTGGCATTCTTCTGGTGAATACCGCCGAGAGTCCGGACAGCCTCAGAGAAAGACTGGGTCTGCCGGCATCGGTCCGGGTTTATACGGTAGATGCGTCAACAATTGCGATGGAAACCGTGGGAAAAGATGTGCCCAACACGCCGATGCTGGGCGCACTGGCGCGGGTGACCGGGGTGCTCGAGCTGGAGCCGATGATTGAGGCGATCCGCTCCAAGCTGAGCGCCAAGTTCCGGGGCCGGGAGCAGCTGGTGGAGGACAATCTCAAGAGCATCCGCCGCGCCTTTGAAGAGGTCCGCGGGCTGAACTGAAGGGGGG
>VSSL01000342.1_pt1 | contig 13722 bp, 14 predicted proteins | sample 4557531 | NCBI WGS metagenome assembly VSSL01 (sample SAMN10986726, study PRJNA523729) | hot springs metagenome | isolation source: hot springs | place: India:Timba, Gujarat | collected 2018-05-31 | reverse complement strand
TGGTAAGCGGATGGCCTGGCTGGAGTGGAGGCCCGCGGGAGAGCGACCCCTGCTCAGGATCATGGCCACCCTGCTTACGGGAACTTGGGCGTGCCCGGCTGCAGGCCATCCGCCAACAGGGCGCTCCGCGCAACACCGCTGAAGACGCCCTCCAGTGCGCTCGTCTATTGCAAGAGCAGGGGATACACCGTATCCTGCTGGTCACCTCGGCTTTCCACATGCCGCGCGCGGTGAATCTCTTTCGCGCCCGAGGGCTGGAGGTCATTCCCGCCCCAGCGGACTACACGGTGAGCGATGACGAATGGCGCGCTCTTTGGTCGCCGCAGCTGCAACTGTGGTTGCTCTCTTTGGTCCCCCAGGCGGATTACCTGGCGCTCACCAGCCGCGTCCTGCGTGAATACCTGGGTCTGTTGGTCTATGCCCTACGCGGCTGGCGTTGAGGGCCGGCAGACGATCTCCCCTCCTTGACGCCCTTCCCCTTCGAGGGATACAATCCCACCATAAGCTGCGCTATCCCCTAGGTGCAGCAGTCCCACGCATCCCCTTGTCGAGGTCATCATGTCCACCACCATCTTGCTCGTCCGCCATGGCCAAACGGAGTGGAACCGCGCCGAGCGCTTCCGCGGCCGCGCCGATATACCCCTCAACGCCACCGGCCTGGCCCAGGCAGAGGCCACCGCCCGCCGTCTGGCATCCCGTTGGCAACCTGTGGCAATCTACTCCAGTCCGCTCTCCCGCGCCGTGCAGACCGCTGAGGCGATCGCCCGCCGATATGCCTTAGAGGTGCAAACTCACCCCGGCCTGCTGGACATTGACTACGGCGCTTGGCAAGGCCTGACACCCGACGAAGTAGCCCAACGTTGGCCGCAAGAGTTCCATCTGTGGCAACGCTATCCCCATCGGGCGGTTATCCCCGGCGGTGAGACTTTAGCGGAGCTGCGAACGCGCGCCATGACCACCCTAAATGAGTTGGTCGTACGACACCCCCAAGAAACGGTCGTGGTCGTGGGGCACACGGTGATCAATCGCATCCTTCTCCTGGGGGTTTTGGGGTTGGGCAACGAGCGCTTCTGGCACCTGCGGCAGGAGCCATGTGCCTTGAACGTGATCGAAGCGCAGGGGGAGGATTACGTCCTGGTTTCGCTGAACGATACCTGCCACCTAGAAACCCTTTAGATAGAGTACATGTTCTCTTATGTCCCCCTGCCGCTATGGAGCAGAACACTGTTGGTATAGGGGTCGGGCATAACGGTAGGCAAAAGGGGCGGTTTTGGCTGGTGGTGGGAGCGCTGCTGATGGTTTTTATCGCGGCCTATGCCACAGGGGTAGCCTGCCCAGCACCTCGGGGGGATCCCGGCTCACCATCCCTTGGTGCCGCGCCTTCCCTTACCGTCGCCGCGGCCTCTGACATGCAATTCGCCTTCGAAGAGCTGGCGACACGCTTCAAGAAAGAGACAGGGATGGGTATTAACCTGGTCTTTGGCTCCACCGGTCTACTCACCCAGCAGATTGAGCACGGCGCTCCTTACGACCTCTTTGCCGCCGCGGATGTGACCTACTTGGAACGCCTAGCCGATCAAGAGTTGATCGTAGAAGGGAGTCTCGCTCTCTTCGCCCAAGGGCGGATCGTGGTGGCCGTGAATCGCAGCCTCGGTATCCCTGCCCCATCTCTCACCGATCTGCTCAACCCCCAGATCCGCCGCGTGAGCATCGCCAACCCCCAGCACGCACCATACGGACGTGCCGCCGTGCAGGCCCTGCAAAACAGTGGCTTATGGGGGGCGCTCCAACCCAAATTGGTGTATGGGGAGAATGTACGTCAAGCGTTACAGTATATTCAATCCGGCGGTGCCCAAGCGGGGATTGTGGCTATTGCTATCGCCGATGTCCCGGAGATCACCTGGACGCTCATCGAGCCCGATCTCCATGATCCCCTCAACCAGGGGTTAGCCATCTTGCAGCGTAGCTCGCAACCCCATTTAGCCGCGCGCTTTTCTGCCTTCGTGCTCAGCCCCGAAGGGCAGCGTATTCTACAACGCTACGGTTTTCTACCGCCGCCAAACAACCCCTGAGGGAGGAAGTGCTTGCCTACCCCATGAATTGGACACCGCTGACGCTTTCGCTATGGGTTGCCTTTTGGGCGGGGGGGTTGGCGCTCGTTTTGGGGGTGTGGTTTGGCTGGTTGCTGGCCAAGCGCCGGTTTCCCGCCAAGCTGCTCGTTGAAGGGTTGCTCTTGCTGCCGCTCGTCCTTCCTCCCACTGTCCTAGGTTATTACCTACTCACAGCCTTGGGGGCCCGTGGGCTGGGACCGTTGCTTGAAGGGATGCTGGGGATAACGTTCGTTTTCCACTGGCGCGGGGCGGTGGTTGCAGCGCTTATCGCGGCTCTCCCCCTGGTGGTGCAGACGGCGCGGGCCGGCTTCGCCGAAACCAACCCAGAGATCGAAGATGCCGCCCGTGTGGATGGCTGTTCCTCGCGGCAGCTCTTTTGGCTGATTGAATTGCCCCTCGCTTGGCGCAGCATCATCGCTGGAGGGTTGCTGGGGTTCCTGCGCGCCTTAGGCGAGTTTGGCGCCACCCTGATGGTGGCCGGTAACATCCCTGGCCATACCCAAACGCTCGCCATGGCGCTCTACGACGCGGTGCAAGCCAATCGCTTAGATTTGGCCAACCGTCTGACGCTCTTGCTTTCTCTGCTCTCGTTTTTGCTGCTATACGTCTCGCTGCTACTGAACCGCCGCCTGTTCAACGGGCGGTGAAATGCCTTACGTTCCCCTTTGCGGCGCGCTGCGGCTGGTTAGCCGCTGGTCTTTATGAGGGGCGGTGGCTGCTCTCTGCAGTGGGGTCCTCGCGTAAGAGTTGCACCGCATGGGGAAGCACCCCCAAGATCACCTCTAGGTTCTCCACGGCGCCTTTCGGGCTGCCCGGCAGGTTGACGATCAGGGTGCGCTTCCGAATGCCGGCCATGGCGCGCGAGAGCATGGCGTAAGGGGTGAAGCGCAGCGCGGCAGCGCGCATCGCCTCAACCAAGCCAGGGGCTTGACGTTCGATCACCGCTTGGGTGGCCTCCGGGGTGACATCCCGCGGGGCAAAGCCGGTGCCACCGCTGGTGAGGATGACGTCCACTTCTCCGCTATCCGCCCAAGCGCGTAGGTGCTCGCTGATGATTGGCGCTTCATCGGGCACAATGGCTTGGTGAATGACCTGCCACCCATGATTTTCGAGCGTGGCGCGCAACGCCGGCCCGCTGAGGTCCTCGCGCTCCCCGCGCGCCGAACGATCGGAGATAATAAGTATGGAGGCACGCAACACTCTATTCCTCTAGTAACTCACCTCACCCTGCTCTGGGGCAGAGACCTCGGTCACCAGGTCTTTGCCATAAACGTAGACCTCCATACGCTCCCAGCCGCGCTTTTCGTAGAAGCGCATGGCCTCGAGGTTGTCGCTCTTGACCAGCAGATAGGCCCGCAGGCAGCCCTTGGCGATCAAGCGGCGCTCCAATTCCTCGACGAGTTGGGTGGCAATGCCGCGCCGGCGGCATTCTGGGCGCACGGCCAGGTGGTACATCATTCCCCGCCGACCGTCGAAGCCGCCCAGCACTGTCCCCACCACCTCTCCCCCTTCCTCGGCCACCAGGAAGAGATCGGGGTCACGCGCCAATTTTTTGCGAATCTCGTCCGCCTGGTCGGAGCGTCCTACGTGTATGCCAGGGCCGGCGTTTTCCCACAGCTGAATCACCGCCGCATAATCGTCGGGGAAGATAAAAGGGCGGATAACCAAGGAAGATGACGCCTGAGGGGCAACGGCCGAGCTCACCCTTCCTCCTCCAGACCGACTAAACGCCGCCATGGGCCGTGGATGCCATCCTCGGTAACCCCGAAAAAGTAACGGTAGCCACCATCGGTCTTTTTCACCAGGTCGTAACGGGTGGTCTTTCCTTGGCGGTAGCGCCGCAACAGCCCGTAGCGCTCTTGCCAGTGGAGGTTGTGCTGCGCCAGGTCGGCCGGGAGGCGGTCGAAGGCGTTGATTGCGTAGTGCCACAGGCGGCGCGCCGACTTGCGGGTGACATTTTTCACCACGTTCCCGTTGCGCAGGTCGCGCATAGTGTAATAACGCTCTTCGTTGCGCGTTTCGACGGTGATGATTTCCACGCCGGTGCGCGGAGCGTCGTCTTCCTCTCTGGCCGCGCTGGCGGGCAGAGAAGAGAGGGCTGACGTGTGAGCAGGGGGTGCTGAAGGGAGGGTCACCGGCAGCGGAGGCGCAGGCTCTTGCGCCACAGTGGGTCTGCCCCGCCCGCGCAGCACCAAACTGACGATCTCATCGCGCACCGCCAACACTGTTTCGGCCTCGGCGCGCACGTAGATTTTGTTATCGTCCACGGCATAAGGGGGATCCTCCCCGCGCGGCACCAACACAACAATGACCTTTTTGCCGCCCACATCGTATATATCCAAGGAGCAGGCGAGTGGGGGACTAATGCGCTTGCTCAGCTCCTTTTCCAGTTGGGCGATGGCTTGCTCGGGGTCGGGAACGCCCACGATCGGCTTTTTTGGGTCGGCGCTCAGGCCGATGAAAAGCGTGCCGCCGTTGGTGTTGGCAAAGGCGCACACGTCGGCGATAATGGCATAACGTTGACCGCCGCGCACATGGAGGTTCTCGTGGAAGTCTTGAATGATGTTTGGCCCCTCTTCCTGGGCGGCGCGAATAAAATCAAAGGCCGGCTCCGCGGTAGGGCGGTGCGGGCGAGTGCGGGCAAAATCGTTGCTCTGGAACAATTCATAAAGCGCTTCGAAACTCACTTCCGGCAGGAGCACATCGGTGGTGCGGTCACCCACCCCTAAGTTCTTCTTGCGGACGGGGTCGCTTGTCAGGCGGTGGGCGTCAGAGCCTTGAATGCAATGCATGCGGCGGGGATATTCCGGCTTAGTCCCGTTAAAAAATGCGGCTGTGCTATGTTTGCTCTTGCTCTCTAAGTCGGTCACTTCCAGGGCGTGCAAATGGGGGTCTTGGGTGTAGGCAATGCGTGTTTGACCACCGATGGGAAAACCGCGCATGGCCACCCCGTTGGACGAGTTGGCATGGGCGGCAATCACCAAGCCACCGGCCTCTGCCACGGTGCGATAGACGGTGAGCACATCGCTGGTGGCGCCTACCGTAGGGGAACCTTCGTCCAGTTGCTCGGCGGGGATATTCAGGTCAAGCAACAGGTGTTCGATCTGGCGTAGCGGTGTTTGCGGCGGGAAGAGGCACAGAATGTGAAAACCAAACGTGGCAGTAAACTCAAAGCCGGGTAGGACGAGGATCTTGCTGCGCAAGCGGCGATACTCGTTCAAGCGCGCCTGTTCGTCCGGTTGAATGCGCTTCAACCGCTCCAGCAGCTCCAGGTCTTCGATCTCCTGCTCCATGCGCCGGTATCCGGCTACCGTATTGTGATCTGTAATCGCAATGATCGCCAGACCGCGCGCCTCGGCGCGCTGGAGGATATCCAACGGGGTCACTTCGGGTTGTTGGTAATCGCTCGAAGCTGGGGTATGCAGGTGCAAGTCAATGGTGCACCACTGCATGGAGGTGTGGGCGCGTCGTTTGACCACGGGTCGCTCGCCAAGGCGGATGGGTATCAAGAGGAAGAAGAACGGCGCCCGGCTAAAACTTGGCGCATTTGCCGAATCAGTTCATCGGGCAGGAAAGGTTTGAGCACAAAAGCGTTCGCACCCGCCCTCAAGCACTCTTCGGCCATGTCCATGCCCGAAGCCATAATCACCGGGATGGCCGCCGTATCTGATTCGTGGCGCAGGGTTTTAAGCAATTCCAAACCGTTGGCACGGCTGAGGTGGACATCAATCAGAATCATGTCCGGCTGCGCTCGGCGGATCGCCTGGAGCAGAGTGGGCAGGTCGCTTTCTCGCTCGCCACTCACCACCTCAAAGTGTTCCAGTTGCAGCAGAGTGTGCAGCAAGGAGAGCATGGAGGGATCGTCCTCCAAGAGCATTACCCTAGGCGGCATGTTCCCCCTCGGCCACGAACGGGCTGCTCTCCGCTACTTCGGCGGGCGCGGCTTGGTCGGCTTCGATAGGAGGCGGGCTTGGGGGTGGGGGCTCCAGTGCGGCCTCAAGCACCTCATCCACGGAGTCGACGAAAACGAATTGCAGGGCATTCTTGACCTCGTCGGGCACCTCTTCTAAGTCGGCCTGATTGTAGCGCGGCAGGATGACCGTCTTAAGGCCGGAGCGGTGTGCCGCCAACACCTTTTCCTTGATGCCGCCCACCGGCAAGACCTGGCCGCGCAGGGTGATCTCGCCGGTCATCCCCACCTCGCGGCGCACCGGTCGCCCGGAGATGAGCGAGACCAGCGCCGTGGCGATGGCTACACCGGCCGAAGGGCCGTCCTTCGGTTGGGCGCCGGCGGGGACGTGCAGGTGGATGTCCGATTTATCAAAGAATTCCGCGGGCAAACCCAATTGTTGCGCGCGCGAGCGCACATACGAGAGGGCAGCGCGCGCCGACTCCTGCATCACATTGCCCACCGAGCCGGTGATCTGAAACCCTTTGTTGCCCGGCATTTGCGTCGCTTCGATGAAGAGGATGTCGCCGCCGAAGGGGGTCCACGCCAAGCCGGTGGCCACGCCGGGGACCGAGGTGCGCCATGCGATCTCCTCTTCGCTGAAATAGCGCGGCCGGCCGAGGAACTCCTGCACTTTTTCAGGGGTAACCTCAACCGTGGCCGTCTTACCCTCGGCAATTTGGGTGACCACCTTGCGGCACACCGCGCCGATCTCGCGCTCTAAATTGCGCACGCCGGCCTCGCGTGTGTAGGAGCGGATGATCTTCTGCAGCCCCTCTTCTGTAAAACGCACTTCCTCGGGGCGCAAGCCGTTCTCGCGCAATTGACGGGGGATGAGGTAGCCCGTGGCAATGGCGATTTTCTCGCGCTCGGTGTAGCCGGAGAGGGTGATGATCTCCATGCGGTCACGCAGGGGGGCCGGTATGGGTTCGAGCAGGTTTGCCGTGGTGATAAACATCACCTGGGAGAGGTCGAAGGGGACCTCGATGTAGTGATCGCGAAACTCGTAGTTTTGCTCTGGGTCGAGGACTTCCAGAAGTGCCGCAGCCGGGTCGCCGTGGAAATCGAAAACCAGTTTATCCACCTCATCCAGCATAAAGACAGGGTTGCGCGTCTCCACCCGGCGCAAGGCTTGGATGATGCGCCCCGGCATAGCGCCGATGTAGGTACGCCGATGGCCACGGATCTCCGCCTCATCGCGCATACCGCCCAGGGAAATGCGCACAAATTTGCGCCCCAGGGCGCGAGCAATGGAACGTCCTAAGGAGGTCTTGCCCACCCCCGGTGGGCCGACAAAGCATAGGATCACCCCTTCGCGCACGCGGCGAATCTCGTCCTCGCCCTCGGTCAGTTCGCCGCCTCGCTCCTGGCGCAGTTGACGCACAGCCAAGTACTCCAGGATGCGGTCCTTGACGTCCTTTAAGCCGTAGTGGTCCTGCTCCAGCACCTGGCGGGCATGGTTGATATCCAGGTTATCGGGGGTGAGTTTCGACCAAGGGAGCGAGACCAGCCAATCCAGGTAGGTGCGAATGACCCCATATTCGGCGGCCGCAGTGGGCAGGCGGCTCAGGCGGTCGAGTTCGCGGCGGGCCTGTTTCTCGGCTTCCTCCGGCATGCCGGCCGCTTCGATCTTTTTGCGGAATTCTTCAATCTCGGCGGCTTGCTCGTCGCCCTCACCGAGTTCGCGTTGTATCGCTTTCAACTGCTCCCGCAGGAAGAATTCGCGCTGAACCCGGTCAATTTCGGAGCGGGCCTCATTTTGAATCTTCTGGCCCATCTCCAGCACCTCGATCTCCCGCGCCAGGAGAGCGATGAGGCGGTGCAGTTTTGCCGAGACCGAGTCGAGTTCAAGCAGGTTCTGGGCCTCCTCCAGGTCCATGCGCTGGAAGTTGGCAATGGTGTAGACCGTTTGTAAGGGGTCTTCGATGGAAAGCACTGAGGCAACCAACTCGCGCGGCATGGAGGGCACCATCTCGGCGATGTGCTCGAACTGCGAACGCACGTTACGCAGCATGGCCTCCAGTTCCAGCCCCTGTTCCACCGTTTCAGGCGCCGCCTCAATTTCCGCCTTGAGGTAGGGCTCCTCCTGGACATAGTTGAGAATGCGACAACGCACCAGCCCTTGCACCACCAGGCGAATGGTGTTGTCGGGGGCGCGGAACATGCGGTGCACAATGGCCACCGTCCCCACCGTGTAGAGGTCCGGGGGCGCAGGCACTTCTAATTCCGGTTTGCGCGAGGCCACCAAGGCAATTAACCGTTCGTCGCTGGCCATCACGTCGTCTACCAGGCGGATGGAGCGCGGCTGACCAATGGTGAGGGGAACGACGGTCTGAGGGTAAACCACCACGCCGCGCAAAGGCAAAACCGGTAAAATCTTGGGTAAGGTGGCCTGTTCTCCGGACTGCTCGCCCTCTGCAGCTTCCTCCCCCTCTTTGACGATTTTCGGCGCTATCGGTTGCAACAGCATATCCTCTAAGGAAAAGGGTTCCTCGTTGCTTTCAAACCACTCTGGCATGGGTACAATCCAGCGTGAAGCAGCCATAGACTCTCTCGTTGGTTCCCGGTTTTCTCTGCAACCCGGTTACTCTACAATAGGGATGTGACGCGGCTGGGCCTTAGGCAAAAAGACGCGCAGAAACCCATCTTGGTAGAGTGCTTGCACTTGATCGGCATCCACATGATAGGGTAATTCCACATCAATGCTGAATTCCCCGTAGCGGATTTCCATCTGGTGATAGGCGCGCCGCTCGGCGGCATCTTGTCGCAAGCCGCGAATGCTCAACAGGCGACCGTTTAGCTCAATGTTAAAATCGTCCTCGCGCATCCCGGCGATTTCAACCCGCACCACGAGGTGAGTCTCTGTCTCGTAAACATCCGTAGGGGGTCGCCAGGTCGGTGAGCGGAAAGAAAGTCGCCAGGCAAAGGCCGCCAGATCCAGCGACTCCGTCGCATAGGCTCGCTCTTGGCCCTCACGGCGCAGGGGGTCGGAAAGGTGCTTAATCATAGCTGCTCTCCTGGGTTACAAGGCACGGCTCACCGCTAAACAGAAGGGGAAAGGACTGTCTTCCTCCCCGACTTTGATCGGTTTATTCCTAGCGCCCCTGGCGGGACTCGAACCCACAACCAATGGCTTAGAAGGCCACTGCTCTATCCGTTGAGCTACAGGGGCAAAGATGGCTAATCCAAACATGGGCGTAAACCCTTATAGACTCGCGGCCCGCTCAGTGTGCGCAGCACAATTTCGGGGTCACGGCCCAATTGAGCGCCAAGTTCTTCCGGTGTGAGGGGTGTGTTGCCATTGGCCAGAAAGATGCGAAACACGGAATCGACCAGGGTTGCGTGTTGCCCGATGAAATCCTTTTGCTTGGCGCAGTGGGTAATCAGGATGTGTTGTAAGCCATCCACGCGCTGCACCTCGGCGGTTTCGGGGTCTACCCAATCCACCTGTTCAAAATCCTCCAGGGAGGCCAGGGCTTGGCGGTGTTCGGGGCAGAGAAAGCTGCGCAGGTAGACGCGCCAATCGCGATCGTTTTGCGCCCACCAATCGAAGTCAATGTGGAAACGGGTTTTGACCGTCGGTTTGACCAGGCTTAGGCGTTTGATTTCCACCAAGGTGTGCTCTCCGCGTCGAGTGTGTTTGGCTGCGCCGAGATTCTATAAGTCCGCATCGCTCAGGCGGTAGTGCTGATCGCCTACATGGATGAACCAAGGGCGGGAGGCCAAAAGCCAAAGGATCGGCCCTGGCGGCGTGCGGCGCACAATGTTAATGGCCGCGTACAGCTCGCTGGCATGAACATGCCCTTGAGGGTTCAAACGCGCCAGTTCCCGCACCATGTTCACGGCTATTTTTTCAAAGGGGGTTTGATCTTTCCCCTGGCTTTGCCAAATTTGTTCCAACGATTGGCGGTCGGGCACGGCAATCGCCATGCGCTCATCAATGGGGGTGCTCACAATTTGCTTCAGCATCGCAAAAACAATGCCGCCATCCGAACCCACCAGCACTGTGCGCACCCACTCGCGGCTGGGGCGGCGCTTGGGGATGTGCACAACAACCTCGCCAGGCTGATCGCCGCGCCGCACCCGTACCAGGCTACCCGGCATGGCGTTGTGCTCCTCGTACCACTCCTGCAGGCCATAGACATAGCGCCGCTCGCGCACCACCCAACCGGGGAACTTCTCACCGCTCTCGCCATCCACCAGCATAAAGCGCACCCGCGGCGCTTCGTAAGCGGTGGGGAAAAGATGGCGCAAGCGAGAGGAAAGTGGCAAGGTGCCCGATTGCCAATGAGGGTATATCAGGCGCACCTCCACCTCATCTTGGGGTGGAATCTTGCCAGAGGGCGGCGAGAGTTCGTCATCCAGGCTTTGCTCCAGGGCACGCATCTCCTCATTGAACACGGAACGGTCATGCTCAATCTCCTGGTAGCGCAGGAAGATCGGTGGGTTGAGCACTTCCGGTGGTTCGAGCCGCCGCAGGTACCAAAGCACCTTGCCGGCCGGCCCCACCTCGTCGAAGCGTCCGTCTTCCTGGAGGGCCAAATCGAGCGAGAACTCGGCCAGCTTGGGGTTTCCCTGCTCACTGAGCCCAATCTCTTTCATCAAGTCCACGGTGGCCAAAGGACCGCCGCCGGCCATATCCAAAACTGCCTCGGCCAGGTTCAAATGACCAATATGGATGTCCATGAGCAGGGCGCGTGGGAACCAACGCCCGGCAATGCGCACAAAATCCTCCCTAGCGCTTAGTCCGCTTTCGAGGATGTCCAGCAGCCGATCGCCGAATTTCTTCAGCACGGTATCTCGATCGAGGTGCTCGAAGTCATCGGCCAATTGAGGAGGGGCGTTGAGCTTATGCTCCTTTAGACCGCTGGCGAATTCGCGCTGGGTGCCATCCTCTAGGGCCACCTGGATGACCTGGAACTCACCAATTTGGGGGTTAAGGCCGGGGCGAATGCCCGTCACGCGCCCTTTCTTCCAGCCCAAAGCGGGGAAGACGAGGTTTTGGTCGAGGCGAAACGTGTCTTTCGGTTGGTAAAGATCGCCGCTGGCGGTGCGCTGCCGTTGGAGCTCCCGTTTTTGCTCCTGGATGCGCTCTTCCACCAGCGCAGCAAGCAATTCGCGCGCTGTGAGGGGAGTCTCAAGTTCTAGGAGGTAATTGTACAGAAACTCAATGTCCGATTCCCGTAGTTGGAATGCCTCCCAGTACTCTTCTCCCATGGAGAAAGCCGCTGCAGTCATGGCAGACCTCAAAGGATGGCCTCGCTGCCCCCTGCAGTGAGGGGTTAGGGATGCAGGATTGACATTTTTCACAATTATACTCGATAGTGGACGCCCAGCGATTAGATAGACCGTTGGGCGAGGCTGTCCGGCCCCTCCAGGCAGAAGACAGTGAGACATAGTTCGGGTTACCTTGTATCGGTGATCTATTCTTGAAGGTGGAGATTTTTGCCAAGCTCTGACCTCGGCCACACTCCTCTTGCCCCTTTGCTCACTTTCGATTAGTATTGGGGCGGTAGGAAAGGGATTATGCGTCCTGCATGGTGGTTTGCCCTTGTGCTGGGAGATCTGCTCACCCTCACCTTAGTGACGGTGGTGGGTTTTGCCAGCCACAACGAACTTGGGGTTGGGTTGGGGCGCATGTTGACCACCTTTCTCCCTCTAGCGCTGGCCTGGTTGGCGATAGCCCCTTTGGCCGGCCTTTATGACCGCCAGCGGTTGGGTGCGGTGCGCCACTTGTGGCGTCCTTTCTGGGCGATGGCGTTGGCGGTCCCCTTTGCGGCTTGGTTGCGTGCCGTGTGGCTGAACGCGCCGATCCTGCCGCTCTTTGTGGCGGTGCTCGGTGGGGTGAGCGCGGTGGCGATGCTGGCTTGGCGGGCGCTCTTCCTCTCCCTACGGCGATGGTGGCTCGCGTGAGGGAGGCGGTATGGATGAGGTCGCCTTGATTCGCGCAGCTTTGCTTGGAGATTTAGAGGCGTTCAACCGCCTGGTGCTCGCCTACCAGGATATGGTTTACACTCAGGCCTTTCGCATGATGGGAGAGGAGGAATCCGCCGAAGACGCCACCCAAGACGCATTTATCCTGGCTTTCCGCAGGCTGAGTTCGTATCGTGGCGGCTCGTTTAAGGCTTGGTTGTTGCGCATTGTCACCAATCTTTGCTACGATGAATTGCGCCGCCGCAAGCGACGCCCTACCACCCCTTTGGAACCGATGGATAATCGGGAGGAAGAAATTGAATCGCCGCGTTGGTTAGCCGATAACGCTCCCTCGCCGGAGGAGAATGTGGAACGTCGAGAGTTGGCGCGCCTGCTGCAGTGTTGCTTGGAGAGCCTGCCGGCGGAGTTTCGCGCTGCGGTGACGCTGGTGGACATTCAAGGGCTGGATTACGAAGAGGCTGCTCAAGCCTTGGGCAAACCCTTGGGCACGGTGAAAAGCCGCCTGGCGCGCGGGCGTGCCCGCATGCGGGAGTGCTTAAAGCGGTATGGGGAACTTTTGCCGGATTCCTTTCGTCCTACGGGGGAGAGAGCCTCATGAGTCGCCCAATTTCGCCCCGTGAGTGGGAAACCCTTTCCGCCTACCTTGATGGTCAGCTGAGCCGCAGCGCCCAGGCTCGTTTGGAGCAACGTTTAAATCAGGATGCTGAGCTGCGCCAGGCGCTTGAAGAGCTGCGCCAGACCCGCTTCTTGTTGCGCAGCCAACCCAAGTTGCGCGCGCCGCGCAATTTCACCCTAACGCCCACCATGGCCGGCCTTTCTGTTCGTGGAGGTCGCGGTGTTGCGAGTGGACCGTATCCGATGTTGCGCCTGGCTTCGGCCTTGGCCATGTTATTCTTCCTGGTGATCACCATAGGGGATTTTGCGCTGCAGCGGTTAGGAACGCCCATGACGGCCATGGTAGTGCCGCAAAAGGAGGTCCTTGCGCCAGAGGGAATGGGAGGCGGAGAGGTTGTTGAAGAACCGGTGGCTGCCGCGCGCCCCGAAGGTGTTGAAGAGACCATGGCGGTACTTGAGTCCCCCTCTCAAGAAGAGACTCCCTCGGAGGAATTTCGGGTGCTGGTGGCTACGCCGGTAGCCAAGCCGCTTGTTCCCATGGACACCGAGCAGGCGGGGGAAGCCCTGCCCGGCGCACCCGCTCTGGTTGAACCGGGCCGTGGGGGGGAGATGGGGCCACCGGTGGTAGAGGAGCCAGCCACCGTGAGGGTGTTCCCGTTGCGCTCGCTCATCCGCTTTGTGCAAATCGCCTTGGCACTTCTGGCTGTGGCCTCTGGCTGGGCTGCTTTTTCCCTACAGCGAGGGCGCTGAAAGGCATGAAAGATGGCTTTTCCAGGCGCAGAGGGCGATGAGGCGAGGTTTTGCCTGCGTTGTGGTGCCCCTCTTACGAGAGAGGAAGTCCTAGGTCGTCTGCGCCCCCGCTGCCCACGCTGCAGTTGGGTGTATTTCGCCGACCCCAAGGTAGCCGTGGTGGGGTTAGTGGTCGAGGGGGGAAAGGTATTGCTGGGGCGGCGCGTCAACCCTCCGCAGGAAGGGCGCTGGACCTTGCCGGCCGGCTTTGTGGACGCTGATGAGGACCCGCGCTTGGCGGTGATCCGCGAATGCCGCGAAGAAACCGGTTTGGAGACGGCTGTGGAAAGCCTGGTGGATGTCCTTTATGGGCGTGAGCACCCC
>VSSL01000341.1_pt1 | contig 13735 bp, 16 predicted proteins | sample 4557531 | NCBI WGS metagenome assembly VSSL01 (sample SAMN10986726, study PRJNA523729) | hot springs metagenome | isolation source: hot springs | place: India:Timba, Gujarat | collected 2018-05-31 | reverse complement strand
TTTTTTCCTGCACAATATGCTTGAGATGTTCGATGTTGAGGATCGCCACGAGCACCGCGGAAACCGTTCCCTGGTCTTCGCCAACGGGCGCTCCGATAAAAAAGCACGGCTTTCCTAACGGCTCATAGAGGGCCGTGTCGGCAAGCACCGGCGCCCCTTTCTTCAGGACTTGTTTCCAGATCGATTCCAAAGTCTTCAGCCTCTTGGCATAGGCCGGGTCCTCCGAAGACGTCTTGAGGCCTTCCCGGGCGGCGTAAATGATTTTCAGCTTATCCGGAGCAAAAAGGACCAGATCGTCCCATCCCCCAAAGGCCTCGTCGGAACTCAGCCGCGCGTGCGCTCTTTGGGCCAGGTGGCCGTAACGGCGGGCCGACAGGTCTTCGGATGCCGTCCCGCCGGAGCCTTGGACCTCCGCGGCAAACGCGATGATTTCAGCCACTTCGCGGGACCGGGAAACGAGACGTACAAAATCCATGCGCTCCTTCACATATTCCTGGAGCCGCTCCTTCTGCACTTCCCGAAAGCCGCTCAATCTGTCGAAAACCGAATCTTGGAGGCTCCGCCGCTCATAGACGAAGCTGACCAGCGCCGAAAGCACGAGGGACACGGTTACAAGGACGCCGAAATAAAAGGCCATCCTCCATGCCAAGTTCTTTTGAAACCACCCGATCATCGATACCTCCCGTTTTTTCACAACAACAACCGCTCCAGGGGCCCCGTTCGGGGGGTGCGGCCATCCACTACCCCGCGTCGACGATGAGAGCCTTCTCGGTCAGGAGCGCCGCACCGTCCAAGACGATGAGCCGATCGGGCATCACCCCGCGCACGATGTTCTGGGCCACCCCTGTGCCGGACACCGGAGCCCTCTGCAACCCCTGGAGGGGGATCCTCACGGTTCCCCGGAGTGCATGGACGGCGATCCCGAAAGTCATCCCGACGCCGCTCAACACCACCACCCGCGCCGGATCGCTGAAGGGAACCGAAGGCAGCCCGAAAAGCTTCCCCAAATCCACCACGGATAGGATTTCCCCCCGAACGTTCATGATCCCCATCACAAAAGCCGGGACGCCTGGAAGAGACGTCACTCCGGAAAGTCTTCGGATTTCACGAACCACCGCGGATTCCACGGCGTGGCACTCCCCGCACAGCTCGAAGACGACCACTTCCGTGCCAGTTTCAATTCCCGCCTCGTTCGCGGGCTTGGCCAACTCCAGAGCCCGGCTTTTCAAGATGGCGCGATCCTTTTCCACGGGTTCCGCCATCAAGTTTCCTCCCCTCGCCTTTCTCGAATCCCTTCCAGAAATTGCTCGATCATGCGCCGCGTCTGCCCGACCGACATGCCGTCACTGTAGGGGACTTCCTCCTGCTCTTCCTGGCCGTAAAGCAGCTTCAGAGCACCCTCCAGATAACGACGGGCGGCTTCGCCATGCCCCTCCCGCCGGCACAGCATGCCCAAGGACAAGAGCGCCGTCGCCGATTGCGGCGCCACATAGAGCATCTGCCGAAAAGCCGCGACCGCCTGTTCCACCTCTCCGCGGTCGGCGTGGAGGGCGCCCTTCATGTGGTGATAGGCCGGGTCGAATTTGCTGACGGCGAGGGCCCGATCCAGGAGCTTCAAGGCCTTTTCGGCCAGGCCTCGAGCCGTCAAAGCGTGCGCGACCTCCATCACCGCGTCCCGAAGCCCCTGGTCGGGCTCCTCGCCTTCGGCCATATCAAGGCTTCGTTCCAGCCAAGTCATTGCGTCGTCCAGCCGCCCTGAGGCCAAAAAGCGGGAGATTTCTCGAGCCGGGAATCCCTCTCCGGACCGTTTTCCATCGAAAAGGCTCTGCCGCCGCAAGGCATTTTCGGCGGCCCGATCCCCGCACGGCCGCACCGGGCCGTGAACCCCGGCCTGAAGGCCCGACGGACGGCTTTTTCCGTCCCTGTCTTCGGCGACCTTCTCATGATTTACATTTTCAAGACCCCATCGCCTCGGGATGGTGGGCCATGAGGGTGAGTAGCTTTCGCTTCCCGGGAGCAGAGCGCTGTGGGGCAGGCTTTTCCGACCGGAGAGGGCCTCTTTCTCCTGTCCGGAAGCCGTGACCTGCCTCTTTCGCAAGAAAATGGCTCCCGGGTACCGCACCGGCTCCCATAGGCCGGATGAGGCCGTGTGAATTTCGGAAGCGCTCAGAACCAGCCATCCCCGATCATTGATGACCTTGTAGAACCGGCCGAGAACGTCCTGACGGGTTTTCGGATCGAAATACATGAGCACGTTTCGGCAAAATACCGCATCCACGTCGGCGGTCCTCGTCAGCACAGACGGGTACGGGTCCGTGACCAGATTCAACACGGAAAAGATCACGTGCCGCCGGATATCCTCGCGAACCATCCACAGGTTTTCCTCTTCTTTCCTGACGACGTATTTGCTGTACGCCCAGGGCAGAGGTTTTCGAAAGGACCACGGTCGATAGAGCCCTTCACGGGCGGTCTCCAGCGCCTTTTCGTTGATATCGGTCGCCAGGACGGAAAAATCCCATCCGGGGTGATCACGCAAGGCTTCTTTAAGAATCATGGCCATGCTGTAGGCTTCTTCCCCCGTGCTGCATCCGGCGCTCCACAGCCATAGATGTCTTTGGCCGCGAGTTTCGCGAAACCGCAGAATCGTGGGCAGGATTTCCTGTTTAAAAGTTTCCAGCGCTTCCGGTTCACGGAAAAAGTACGTCTCCCCGATGGTGAGCACGGGAGCGAGCGTTCGCAGCCGATCCGCAGGCGTCAGATCGCTGAAAAGATACCGGACGAATCCTTCCACGTCCTCATAACCGTTCGCCCGGGCCGCCGAAACCAGTTTCAGACGAATTTGCGATTCCGCCGAAGGATCCCAAGGCAGGCCCAGGTGCTCCCGAGCCCACTCGGCCACCTGACGCACCCCGTCCATGCCGTCGACTCCGGCGCCCTGGAGGTGAAAAATCTCCCTCCGTCCTGTCATCTCATTTTCTCCTGAAAAGCCAACAAGTTATAGAAACACACCTGTGCCGTGCCCGTCGCGCTCCACCGGAATGGTCCCAAGCGTCAGCTCTGTGACCTCGCGCGTGTCATCTTTGACGGCCTCGGGGGTTAAAGCCGCCCTTTTGCCCAAAGACGCGGGATCCACGAGGAGCACGGTCTTCCCGTCCCATTGGGCTACGGCGCCAAAGAGGCTGTGATCGTCCAGAATCCGTCGGCCCTGGAGGGTGGGTTCTCGCGCTAGTTTTGCGATGCCGTGCACCTCGTCGGCACGGATCCCTGCGGGGCCCGTTCCGTTGTCCACGATGAGGAACCGATCCCCAGGTGAGAGGGGTTTAGGGGGTCGGCCCAAGGAAATTCTCACATCGTAGACGGGAACTAAACGGCCGTGAAGGTTGAGCAGCCCCAACAAGTCGCGGGGAGCATCCGGCACGGGGGAGAGCGCCGCCGCTCGAACGATACGCTGCACCGCTTCAAGGGGGACCGCACAGCTTTGCCCGTCGATGTCAAAAACCACGTAGTCTTCTCGGATCATCGGACGTCTCCCTTGTTCGTCCAGATGGGTGGTTTGTTCTTTTTCGGAAAGCACGATGCAGACCAATCACGATCTCTATCGGCATTTTTCAAGTTCGGCATGAATCCTGCCGATCAACAAAGGCGCAACCCCGAAGGATGGACGGACCTCACGGCGACGCATGGGAGGGACAAGACCATGGCACGTATTCTTGTCGTGGACGATGAAGGCGCCATCCGCCATTTGGTTTCGGCGGCCTTGAGCGGGTTCGGTCACGAGTGCGAAACGGCGCCCGACGCCGCCGCTGCGCGGAGTCTGCTGGAAAACGGCTCTTTTGATCTGATCATTTCCGACGTGAACATGCCCGGAGAATCAGGCCTGGATTTTGTGGAGCATGTGCTCCGAACCCACCCCGATACGGCAACGCTCATTTTGTCCGTTCTGGACGATCCGAGGATCGTGCAAAGGGCATTGGACATCGGCGTCTACGGCTACGTCGTCAAGCCCTTCGACGTGTCGGCCCTGCGCATTGATGTGGGAGCGGCTCTGCGCCGGCGCGATCTGGAAATCGCCAACCGCCGATATCGCGAGGATTTGGAAACGCTCATCGAAGAGAAGGCGCGACAACTGCGTCGGCAGCAAGAAGACTATGCCGCGCTGGTCAAGAACCTGCCCTGCGTGGTTTATAAGGGTTTGAAAGACTGGAGCATCACCTTTGTGTCGGAACAAATCCGAGAGATCACGGGCTATCCGCCCGAGGTGTTCCTTTCCGGGCGGAAACGTTGGGATGAGTGCATCGTGCCGGAGGACATGCCGAGCGCCAGGGCTACCCTCAGGGAAGCCCTAGGCCGAGACGGCGCCTTCATTCGCGAATACCGCATCGTGGATGCACAAGGAAGTATCCGGTGGATTCAGGATCGAGGGCGCATCCTCTTTGCCCCGGATGGGACCATCGACCATGTCTCCGGGGTTCTTTTCGACATCACGGAGCGGAAGGAAGCCCGAGAGGCCCTCCGTCGAGCCAAGGAAGAATGGGAACGGACGTTCGATGCGGTTCCGGCCCTCATCGACGTCACCGACAAGGATTTCCGCATCCGCAAAGTCAATGCGGCCTTCGCCCGGAGCGTGGGGATGCCCCGCGAAGCCATCATCGGGCGGACGTGTTACGAAATCCTCCGCGGTCTTTCGGAAAAATGCCCCCAGTGCCCCTACGATGAAGGCGGACCGCCGAGCCGGTTCTTGGAAAGGGAAGTGTACAACGAACATCTCGGCGCCTACTTTCACGTCGTCAGCACGCCCTACTATAATCCGGACGGCTCTCCCGCCGGCTGTATCTCCGTTTCCCATGACGTAACCGCCGTCAAGAAGGCCGAAGAAGAAGCCCGCAAAGCCCATTGGCAATTGGAACAGCTGATTTCGGCCATCTCCTCCGTGCTCATCGGGTTGGACCCCCACGGCAGGATCGTTCGGTGGAATGCTGCAGCCGAGAATGTTTTCGGCATTCAAGCCGCGGATGTTTTGGGGAAAAATCTGGACGCCCTTCCCATCGAATGGCAAAAGGAGCGGCTGGCGGCGGCTCTCGACGGGTGCCGTCGCAAGAAAAAGGCACACCGGGTGGACGACCTTCGATATACGCGCCCCGACGGACAGCCGGGATTCCTCGGCCTGACGGTCAATCCCGTGAGTATGGACCATGACCGAGAGGTGGGCATCCTCATCATGGGCGCCGAAATCACCCAGCGGAAACTCCTGGAGGCGCAGCTCGCCCAGGCGCAGAAGCTGGAATCCATCGGCCAACTGGCGGCGGGCATCGCCCATGAAATCAACACGCCGGTCCAGTTCATCGGGGACAACACCCGCTTTCTCCAGGACGCCTTCCGCGATCTGGAAAAGCTTTTGGAAAAACATCAAAACCTCTTGGAACGGTCACGCCTTGTGGACGGTTTGGTCGAAGCGGTGCGTGAAGTGGAAGAGACGGCCGAAACCGTCGACCTCGAGTACCTCCAAACGGAAATCCCCAGAGCCATCGAGCAGACGCTGGAAGGGGTCGAGCGGGTGGCCAAGATCGTTTTGGCCATGAAGGAGTTTTCCCATCCCGGGCAGGAAGAAAAAGTCCCGACCGACATCAACAAGGCCCTGGAAAATACCCTGACGGTGGCGCGAAACGAATGGAAATACGTGGCGGACGCGGCGACGGAGTTGGATCCCCATATGCCGCTCGTGCCGTGCATTCCCGGTGAAATCAATCAGGTTTTCCTCAACATCATCGTCAACGCTGCCCATGCCATCAAGGACGCCATCCAGGGGCGCGGTGACGCCAAAGGGACCATCACCGTTTCCACACGGGTCGTGGACGACTGGTGCGAAATCCGCATTGCGGATACCGGCACGGGCATCCCCGAAAAGATCCGGCACCGGATCTTCGATCCCTTTTTCACCACCAAGGAAGTAGGCAAAGGCACCGGACAAGGCCTGGCCATCGCCCATTCCGTCGTGGTGGAAAAGCATAAAGGACACCTTGGCTTTGAAACCGAGGAAGGCCGAGGCACGACCTTCATCATCCGTTTGCCGTTGGAGACGTCGTGAGGTCGATGCGGGACCGGATGGCCGTGCGAGCTTCCCGCGCCAGTTCCGACACGGTGGTGTTCTCGAAGGATTCGTTTCGGTAAAGCCGAACCGGGGCGTTATCCGTTTCCAGCGGTTCGAGCCGGGAAAAGGATGCTGCGGTGCCTACGGCACCGAGGCCCCACAGGGCCAGAGCCCGAAACAGGGCGTTGGGGTGGCGCACGTAGGAAAGCAGCGGAGCTTCGCTTTCCTTGAGGAGATCGGCGCGGGTCTGAAGGAGCCGGGCCAAGGCCCACAGAGCGCCCGCAAGAAGGGGGGGATGTTCCAGATAGTTTTCGTCTTCCTTGATGAAGGAAAGGACCAATCGGCCGTATTCCTTGGCGAGCAGCGCGCTGCGCGCGAGGGATTCGCCCAAGGCTTCCGGAATGCCCAGCCGATCCCGCCCGATTCGTCGTTGAGCTGCCAGAGAAACCGGCGGATGATCACCCTGGCCGATTCCGGTTCCTGTTCCGCCAAGGCCGCCGTGACAATCCCTGCCGCCGTCACGGCGTGCCACCGAACCCGCTCGTCCGCCGAACAGAGAAACGACACCAGGGGGTTGATGACTTTTCGTGCAGGGTAAGACCGCCACACGGCGAGGTTTTCGGGAAAATCAGGGGCACGCAGGAGCTCCTCCACCCGCCTTTTGTCGATGCGCCGGACGGCCGATTCGCGCTCGCTCACGACGAGGGCTCCTCGTCTTCTGCCCAAGAGATGCAATGGGACGGGCACATCATCATGGCTTCATCCACAAAGGCTTCGGGGTAGACGGCGCATTCCCGCACCTCGATGTAGCCCGCTTCGTTTCGGGCAAACACCTCGGGGCACAGGGCGACGCACCCATCGCAATCCACACACTCGCTCAAATCCACTTCCGGACGACGCATCCTCGATTCGACTCCCGGGACGGACGACAAAGCTTTGATTCACCTCGGCTGAAGTTTCGCCGCATCAGATGTGAAAAAAGCCGGATCCTTACGGACCCGGCTACAATTTTGATATCTGCGACGGCCCGGCGATCTCAGTGAGTCATTTTCTTCAGCTGCAGCGCCAAGCGCCTCAGGTGCTCCTGTTCTTCCCTGACGAGCAACCCGATGAACTGCCGCCCTTTTTCCTCTTCCGTCGCATCCTGCATGCTCAAGAAGAAGATCACGGAATCCTTTTCGAATTCCATGGCCAGGCGCAGGGCGTCCACGGCATCCTTCACCTGGGCGAGCTTCCGGTCCACGTTGTCGCTCGTTCGAAACACGTGGCCGTCGGCCATCATTTTCAAATAGAGGGCCGTTTCGTTGTTGGGATCAAACACGGTGGACTGCGAGGCCTGCTGCGGAAGCCCGGCTTTCATTTCCAGAAACTTCTTTTTATGTTCCACTTCCTGCAAGGCCAGATCGTGAAAAATCGCCTGAACGTCGGGATCCTCGATTTTCGCCAGGGCCTTTTCATAAAAAGCCTTGCCGTTTTCTTCGATTTCTACGGCAATCTGAAAAACTTCCGCCGCGTTGAATCCGAAAATCATGCAGGTTCTCCTCAAGACGTCCGAAATCGGCCGCCTATTCTTTGGCAAAGTCGCTCTTGGATGCGCCGCACACCGGACAGGTCCAATCCTCGGGAAGCTTTTCGAAGGGGGTCCCCGGAGCCACACCGTTATCGGGGTCGCCTTTTTCGGGATCATAAACATAACCGCAGATCTGACACACGTACCGAGCCATAGATTCCTCCTTCTCTGGGGTCTGTTACCGTTTTCCGTTCGCGGGCCGAAACCGCCGGGCCCCATCCCGTCCCCACCGGGCGGCAAACCGGCGTTTTGACGTTGAACTCACTATAATTCATTTCCCTTCGATTGCAACGCTCGCACGACGCTTTTGCCACAGGCGACGCAATCGGAGGGCGTTGCCCACGACCGAAACCGAACTGAAGGCCATGGCCGCCGCCGCCACCATGGGATTCAAAAGCAATCCGAAAAACGGGTAGAGCACGCCCGCCGCCACCGGAATACCCGCCGAATTGTAAAAGAACGCCCAAAAGAGGTTCTGCCGGATAATTTTTAACGTCAAACGGGACAACACCATGGCCTCCGCCACCAGGCGCAGGTCCGGGCGCATCAGGGCGATATCGCCGGCCTCCACGGCCACGTCCGTCCCGCTTCCCATGGCAATGCCCACATCGGCCGCCGCCAGGGCGGGGGCGTCGTTGATGCCGTCTCCCACCATGGCCGTCACCCCCCCGCGACGCTGCGCTTCCCGGACGGCTTCGGCCTTGTGCTCCGGAAGCACGTCCGCAATGACCTCGTCGATCCCCACCAGGGCCGCCACCGCTCGAGCCGTCACCGCATTGTCTCCCGTGATCATGCCCACACGGACGCCGAGCGCCTTGAGCGCCTGCACGGCTTCCCAGGCGTGCTCCCTGGGATTGTCCCGCAGACCGAGGATTCCCGCGACCTTCCGGTCGCAAACCACGTACACCACCGTCTTGCCGTCCCGGATCATGGCTTCGGCCGTTTCGTCCAAGCCGGACGGATCCGCCCCCAAATTCTCCACAAGTCTTCGGTTTCCGACCACGATTTCGGTCCCGTTCACGATCCCTTTGGCCCCGAGGCCGGAAAGCGCTTGAAAACTCCGGACCTCATCTAGGCCGATACCTTCCCGGTGCGCATGGTCCACGACGGCCCGACCCAGAGGATGCTCGGAAGCCGCTTCCAAGGACGCCGCACGTTGCAAAACCTCCCGGGGATCCGTGCCCGGAGTCGCCGCCACATCGGTGACCACAGGCGCCCCTGGGTGAGGGTGCCGGTCTTGTCGAAAAGGACCGTGTCCACCTGATGCGCCCTCTCCAGCGTTTCGCCGCTCTTGATGAGGATGCCGGCCTCGGCCCCCAAACCCGTCCCGACCATGACGGCCGTCGGCGTCGCCAAGCCCATGGCGCACGGACAGGCGATGATCAGGACGGAGACGAAGTTGAGCACGGCCCGGCCCCAGTCGGATCCGGGAACCAGGAACGCCCATACACAAAAGGTGACCACGGCAATGCCGCACACCACCGGAACGAAAACGGCGGCCACCCGATCCGCCAGCCTTTGAATGGGCGCCTTGGACCCTTGCGCCTCTTCCACCAAACGGATGATCCGCGCCAAGGAGGTGTCGGCGCCCACACGTGCGGCTCGGACCGTCAAAGTCCCGAATCCGTTCACCGTGCCGGCAAAACCCGATCGCCGGCGGTTTTGTCCACCGGGAGACTTTCCCCCGTGAGCATGGATTCATCCACGGCCGAGGTGCCTTCCACCACATCCCCGTCCACGGGAATGCGCTCCCCGGGGCGTATCCTCACAAGATCGCCCACCCCCACGGCCTCCACGGGCACCACTCTTTCCGCGCCGTCCGTGACAATGCACGCCGTCGTCGGCCTCAGGCCCACGAGCCGCCGGACGGCTCGGACGTTTTGCCGCGGGCTCTCGCTTCCAACAGCCGGCCCAAAAGAACCAAGGCGACGATCATGGCCGCGCCGTCGAAATACACATGGGGATGGATCCCGGATTGAGCGAAGAAGGAAGGGTAGAGGACGGCGGCCACCGAATAAACGTAAGCCGACAAGGCACCAAGGGCCACAAGGGTGTTCATGTCGGAGGTTTTCTGTCGGAGGGCCTTCCAGGCACCCTGAAAGAAACGGCTGCCGACCCAGAAAACCGCCGGAGTAGTCAGGAGGATTAACACTGCGTTGGAGACATGGGCAGGGATGCGGTCGATTCCCGGCAGGTGTCCTCCCATGGAGAGGACCATGGTCCCCGCCGAAAGCAGGCATCCTGCGACAACCCGGCGTTTCAAATCCTCCGTCTCTTTGCGGCGCTGCGCCTCCAGCGGGTCGTCCCCACGGCCCTCTTCCACAATCCCGAGGAACTCGATAGCCCGCTTCCGTCAGGACCCGGCGGACTCTCCCGCCTGCAGCGCCCCATCCCCGTGGACAAGGACGGCTCTTCCCGTGGCCAAGTTGACGGCCGCATCCGAAACCCCGGGCAGTTCCTTGAGCACGTTCTCCACGCGCCGCACACACGCAGCGCAGCTCATCCCCCCCGACGGAGACGATCGTTTTGCCCGACCCCTCAGACGAGTTCATAACCCGCTTTTTCGATTTTCCGGCGAACCGCCTCCATGTCCAATGGGCCGGCAGCGTCCACGGTGGCCGTGCCGGCGGCCAAATCCACCTGAACTTTTTCTACCCCCGGCACTTCGCTCAAAGCCTTTTCCACCGCTTTCACGCAATGGCCGCAGGACATCCCCTTGATGCGCAATGTTTCCTTCATGACGATCTTCTATCCTCTCTTTGGCATCAGCCCAACACCTCCGGCGCTCATCGCCCCCGAGGCATGAAAAGGCGCGACACACGCTCGATTCTCCCTCACACATCGATCACGCGGCGCTTCCAGAAGGCCAAAAGGCCGGTTTTCCCGAACGCGATCTGAACCAATTCCCAACCGTGTTTGCCGCGTTCGTTCAAGAGACTTTCCAGAATAGCCGTTTGGTCCACGGGGACGTCTTCAAGACGGCACGTGCCGTCGGCTGTGCAAAAATATGCCGTTTCCCGAAAGCTGTCCGCAGGATGTCTCGTAATGGAGTACTCAAACCGCTCCATGAAACCTTAGCTCCTTCTCTTCACGGGCCGTTCCTCGGCCCTCCGGGTGGTTTTTCCCGTCTCCAAGGCTTTTTTACTTCCACAATTTCTTGACCGGTCCAGACGCGGTCACATAGAGCACATCGCGGTCGTCGTCCAGATGAAAAACGCGGCGCACCTCCTCGTCGTAAAACGCGCCGATGCCGCAGGCCCCGAGCCCCAAGGCCGTGGACGCCAAGTAGATTCTCTGGCCCAATCGCCCCGCATCCAGCATGGCGGCGCGGTAGCCCCGAGGGCCCAAGCTTTCCCACACGTCGGGCCAACGAACCGCACAGGCGAAATGGAACAGCGCCTGGCGAAGCCAGTCCTGGTCGAGGCACGCGTGGGCCGAGGCCGACCGGAAATCGCCGGTTTTCACGAGCCTCACCTCGCCTTCCGTTGCGTGCCATCCATAGAGGCCCGCCGGCAGTTCCTCGGCCTCCCCGCAAAGAACGGACACCTCGACACAAGGGCATAAGACCGAGTGCAACGACAGGCTATGCCACAGGGTCCGCCAGACCGAAGCCGAGACCCCTTGGGACACGTAATTTCTATAAGATCGCCTCCGCCAGATGGATTCGGCAAAGGATAGACTCTGGGACGTCGCCGCCTTAGCGGGTTTCGGCACAGTTTGGCGATCCCCCGCATGGGAAGCAAAAGCCTCCGACGGGCGGAATCCCGGTACAGTGTCCGGAAGCGGACCGGGCGCCGTTGCGCGATGGGCGTCGAGAATCGCGCGAGGCACCGTATCCGAAGGGCTCATGCGGCAGGCCTCCGGCTGCACGAGCTCATTAAACGCTTCGTTCGGCGGGAACAACATCGGCTCTCCTCGAGAAGCCTCGCCTTCGGTTTCCGGTGTTGCGTCCGGAACCGTCAGGACGGCGATACAGGCTTCCCTTTCCGGATCCACCCCAAGGAAGCTATTGACCGCATGGTCGTCGAATCGGTGGAACACCTTCGCCGCCAGCCCTTCCGATTGGAGGACCAAAAGGGCGTTTTCCACCAGGTGCCCCGCATCCAGCAGGCAGTAGCGGTAGGCCCGCTCCCGATACTTCCAGGAACTCCGATAGAAAAGGGCCGTCACAAAGAACGCCGCGGCCCAAGGTCGCTCGGCGCGCAGAAAGCGACCCGCGCGAAGCCTGACCAACCGGTTGCGGGCCAGGTCGTGATGGTAAAGGCCGTCTTCCACATCCGGAAGGCCCTGCAGGGCCACGTAGAGTTCACACGGGTACAGCGCCCCCGCGGAAGGGACGGAACGATAGAAAAAGGCGTCCGCTCCTCGACCGCTCTGGGCCGTGATCCCGTATGTGAGGACGAGGGTTCGGCCCAGTCTTTGCATGTCCATAGCCTGAACGCCCGAATCGAGACCGGGCGACCCGAACAGCACCTCAAAAAAGGGCCGGTGAACCTCCTGGATGTCTTCCGGCAGGGCCACCTCGGGTAGGCCTCGGTAGGTCTTGTACACGTCGGGACGGGCGCTCCAATCCAGATACCCGCCTCCCAGCGCCCCGCGTCGATACGCCGTCTGCCGATGGTACCCGATCGCCGCATCTGTCACGGCCGTTTCTCCCATCCCAAGGTCCATCCGGGGAAGATCACCCGCCCCACGGCATCTGGGCGTAGGCTTCACTGAGCTTGTCCCGGAACTGGCGGAAAAACATTTCGTGCTGTTTTTCCCACCGGGAGAGCATGGACAGGGCGTCCTTGACTTTTCCGGCAGCCTTTTGGGCCATGGCGGCGTAGAACTCGCTTAAGTCCTTTTCGATGAGCCATGCCGTGTTGAAGACGGTCACATCGGGAACCATGGATCCTTCCAGGCATTGTTCCATGAATTCCTTCTTGGCCCGTTCGTCGAAATAGTCCGTCGGCTCCAGAATGAGATCCTGAAGCTGTCCGGGATCCACCTCCCGGCCTTGGCGGAGTTCGTCCAGGATGCGGCCGATGAAGGCGATGTGCTTTTCTTCTTCGGCGATCAACCGCTTGAAGGCGCTTACCGCCGCGCCGATCCCCATGCGCTGGAGCGCGGTTTGGAAAAAGAGCTTTCCCGTCTCTTCCTGGTTCAACGCGTATTCGAACACTTTGATCACCGGTTGGTTGGTGCTCATGATCGCTCCTTTCTCTCTGCATCGCGGCCGAAGCCGCTCCTTCACCACGCCGAAAGATCGCTCCGCGGCGATCCATGTCCTTCCAAACTCTGTTACACGAGGGCGTCGTCTTTAGCGAACCGTCGCCAGGAGATCGGCCAAAACCTCCGGGGCTGTGACAGGATGCCCACATTGGCGGGCTTGGCACACATAGGCCGTGGTCCGGCCGCCTACCGGGTGCATGGACGCCGTGAAGGGAACCAGCTTTTCCACAAGGTTGCGATCCGGACCCTCCGCCGGCTTCACCACCACGCTTGTGCGTGGACGGAACCCTCGGCGCACCGCACCCAGCATGGCCCGCCCGTGGGGGTCGTCGCAGGAACCGACCAGCACCACCTCACAGGTCGGCCCCAGCAGCCTATCATAGCCGTTCAGAAAATGGGTATAGGCCCGGGGATACCGTTTCACTTCATGGGCGAAGGCGCGCACGATCCCGTCCGCGGCCTTTTCCCATCGCATATCCCCGGTGATCTGGGCCAAGCGGGCCAGGGTATTGAGCGCCGTGGAATTGCCCGAGGGCAGTGCGCCGTCATAAACATCCCGTTCGCGCACGATGAGCCGTTCCGCGTCCTTGGCGGTGAAATCAAACCCGCCTTCGTCCTCGTTCCAGAAAAGGTCCATCATGGCCTCGTGCACCCACACGGCCTTTTCCAGGTAAGCCGGGTCGAAACAAGCCTCGTAGAGTTCCAGCAAAGCCCAGCCCAAGTAGGCGTAATCGTCCAAATACCCGGGATGGGCCGTATGGCCGTGGCGAAACCGGCGATAGAGGCGGCCGTGGGAATCTCGAAGGGATTGCCAGACAAACCGGACCGCCCGGGCCGCCGCATCCAGATACGGCGCATCGCCG
>VSSL01000340.1_pt1 | contig 13742 bp, 12 predicted proteins | sample 4557531 | NCBI WGS metagenome assembly VSSL01 (sample SAMN10986726, study PRJNA523729) | hot springs metagenome | isolation source: hot springs | place: India:Timba, Gujarat | collected 2018-05-31 | reverse complement strand
TGCTGGTACGGCGCGGTTGCCATGCTTGGCGACGGGGATTCCCGCTGCCGCCGCCACGAACGCCACCGCCGTGGATACGTTGAACGTCTTCACCCTGTCCGCGCCGGTGCCGCAGGTGTCTATCAGCTCCGTTTGACGCTGGGGGTGCACGGCAACCGCATGACGGCGCATGGCTTCCGCACAGCCCGCAATCTCCGCGGCGGTCTCGCCCTTCATCCGCAGGGCTATTAGCCAGCCGGCGGTTTGCGCTGGTGTGGCTTGCCCGCTCATGGTGGCTTCCATCAGCGCGGCGGCTTCGGCGCGTGTCAGGTTCTGACGTTCTACCAGTTTAGCAATCGCTTGCTGGACAGTCATGCTTTCTTACCCTATCTCCCGAATATGTGGTGTCGGCTCCGAGTTTAAGGACTGACATCCGTCAGCGGTTACAACCACGATGTTTTCGATGCGCACACCGAATCGTCCGGGCAGGTAGATGCCGGGTTCGATGCTGAAGCACATACCCTCTTCCAGAATCTGTTTGTTGCCCTTGACGATGTAAGGGGGCTCATGCACCGATAAGCCGATGCCGTGTCCGGTGCGGTGCACGAAGAACTCGCCGTAGCCCGCTTTCTCGATCACCGCACGGGCGGCGGCGTCTACCGACTCCGCCGTCACCCCGGGTTTGACCACAGCGCGGGCGCGTAGTGCGCATCATAAACGATCTTATATATTTTTTGTATCTCCGGGGTCGCCTCGCCGATGCACACGGTGCGCGTCACGTCGGAGTTGTAGCCGTTGAGGCGCGCCCCATAATCCATAAGCACCACATCGCCCGGATGCATTACCGTATTGGTCGTGCGGTAATGCGGCTGTGCGCTGTGCTTTCCTGCCGCCACGATGGGCAGTCCGAAAGCCATTTCTGCGCCCTGTGCTTCGATCTCCGCCTGGATGGCGCAGGCAACCTCGCGCTCAGTATTACCTGCCGCGCACAATGCCAGTCCCGCGGCGAAGGCGTTGTCGGCGTACCGCGATGCCTGCGCGATATGCCACAGTTCATCCTCATCTTTGCGAATGCGTGCCGATGCCCAGATTTCCGTACCCGGGCGATACAGCGCAGTAGGCAGAATCTGCTGGAGCTTCAACAGAAACAGCGCGGGCAGTTCTTCATCGATAGCGATAATCGCTGTGGCGAGGTCCATCTCCTGCGCCACTTCGCGCAGTACCGGCTCCACGCCTTCGTGGTCCTCCCACACGCGGATGTCGCCGACCCCGAATGCCTCCTGTCGTGCGCTTTCCGCGCTCAGAGCGGGAACAATCAGCGTTGGCTCTCCCTCTGCAGGCACAAACAGAGCCATGAACCGCTCGTGTGCTGGCTCCACAAAACCGGTGAGATACTGCATGTTGACGGACGGCGCGGCAACAAAGCAGTCCACTCCCTCACGAAGCATCGCCTGTTGCATCGTCGCAAGGCGATGATGAAGAACGTCCGCGTTCATCGTTGACCCCCCATATCCTCTTTTCACAGACGCCACAGAAGAACCACTACACCTTACGCATGTTCAGAAAGTTGCGCAGCAGGTCTTTGCCCGGCTGCGTCAGGATAGACTCCGGGTGGAACTGTACTCCCTCAATCGGAAACTCCCGATGTCGTACGCCCATAATCTCGCCATCGTAGGTTTCGGCGGAGATTTCCAGACAGTCCGGCAGGCTTTCCCGGGCGATCACCAGCGAGTGATACCGCGTCGCTTCAAAGGGATTGGGCAGGGAACGGAACACCCCGCGTCCATCGTGGTAAATAGCGGAGGTCTTCCCGTGCATCAACTGCCTTGCCCGCACAATCTCCCCCCCCGAACGCCGCGCCGATGCACTGGTGCCCCAGGCACACGCCGAGGATGGGCACCTTGCCCGCGAACCGCTGGATGAGGGGTACAGAAATGCCCGCCTCTTTCGGCGTGCAGGGTCCCGGCGAGATAACGATACGCTCCGGCTGGAGGCTCTCAATCTCCTCGAGCGTAATGGCATCGTTGCGGTAGACCTTCAGGTCAGCCCCCAGCTCGCCGAAGTACTGCACCAGATTATACGTGAAGCTATCATAGTTGTCGATAATCAGTAGCATCTGAAACCTCACTCCAAGCCAGCTTCTGCCATCTCCACCGCACGCATCAGGGCACGCGCTTTATTCAGGCACTCCTGATGCTCGCGCTCCGGCACCGAATCCGCCACAATTCCCGCTCCTGCCTGAATGTAGGCGACACCATCTTTGATGACGATGGTACGGATAGCAATACAGGTGTCCATGTCGCCGCTGAAGCTGAAGTAACCCACCGCACCTGCGTAGATGCCCCGCCGCGTGGGCTCCAGCTCTTCGATAATCTCCATCGCGCGCACCTTTGGCGCGCCGGAAACCGTGCCTGCCGGGAAACAGGCGCGCAGAGCGTCGAAGGCATCTTTGTCGGGTGCGAGCCTGCCTTTGACATCGGAGACGATATGAATCACGTGCGAGTACTGTTCGATGGTCATCAGCTCTTCCACGCGCACGGTTCCGTAAGCGCATACCCGCCCCAAATCGTTGCGTCCGAGGTCTACCAGCATCACGTGTTCAGCGCGTTCTTTCTCGTCCGCCAGCAGTTCCTGAGCCAGTCGCTTGTCGTCTTCAGGGGTCTTGCCACGCGGGCGCGTGCCCGCGATAGGCCGGGTGGTCGCAATGCGCTTTTCAACCGTTACCAGGATCTCCGGCGAAGCTCCCGCCAGCACGACGTCATCCAGCTCCAGATAGAACATATAGGGCGACGGGTTCAGCGAGCGCAGGGCGCGGTATATATCGAACGGATGTGACTGAATGGGCGCCTGCCACCGCTGTGAGATGACCATCTGCGTGCCATCGCCCGCCGTGATATATTCCTTCGTGCGAGCAACCGCTTGCTGATACTGCTCCGGCGTCTGGTTCGGGGTAAAAACGACCGGTGTCTGTCTCGCCGGCGTTTTAGGAGCTGGCGGTAGAGGGGCGCGGAGCCGTTCAATCATCTCGTCTACCCGTGCGCAGGCTTCGTCGTAAGCCTTATCCGGGTCACCTTGCACATGCGCGTTGCTCAACGCAATGATGCGGTGACGCACGTGGTCGAAGATAAGCAGGGAATCCGCCAGCAGGAAGCAGCTATCGTCTACCTGCAGGTCATCCACCGTATCTTCCGGTAGCCGTTCGAAGAAGCGCACCATGTCGTAGGCGATATAGCCTACAAGTCCGCCCACGAAACGGGGCAGTTCCGCCGGCAGTGCGATGCGATACGGGCTGAGCAGACTTTTGAGGCGGTGTAGTGGGTCCTGCCCCTGTGGGAGCGTTTCGGTGGTCACTGTTCCGTCTCGAATCAGGCGTATCTCGCGTCCCTTACTGCGAAACACGAGTGCGGGTTCGGTACCGAGGAACGAGTAACGCGCGATACGCTCACCGCCCGCTACGCTTTCCAGCAGAAAGGAGTATCTCCCCCGCGCGATTTTGCGAAACGCCGAGACGGGCGTCTCCATGTCCGCGAGTATCTCGCGGTACACGGGTATCAGGTTGCTCTGCTGTGCCAGACGATGGAACTCCTCTCGCGAGGGAGAGAACATACGTGTTTCTCCTCCAGCAAACGCACAGGATAGTACATGAATGTAACGTTATTATAACAGATTGGGGCAAAAAGCGTCTACTGTTTCCAGTAAATGCGGGGAAGGGGTTGCATGAGGAGAGGTGCGCAGAATGCGAGGGCATGCGTTTACGCACTACAAGACATGCAACCCCAGTACTTATCGGGCGAACTGTCACGCGCTGCGCCGCACGCGGGTGGCTACCTCGCCGAGCAAGGTAAATACTGTTGTGCCCTGCGCGCCCAGTGAAATCGCCTGTCGGAGGTGCTCCTCGGCGCGGCGGAAGTCGCCGTCCAGCATGTACAGCTCTCCCAGACGCACGTGGTGTGCGCTTTCACGCGGGTCCAGGCGCGTCAGCGTCTCCAGGGCGCGTATCTCCCGGTCCACCATACCGTGGTCTTTGCTGAACTCGGCAAAGTCTTTCCACACCTGCACGTTCTCCGGGTCCAGGGTTACCGCGCGCTCATACATCTTCGCCGCCGCGAGCACGTCATGGTCGGTCAGGTGCTTCATCTGCGCCGCCATGGTGAGCGCATGAACGTTGTCGCTGTCGATGTTATCCAGCACGTGCTCAAAGACCATCATGGCGGCGGGATAGACTTCCAGTCTGGCGAGGGTATCGCCCAGCAACAGGTTTGCTTCCAGATGCAGAGGTTGCAAAGCGACCGCCGCCTGCAGGGCTTGCATCGCTCCGTTGAGGTCATTGGTGTACTGGAGCAGCAGCTTGCCGGTCATGAGCTGCGCCTCGAAGTCGTCCGGGGCGATTTGCGCCGCCTGCTGGTAGTAGGCAAGGGCGTTTTTGGTTTCGCGACGGCGCAGGTATTCGGCGGCTATCCACTTGCGCACCTGTGCGTTCTCAGGCTGTTCTTCCGCGAGACGCTTCCAGAGCTGCAAAGCCAGTTCGGGTGGGCGTTTTTCCTTTGCGTAGAGCGCGGCGACGCTTTCACACATGCCGGGCCACTCTTTGCGAGCGTGCAGCACTTTCTGGTAAACGTAGGTGGCTTCATGGTCTGTCACGCCATTCTGCGCGTACGCCTTTGCCAGCGCAACCAGTACCTCCGTGTCGTCGGGGTAGTTTTTGTGGGCAACGGCGTACACCTTCAGTGCGCTTGGTGAGTAGTCTTCCGCTTTCGCCAGTGCTCCGGCGTAGGCGTATGCGATGGTGGCATCGCATGGATTGTGTTCGAAGGCTTTCGCGTAAAGGCTGATGGCTGTCTTCGTCTGCACTCCCCGCTGCGCAAGGCAATGCGCCATCGCGGACTGAACGTCCCGAATGCTGCCGCCTATCTCCTCCAGCACAGGCGCAAGCGTCTTCTCGTTTTTCAATGCCTTGCTGTAGAGCTCTTCCGCTTGCTCGTCGTAGACGTTGTTCCGCGACAGGGAGAGCACCAGCGCGGCAAAAGTGGTTGCATCGTCGGGGGTCAGTGCGTATGCTTCACGGTACACGGGCAGGGCTTGCTCATCGTAGCACTTCATCAGCACGTAGCACCTTGCCAGCGCTGCCACGTAGCGATTGCGAGCCTCTCCGCCAAGAGCGATGGCTGCGCGCAGCACCTCTGCTTCCCAAGGCTTGCCCTGCACGTGTTCGGCTACCCATCCTGCCAGAAAGTGCGTGTTCGCCGCGTCGCGAGGCGAATGTTTGAAGAAAGTGTAGTACACCTTCAGCGCCTGCGGGTCGGTGCGAGGTGGGAAGGCGCGCGCGAGATAGGTTAGCCAACCATCATTGCGAGGGTTTTCGTTATAGGCACGCTCTACTACGTCGACGCACTCTGGGGTAACGTTGCCTTCGCGCACGATGATATTGGCGAGTTCCTCGAGCATTTTGGAGCGCGATAGACCAAACCGGTCCCAAAGCGGATGCTCTTTCCACTCTTCACGGAGCACCCGCACCCACACGGGAACCATCTGCTCATCCTGGGGAAGCCAGCCCTGCTTGTATGCAGCCGCCAGCAGAAAAGCCGGACCGGGGTCGTCGGGCTGAACGGCGAAGCGACGACGGTATATTCCCACTCGTCCCACAGAAAACACGCCGGATTCGACGTCCGCCTCCACCAGGCATCTTTCCAGCCGTGTTCGGCTGATGTCATCCAGGTTATTGCACTTTAGAGCCGCAAGGTAGAAAGCAAACGCCACCCGGCTGGTACGCGGGGGGTCTTCCAGCGACCATTTGCGTGCCAGCGTTACGACCGCTTTGCGATATGCCACCAGGATGCTGGCGAAAGCGCCTGCCAGACTACCTGCCGCAGCCGCAGCGGGGTGGATGGGGAAGAGTGCTATGGCGCCCACCGCAGCCCCAATGCCTCCAAATGCCCATTGCACGTGACGAATAACACGTTCCTCATGATGCGTCGAAGCCGCCCGTAAAGCCATTGCCTGTAACTCCCTTTCTGTCGCAATGTCTTACCAGAGGGTTATTCCATAAAATTGCGGGTTTTTGGTGGGGAAACTATCGCGGAATTCGTAGCGGCTGGTCTGGAGCAAAAACACGCTGAACGTTCGCGTACAGGCGTGGCCACGCCCCCTGGCGCAGGCGGAATTTCGTACCATGATTGTGTCGCGTTCGCGCGTCGAAGTCTATCAACACATCTCCTGCCTCTATCGCTCGAAGGAAAGCATCGAAGCAAAAGCCGGACAGCAGGTAGAGTTCTTCAAACCGGAACCACTCATGTCCGTTTTCTATGCGACTATCGGCGATCACATAAAAACAGTTGCGAAGCTTTTGGGCAATAAGCGGCTCGAGGTCATCAAACGCCCAGAATGGTTCGGGCTCCAACGGTGCTAGCCCCGTTCTCCTTTTGACATCTTCCAGCCATTCCGCAATTTCCGGGATATCTGTGTTGGCTCTGGTATGGTCGAAGACTAACCTCAGCCTGTTTGCTTTTCTATCGACTTCTATGGTGAACCCTCTTTCGGTGAACTGCGAGGCGCGGATGGTCTGGCGGAAACTCATTTCGTCCTGTGGGTATTTCTTGCCTGCAAGCCGGTGTCGCCATCCGTAGAGAGGCAACAGCACAGTGGTAACCACTTTACAAGCACGTGGTGATGGCTCAACATGCTTGAGAGTAATCAGGGAGGTAGAGGCTTTACGCTGAGCTTTAATCTCCCACTCCTGGGCGTTGGGAATCGGCAGGTTGTTCTCGGCAATGCCCAGAAGGGACTCCAGAGTGTTTCCAACGGCTCCATCGTTACGCAGGTCTACCGTACGCTTGACACTTTTGTGCCAGCCTTGCTGGGAGATAGCGTAGATTTTCCAGATGATCTCCTCTTTGGAAAGTAACTCCATGCTCATTGCGGGCGCCAGAAGTCCAGTAGGTATTCAAACGTGGTACCCATCGTGATGTAGTTTGATGGATAGCCAAAAATGCCGATTCCGTTTACCAGATTACGACGGTCCCAGATGATGATGTTACGCAGCTCGTACCCTCGCTTGCGCAGTTCCTCGACAAGCGCAATATGTATGGTAATGCGCTCGTCTTCCCACCACATGTCAGGAACGTTAATCACGCAGTGTGCTTTGGGTTTCAGCAACGGCAGCAGCGATTCGAAAATATCGCCCATTGCCTGTGTATACTCTTCCAGGCTCATCGTGCCCAGGTCCCGCTCGTCCTGGCTATACTGTTCCACTCTGCCATACTGCTCGTTTTTACGAAACCTTCTGGACTTGTTCTTGCGCGGGCGGTTGAGGAGATTCGCATACGGTGGTGATGTCCATATCAGCTTCACCGTCTCCTCCTGCAGATACAGGGGAATGCAGCGAGCATCGTCCTGTATCGCCACCTGCTGCGTATTACCCAGAGGAAGGGACGCTCGAAGCCTCTCTGCGCACAAAGCAACGTACTTTTCCTGCAGGTCAAAACCAACCGCGTTCCTGTCCAGGTCCTGCGCCGCAACCAGCGTGGTGCCACTGCCCACGAATGGGTCCAGCACCAGCTCGCCGCGGTGAGTAAAAAGCTCTATCACCCGCTTCGCTAAAGCGATGGGAAAGACCGCCGGATGCACATTCTTATCCCGAATGTCTCGCCCTTCGTACGAAAACTGCCAGACCCCCACCTGGCATTTCACCCACTCTGCCGGCGGCAGGCAGCTGAGGTGACTGGGTTTACAGTCACACAGGCGGTCGTAACCTACCGGCAGTGCCCTGCGATAGAATGAACTATCCGGGTAGATTGCCTCTGGCAAACGTGGTGTACCCTGCAAAACGGTGGTTGCTGTTTGAACCGACATGTACTGGCTCCCCATCTCACCCCACAGTATCTCTTTCTACCTAAACATAACACATTACACGCGCGGGGTCAAGGGCATTCTTCACCCTTCACCCCCGATTCACCCCATGATTATGCTGGCTCACAGAAGGTCTTTGCCAGCTGGGCAGAGAAGATAACCATCTGACAGGCTTCATCTGCAACTTCTGATGCCAATGTGGTGTCTCATTAGATGAGCGACAGCGGGAGGTATCGTGCACGATGTCGATACAACCACCTAAACCCATGCGCACGGGGGAGTACCCCAGTTCGCGGGCTATCCTCGCGCTGATATTCGGCATACTGGGCTTGATGTCAATGGGGCTGTTCGCCATACCTGCATGGATCCTCGGCAAGGCGGAGCGTCAGGCGATTGAAAGCGGCGCATCGCCCGATTCGGGGCGCGGTATGGCAGAGGCAGGCTATATCCTGGGCATTATCGGTGTGGTGCTTCTCAGCATCGCTATTCTGTTTGTTCTCGGGTGGGTAGCCTTTATCGTTTACATGGTGTCGCATGGGTAAATGACTTTCGTCAGTGCCATATTCTACACCAGCGTATCATGATGGGAGAAGGTAGAGTGCTCCTTCGAAGCTCTAGCTCATACTAAATTCTTCGAAAATCCTCGCAAAAACCCTCAAAAACGCCCCGAATGGTACGAATCTTGCATATATACGTAAGTGGAGTGATTTCCCCAGCAGCTCAGACAGCTCCGGTTGCCCAGACAAATCCAGGAAAGGAGGATTATCGTGAAACGGTTTGGGCAATATGGAGTGATAGGGATGGTCGGCTTGGTCTTGCTGAGCATCAGTAATCCCGTGTTCGCGAAAGTGGTGTACGTCTCTCCCAACAGGGACGACGGCAACGATGGTCTCTCGTGGGCAACGGCGAAGCGAACGGTAACCGCCGCTCTACAAACCGCTTTGCCGGGCGACCAGGTGTGGGTGCGCTACGGGGTGTATGTGGAGCGCATCACGCTGAAGGACGGCGTATCGCTGTATGGCGGTTTTCGCGGGGATGAGACCAGCCTTTCTCAGCGTCCCGCCTTCCCGCGCCCTTCGCCTGACCCATACGAGACGGTGCTGGACGGCAACCAGGGAGGGTAGTGTGGTTACCTCACCGGACACCGCTACTCGTGCCTACCGGCTGGATGGTTTCACCATTCGGAACGGCAAAGCGGATTATGGGGGTGGGTTATACCTGACGGTATCCGCTTCCTATCTACTGACAGTGGAGAACTGCACCATCTTCGGCAACAGTTCAGGCTACGGCGGTGGGGTGTATTGCACCTCCTCTTCCCCGACGCTGACCAACTGCACCATCACTGGCAACCGTGCAGGCTATGGTGGTGGGCTGTACGGTTCGTCTTCTTCCAAGCCAACGCTTGCCAACTGTACGGTTTCCTTGAACAGCGCCGCCAGCGTTGGAGGAATACGGTCAGAGGCATCCACTAAGATAATCAACAGCCTCATTGTGCCCAACCTCGGCGGAGGAGTGGATTGCCTCAACTCCCCCGATATTGGCTATAACTGCGTGTGGGGTAACATACCGTGGAACTACACTCTCCAGACAGGCGAGCGTACGGGCATAGACGGCAACATCTCCGTAGACCCTCTGCTGGTAGCAGGACACCTTCTGCCCGGTTCGCCCTGCATCAACGCGGGCGATAATAGCGTGGTGACCGTAGACACGGACATCGACGGCGAGGCACGCATAGCTGGTGGGAGGGTGGACATCGGCGCGGATGAGTTTCATGCGCCTATTGTGCAAGGTATGCTGGTGTTCAACGACTGTGCGGGAAGTGTGCCGCCGATGGTGGACTGGGAGATACGCAGTGGCAGCACGGAGACACGTACCCTGTTGCTGGACCCCGACGGCGGTTTTGTGATTCCCCGCGTGCCGGTTGGGCAATTTGTGTTGTCGGTGAAGCCGTTGAGTTACCTGCGGCGCACGGTAGAGGTAAACACCAGCGGGGGCAGTGTGCTGAACCTGCTGGAGGTTTCATTGACCAACGGCGACATTGATGGGGACAAGGAGGTGACGTTGTTTGACTTCGGTGCGCTGGTCACCGCTTTCGGCAGTATGCCGGGCGATAGCAACTGGGACGCGAACGCGGACCTGGACGGGGATGAAGAGGTGACCCTGTTCGATTTCGGCATCCTGGTGCGCAACTTCGGCGAGATAGGGGACGATCGAACAGGGGCGCATGGGGGATGGACATATCCTGATTGGAGGGCGAGGCTCCCGCCAGGCTATTGGAGGAACGCGCTCTGTCGCGTCCGCGCGGTCACGACGGAGCGTGACCCTCGAACTGATATTGCGTTCAAAGCTTCACGCACACTCACTTAACCTCTGCGGAGTTCTCGGTACCTCCGGAAGCTCCGCAAGCATCGGAGGGATAAGAAATGAGGTGGATGGGCAACCTGCTATACATGATTGCTCTGGTGGTTCTCTGTAGCTGTGGAGGGTCACACTCGCCGACGACAGACCCACCGCCAATGATAAGCCCGGTGCGTCTCACCGTTAACGTGCCCAGTCGTTCGGGGTCGCCTGTGGTAGCAAAAGTTGTCGTGAAGGTCACTGGCGACGAAATTGAGGGCGCTCTGGTGTTTGAATTGCCCTACAACCCCGAGACGCACGTGGCATCAGGTACAATCCGAATCCCAAACGGTCAGGATCGCTTCTTCCTTGTTCAGGCTCTGGACGCAGAGGGCAAGGTACTGTACGAGGGGCAGGCAGGACCCGTTGATATAGACCCCGTACACAATGAGCCTGTCACCGTGGAACTCTGGCCGCCCGAACGAGGAACAGGTGTAGCCACCTTCCGCTTAAGCCTTCTGGACGCCATTCCCAACGCCTACCGTGGCATCGGGAAAATTCAGGTCTGTTACAGTCCCTTTCGTGATGGACAGAGTCCCGATTTGGGTATCTATCCTTCGGAGACGGAAATTAGGGAAGACCTGACGCTTCTCAAGCCCTCGGTCACCGCTGTCAGGACGTACGGGATGACACGCGGTCTGGAGAGAATACCTGCTATCGCGAAAGAGCTGGGTATGCGATGCCTGGCTGGCGCGTGGATTAGCGCAGACCCCAACGCCAATCAGCAGGAGGTGCAAAACCTCATCGCAGTTGCTCAGGCGGGACAAGCAGAGAAGGTGGTGGTGGGCAGTGAGGTGCTACTGCGTCGTGACCTGTCCAAGCAGGAGATCCTCGCTCTGATTCAACAGGTGAAGCAGCAGGTATCCGTGCCGGTGAGCACGGGCGAGGTCTATCAGATTTGGCTGGACAACCCGGACCTGGCAGAAGCCTGTGACTACCTGCTGGTTCATATTTACCCTTACTGGGAAGGTTCGCCCTACGAGCGCGCTCTGGAGCGGATACAGGCTGCGTATGAACGGCTGGTGTCTGCCTATCCGGGCAAGCCTATTGTGTTGGGGGAATGCGGCTGGCCCAGTGAGGGACAGGTCAATGGTCAGGCAGTACCCGACCCTGTCACCCAACGGCGCTTCGTAAGGCAGCTGGTGGAGTGGGCAAAGACGCGTGGGGTGGAGGTGTACCTGTTCGAAGCCTTTGACGAGAGGTGGAAGACCGCTCACGAAGGCGCGGTAGGCGCACACTGGGGGCTTTTCCAATCCGACCGGACGATGAAGCCAGAGGTCCGCAAGATATGGTTTTAGGGGGGCAAACCATGCGGAAAGCACTGCTAAATCTGTTAGGAATTATCGCCGTTGTCGCTGTGGGATGCGGAGGAGATAGTTTGAAACCCAAAGTGCCCATTCGCATCCGGGCTAAGGTAGAGAAGGTGCAAGGTGTGAGCCTTGCCGACTCAAGGAAGGCCCAGGGGCGTAGCGTGGGTGAAATTGCGAGTGTCTGGCTGACAAGCCCCGTGGAGCAAAGGCTGGAGTACGATACCAGCACATATACCGCTGGTGGCGTAGTAACCATAGAAGTGGGGCAGAACATCCTGTTCCGCGTGGAGGCAAAGCGAGCGGATGGAGTAACTCTCTATGCGGGCGAGGCTGTAGCCTGCGTCACCATCGAAGACCGGTTCAAGGAGATAGCGGTTACCCTGCTGTCTGTGCCGGGGTCCGTGGATGTCTCGGCAAATATCCATGAGGTCACAGGACCGCCCACTATTCGGCTGACCCATATTCCTCCTCGTTTCTCCTATGAGAACCTCGAGGGCGTGGTGGAGAACATCAACCCGGCGCTGGTGGCGGTGGCGGTTTACATTGAAGTGGACGGGCGATGGTGGACGAAGCCCTATTGGACTGAGCCAAAGACGCCGGTAAGAGGCAACGGTACGTGGACCTGCGATATCACCACTGGCGGATACGACGAGAGTGCCACCAGGATACGTGCTTATCTGATACGTAAAGACTACGAGCCTCCATGGGCACCGCAGCAGGGTCTTCCCCCCCGACCCGCCCACCCCAGACGTACTGGCGATGGTGGAGGTGGTGCGAGAATAAGAAACCGATTACGGCTATGGAGATGCCAGCGTCGAGGAACGGTGGGGAGCAATTCACAGGGCGAAAGATTGCTCCGCAGACGTGACGTTCGCCATTGCGTGCATGATGCAGCCGACCGCAGACTTGTTTTAGGCGTCCTCAGATCGCCCTTCCCGGTCTCTGCGGTCGCTCGGTAGTCTCGCGCACCCGAATCGTGCCCACATCGTTCACAGGCGCGCCCACTTTGACGACAGGAGGTAGCCCTTCCACCTGCGCTGTGCCCGGTATCGGAGGCAGGCGTCGCGCTTCCACACGCAGTAGCAGCACATATTCGCCGTAGGGCAGAGGGGGGAATTCAAATCGCCCCGAGGCATCCGTTGCCACCACGCCTGCTACCACGCGCCAGTCGAAGGGACGCGCCAGCAACACGCGCTGGTCGGCACCCGGGCGGCTGAGCGTGAACGGCACGGCACCTTCTCGGCTGATGACACCCACGCGCACGCCCTCCGCTGGTCGCCCGTTCCACAGGATTGTTCCCGTTATCTTGCCCGCTGGCGCGGCGTTCCGACGCATCTCCTCCGGTATCTCGCCGCGCTCGTACCACTCTCGCGCCTTGCGCTCGTCGCCGAAGCGGGCGTACAGGTCGCCCATCGTCTGGCAGGCGCGCTGCGATTGCCGGAAAGGACGGACGCGGGCGTCCAGCCAGTCCAGATACCGCTTTGCCTCTGGCGTCACCGCACAGTTGGAGAGCGTCTCCACCATCAGCTGCACGAACTGCAGGCGTGGGGCGCGTTCGATGCACAGGCGGTCTACTTCTAAACTGCGCACGGGGTCCCAGTCGATAGAACGCACATCGTGTAGATGCACGAACAGCGGACGCGCCAGTATGGTCTGGTAGCGTCGTGCCCGCAGATACTGTTCCACTTTGTACGTCACGCCCGGCTCGTTGGGGAAACCGACGATAGTCTGGAAGGGGATTCGCGCCACGCGCGTCCTGCCGTCGGGTGCGGGCAGCAACACGGTATCGGTTCCCGCCGCGCCGACGGGGATTTGCTCCCGTTCTGCCATTCGGGGCAGGTCGCGCTCGTAATCCATCCTGCCGACGACGACCCCGAAGAACAGCCACACGCCTGTCAACGTCGTCAGGGACAAGGGCACGAGCGCTGCCGCCAGCGCGCGGATACGCTGATGGTAATCTCGCGCCGGCGCGACGATGGCGCTCCACAGGCTCCCCCAGCAGAAGCTACCCACCGCTGCAATCGCCAACGAGATAAGGGTGAAGGTGAGCCAGCCGCGCGGATTGAGGTCCGCTAAAGCTCTGGAACCGGGTGGAGCAAACGGCGAGGGCGGGTCAAACATGAACCGGTAGAGCGCGACGCCGAAATCGAAACTGGTGAAACGCAGTACCAGCGCACCGAGAAGCCCCAAGGCCAAACCGCCTCCCACGAG